>ERZ773021.528-NODE-528-length-16505-cov-13.3622_pt1 | contig 16505 bp, 13 predicted proteins | sample MGYA00511668_ERZ773021 | MGnify/ENA primary metagenome ERZ773021 (study PRJEB29015, sample SAMEA2737961) | human oral metagenome | biome: human oral; feature: human-associated habitat; material: dental | place: China | collected 2032 ... | reverse complement strand
CTTGGTGCTTCAGCACCTTAGAGAATCGTTCTCTTTGAGCTAAGGCGAGGCAACGTCGTACTGGTTTAAAGTTGATCCACTATACACTGTACTGCTTAAAAGCCAAGCTACTACAAAATTTCAGACGATCCCTTCGCCCTCATGATAATCTTATCCTTCCCATACTATGGCGTAAGAAAAAAGCAAACCCATATAGCCGCTACTTATTGTTTTTAAAACATGGCATGATACGCAAAACATTGCCGCCATTGACTTACATTAAGCGCAGCGTAAAAAATCATTCACGATATAAATACTTGAATTACTCAATCGATACTTTTGCTATAATCAATTACTCAATGCAGATTACCCTTATCTCATTCAAACACAGTAAACTTAAGGTCGTCTGAAATTATCCGTCCCCCTTTAACAAAAAGGATGCCTCATGAGCTTACACAGCGATATTCTTGTCGTCGGCGCAGGACCTGCCGGGTTGAGTTTTGCCGCAGAACTGGCCGGCAGCGGTTTGAAAATCACCCTGATTGAAAAAAGCCCTTTAGAAATTTTACAAAACCCTCCTTATGACGGGCGTGAAATCGCATTGACCCACCTGTCCCGCGAAATTATGCAACGCTTGGGCATGTGGGATTTGATTCCGAAAGACGAAATTTACCCCTTGCGCGATGCAAAAGTCTTGAACGGGCAGTCCGATTACCAACTCCACTTCCCGCAACCGACCCAAGCGCGCGGCGAACCTGCCGACTGCTTAGGTTATCTGATTTCAAACCACAATATCCGCAAAGCTGCTTATGAAGTCGTATCCAAACTGGAAAACGTTACCATTCTGACCGGTACGGGTGTCAAAGAAGTCAAAACTTCCGAAGACGAAGCCCAAGTCATCTTGGAAAACGGCGAAGTTTTGAGCGGCCGCCTACTCTTGGCAGCAGACAGCCGCTTCTCCCAAACCCGCCGACAACTGGGCATTTCTTCCGATATGCACGATTACAGCCGCACCATGTTTGTCTGCCGCATGAAGCATACCCTGTCCAACCAGCATACCGCTTACGAATGCTTCCACTACGGCCGCACCATCGCCCTGCTGCCCTTGGAAGAACATCTGACCAACACAGTCATTACCGTCGATAGCGACAAGGCAGACACCATCAAAAAAATGTCTCCCGAAGAATTGGCAGCCAGCGTTAAAGAGCAACTCAAAGGCCGTTTGGGCGACATGGAATTGGTCAGCACCATTCACAACTACCCCTTGGTCGGCATGATTGCCCAACGTTTCTATGGCAAACGCAGCGCCTTAATCGGCGACGCCGCCGTAGGCATGCACCCTGTTACCGCACACGGTTTCAACTTAGGTCTATCCAGCGCGGACCTCTTGGCAAAACTGGTTCTCGAAGCGGAACAACGCGGTCAAGACATCGGCGCCGCCAGCCTGCTGGAAAAATACAGCACCAAGCATATGCTCCATGCCCAGCCGATTTACCACGGCACCAATATGCTGCTCAAACTCTTTACCAATGAAACCGCGCCTGCCAAAATCCTGCGCGGCTTGGTATTGCGCGCCAGCAACAACTTCCCGCCGCTGAAAAAACTGATTACCAAACAGCTGACCGGCTAATCTGTTTAAACACATCAAAAGGTCGTCTGAAATGCTTTTCAGACGACCTTTTGACTATCCAATCAAATATAGTGGATTAAATTTAAATCAGGACAAGGCGACGAAGCCGAAGACAGTACAGATAGTACGGAACCGATTCACTTGGTGCTTCAGCACCTTAGAGAATCGTTCTCTTTGAGCTAAGGCGAGGCAACGCCGTACCGGTTTAAAATTAATCCACTATAACAAACTTCCCATGCCGTAAAACACACACCCGCTCATACGCCTGAGTTCTGCAGTTTCAGACGACCTCCAAGATTGCTATGATATAGTGGCTTGACTTTAAACCGGTACGGCATTGCCTCGACTTGTCCTGATTTAAAGTGAATCCACTATCCCACTCCCGTCATCCTTCCAAACGGAATCCAAAATGTCCGACAACCGCCTCGACACCGCCCGCCGCCATTCCCTGTTCCTCGCCCGCCAGCTCGACAACGGCAAACTCAAGCCCGAAATTTTCCTGCCTATGTTGGACAAGGTGTTGACTGAAGCGGATTTCCAAGTCTTTGCCGACTGGGACAAAATCCGCGCGGAAGAAAACGAGGAAGAATTGGCGCGGCAGTTGCGCGAGTTGCGCCGTTATGTGGTGTCGCAGATTATCGTGCGCGATATAAACCGCATCAGCGATTTGAACGAATTAACCCGCACGATTACGCTGTTTGCCGATTTTGCCGTCAATACCGCGCTGGATTTCGCCTACGCCTATTATCGGGACATGTACGGCACGCCGATCGGGCGTTATACCAAATCGCCGCAGCATTTGAGCGTGGTGGCGATGGGCAAGGCGGGCGGCTATGAGTTGAACGTGTCTTCCGACATCGATTTGATTTTCGTCTATCCCGAATCGGGCGACACCGACGGCAGGCGCGAACGGGGCAATCAGGAGTTTTTCACCAAAGTCGGGCAGAAACTGATTGCGCTGCTGAACGACATCACCGCCGACGGGCAGGTGTTCCGCGTCGATATGCGGCTGCGGCCGGACGGCGATTCGGGCGCGCTGGTATTGAGCGAAACCGCGCTGGAGCAATACCTGATTACGCAGGGGCGCGAATGGGAACGCTACGCGTGGTGCAAAGGCCGCGTGGTCACGCCGTATCCGAACGACATCAAATCGCTGGTACGCCCCTTCGTATTCCGCAAATATCTGGATTACAGCGCGTATGAGGCAATGCGCAACCTGCACCGCCAAATCCGCAGCGAAGTCAGCAAAAAAGGCATGGCGGACAACATCAAACTCGGCGCAGGCGGCATCCGCGAAGTCGAATTTATCGCCCAGATTTTTCAAATGATACGCGGCGGGCAAATGCGCGCGCTGCAACTGAAAGGCACGCAGGAAACGCTGAAAAAACTTGCCGAGCTGGGCATCATGCCGTCTGAAAACGTCGAAACCCTGCTTGCCGCCTACCGCTTCCTGCGCGACGTCGAACACCGCCTGCAATACTGGGACGACCGGCAAACCCAAACCCTGCCCGCCTCGCCCGAACAGCAGCAACTGCTCGCCGAAAGCATGGGTTTCGACAGCTACGCCGCCTTTTCAGACGACCTCAACGTTCATCGGAACAAGGTCAATCAGTTGTTCAACGAAATTTTGAGCGAACCCGAAGAGCAAACCCCCGACAACAGCGAATGGCAGTGGGCATGGCAGGACAAACCCGACGAAGAAGAGCGGCAAGGTCGTCTGAAAGAATACGGGTTCGATGCCGAAACCATCGCCGCAAGGCTCGACCAAATCCGGCACGGCCATAAATACCGCCATCTCTCCGCACACGCCCAGCCGCGTTTCGACGCCATTGTGCCGCTGTTCGTACAGGCGGCGGCCGAGCAAACCAACCCGACCGATACGCTGATGCGGCTGTTTGACTTCCTCGAAAACATCAGCCGCCGCTCCGCCTATCTCGCCTTTCTCAACGAGCATCCGCAAACCTTGGCGCAACTGGCGCAGATTATGAGCCAAAGCTCATGGGTGGCGGCGTATCTGAGCAAATATCCGATTCTGCTGGACGAACTCATCAGCGCGCAGCTTTTAGATACCGCGTTCGACTGGCAAGCCCTCGCCGCCGCCCTTTCAGACGACCTCAAAGCCTGCGGCGGCGACACCGAAGCGCAAATGGACACCCTGCGCCGCTTCCAGCACGCCCAAGTCTTCCGCCTCGCCGTCCAAGACCTCGCCGGACGGTGGACCGTAGAATCCCTCTCCGACCAACTCTCCGCCCTAGCCGACACCATCCTCGCCGCCGCCCTGCCGTGCGCGTGGGCAGACATGCCCAAAAAACACCGCGACACCCCGCAATTCGCCATCGCCGGCTACGGCAAACTCGGCGGCAAAGAACTCGGCTACGCCTCCGACCTCGACCTCGTCTACCTCTACGACGATCCCCATCCCGACGCAGGCGACGTGTACAGCCGCCTCGCCCGCCGCCTGACCAACTGGCTTTCCGCCGCCACCGGCGCAGGCAGCCTCTACGAAACCGACCTGCGCCTGCGCCCCAACGGCGACGCCGGCTTCCTCGCCCACAGCATCGCCGCCTTCGAAAAATACCAGCGCGAAAACGCATGGACATGGGAACACCAGTCCCTCACCCGCGCCCGCTTCATCTGCGGCACACCCGAAATTCAGACGGCCTTCGACCGCATCCGTACCGAAATCCTCACCGCCGAGCGCGACCAAACCGCCTTGGCAGGCGAAATCATCGAAATGCGTGAAAAAATGTTCCCCACCCATCCGCCGGTTGACAGCAACGTCAAATACGCACGCGGCGGCGTGGTCGACGTCGAATTTATCGTCCAATATCTGATACTTGCCCATGCCCGAAAATATCCGCAACTCCTCGACAACTACGGCAACATCGCCCTCTTGAACATCGCCGCCGACTGCGGCCTCATCGGCAAAACCCTCGCCGAACAAAGCCGCACCGCCTACCGCTTCTACCGCCAGCAGCAACACAACACCAAGCTGCGCGACGCGGAAAAAACCGAAGTAACCGACGAATTGCTGGCACATTACGGCAATGTCAGGAAATTGTGGCGGGAAGTGTTCGAGGAGGAAGCGAAGCTCGGATAAAACGGATATTACGAAGGGAAGGATTAAGTCACTAGCCGCATAGCGTGGGTTCTACTACCTAAAAATCACCGCAAACCCGTAGCGTGGGCTTTGCCCACACGAAACCCATTAAATTTTCAGACGACCTCTTTTACCCGCTATTTTTGTGAGCAAAGCCCACGCCACCATCTACGCTATCAAGGCAAAAGGTCGTCTGAAAATGCTTTTCAGACGACCTTTCTCATATCACATTAAACAACTCAATCCTTCACTTTAAAATGTAACCAGGCAACCTGCCCCTGTTCCAAATATTTGATTGTTTCACCAATATTCTTGACGGGAGGCGGATGGTCGCCGACAACAATGACTTCTACACCCTTCATCTCCGGGCGTTTGACCAATTCTGCCAAGCCGTCGAAAAATTGAGTATGCAAACTGAAATTACGGCATAAATCCGTATCGGTAGGCAGGCCATATTGATCACACTGCAAACGATGGTCAAACAAATCCGATTCAGGATAATCCGCATGGCTGGTCAGCGTCATCCAATAAAATAATCCTTTGTTATATTTTCCAAAGAATGAGGAAACTTCATCAAACAACACGCTGTCGCATACCCCGCCAAATGCCGAGCAAGTTTTTTTACCGATCATATTCTCGGCTGTTTTTACTTCCTCAAAGCCCGCTTTGGGATACCAACTGAAGCGGTCATAAAGCGCGCTGCTCGCCCCATGCAGGGCAAAGGTCCGATAGCCTTCTTTCTTCATAAGATTAGGCAGGCATTGGGCAAACTTCTCATTCGGAGCGCGGCGCAACCCAAAACCATGTACCCTGCTGTAAGAACAAAGCTCCCGCATCTCACCCTCCACAGTCGCTCCGATAAAATTAAAACTGCCGCCTTCCCAAACCGAAAAACGATCTTTTTGCTCCGACAACTTAGCAAGTACCGCATCCTGCAAAGCCTGCTTGTCGGGCTGTCCCCAAGATTCTGCAACTATCATGAGAATCTTGTCCGATTGGGGCTTCAGCAAATGCGATGCCGCCCTTTGCTGATTCTTCAGAGGCATAAATACAGGACTCTGAAACCCCTGCTTGATAAAGTCGGCATTCTGACTGCTCGAATAAAGCAGATACTGACTTTTCGCATAATAAAAATTATTCGCCCCGAAAAGATTAAACTGCGCCGAACGCTCGTAATACTGCAAATGCCCGGTAAAATAAGCCGCAATCAAAAGTGGGACAACCAATACCGAAACATGGAAAAAATCGGTTTTATCAGCCGTTTTGGACAATATCAAAGGCATCAGTAAAAGATACAGCAGCAAACTGCCCGTCAATACCTGATAAAGCAAAGGCGCCTTCATAATAAAGGGCGCAAGGTATATAGCCCCCAGCAAATCCATAAACGGGAACTGCTGCATCACCAGCATCAACACATCAAACAGCAACGCAGCCCAAAAAAGCAGTACCCCCGCCCATTTGGCAGGTTTCCACCCGAGCGCAAACAAAGCCGCCGCCGCAATATAATCCAAATTGATAATCGGACGCGCCGTCCCCGTCATCCCCGCCAAAAGCCAAAAAAGCAGATTTGGCAGCATCACCAGTAATACCGCAAACCCGAAATACCTCATCCGCAGGGATGGTAATGCGATTTGTCTCGATAAAATAGAAGAAGGTTTCATCTGTAAACCCCTATAAAAATAAATAATGATGAAAAAACGAAGCAAACGCCATGCCAAACAATAAAACAGGGAATAAGAAGCATCCTCAACCATGTAAAAGGTCGTCTGAAAACACTTTCAGACGACCTTTTAGTAGATTAGCTTTTCAAACACCACATTGCGGATATTCAAATTTTGTTGGGCAGCATCTGCGTGCCTCAACTGTAGTGTGGGCTTTGCCCACGAATCATGCCGAAATTTCAGACGGCCTTTTCACCGATATCATCCGTGGGCAAAGCCCACGCTACGCCGCTTTGTTACCAAAGGCACACGCCCATACGACGCAGCAGCTGTGCATGATGTAGCCACACACGCTGTTGGTAGAAATACGACCCGCAGCTCAATCTACGGCGTTTTTTGTTTTTTGGCACCTTTGCAGGAGACAGGGAGGAAATATTCATCCATTGTTCCGCTGCAAGACCATACGGTATTGCCTTTTGGGTTAGTTCCCGTTCCCGATACGGCAAAGCTGGGAATCAGGTAAATTTCAGTATTCTTAATCGGCACTGCTGCCTCTTTGCCTATTGCAGCAACAATAGTCCCATCATCTTCTATCCGGACAACTTTGACATAGCTTCCGGCATTGTCTTTTTGCGAAACGGTTACCTTAATCGGCAGGCTTCCCTTATCGGCAAAAGCTTCTTCCACTTCCGCCTTCATACTGGCGGCAAGCATAATTCCTTCGCTGACTTGCGCGCGAGCCACATAATTCTGATACGCGGGAAGCGCCATAATTCCGAGAATCCCGATAATCCCTATAACAATCATTAATTCCAGCAATGTAAAACCTTGAGGCTTAACGGTATATTTTTGATAACTTTTTTTCATATCGCGATGCAAATGGCTGTTGTGGAAATCTGCTTAGCAATAAAGCGGAAGGGAAGCCCTTCCGCTTTATTGGTTTACGTTTCTTACGCTAGGATATTAGCGGCAAGAAGAAGGCAAGAATTTCGTAGGTACTGTACCTGTAGTACATTTCCAAGTGAAAGAGCCTGCAGAAGCTGCTGCACCACCTGCTGCTGCACCACCACCTGCTGCCGCAGTTTCAGGCTTCAGGGTTACAGTTTTGCCTTTAATATCATTGTTAACATCAGAGGACTTCATTGTTGCAGTGAGAGCACCGTCTGTACCTACTGCAACGCTAGCAACATATTTACCTTTAATGTCTGTAGAACCTGCAATACCTGCGTCAGCATTACTTGTAGGCCATTTACCTTTATCTGCGTAATATTCGACGACTGCGGATTTTTGACCTTCCATCAGGGTAATTGCTTCAGAAACTTGCGCACGACCGGTGTAGTCTTGGTAAGCAGGCAGAGCGATAACTGCCAGAATACCGATAATTGCGATTACGATCATCAATTCGATCAGGGTGAAACCTTTTTGGATTGCTTTCATTTAATAAACTCCAGTTTAAAAAGTGTTGTGAATAAAAATGTTTGTTGTTAAAAAACCGTAATGTGTTTGGCTCTCTTGTTTTATGAGTAAAACCATCAAGTAGAAGGAATATACAGCTTCCCGGTTCGGGCTTCGTTGCTTCGTTTCCCTTGCCGGACGTAATGTATCAAGCAGGGGATGTGCCAAGTCTGGATTTTTTTGGATTTTTTGTGGAAATATTTTGTAATTTTATGTTTTTAATAGGTTTAAATTTGTTTTGAAGGATTTTTCGGGCAGATTTGGGCTTTTTTATGACGTAGGATTGTTTCTGCGATATGACGCGTTTTGTCATTTTTTGATTTTTTTGGGGGAAGTGAAGAAGACGTTTTGTGTCATGTGCCGTGTTTCGTCACTTTTGAAAGCCGTTTTTAATAATATTTGAATATTTAGACAAGCGGTATTATTTTTCAGATAAACGGTATTTTTGAAATTTAGATATTTTCAATATATTGATTTTTCGAATATTTTTAATATGATATTTTGATATTTGGTATTTATTTGAGATAAACGGTAATTCAAAATAGAAATTTATGGAAATTAATTTAATTTTGAATGGTTGTTTTCAGCGCTCGAAGCCTCTTCTAAAAAGGGGATAACCGATAGGGATACCCGTCCTGCCCTTTTTCGATTTTGCACATTATTTTTGGCAGATTCTGCCTGCATTAGCTGATGGCGATCATGATATAGTGGATTAAATTTAAATCAGGGCAAGGCGAGGCAACGCCGTACTGGTTTAAAGTTAATCCACTATACTTGGTCTTGATTTGAATCTATATATAGATGATGGAAACGGTAAAAGGTCGTCTGAAAATCTCGAATTGAGGTTTGCAGACGACCTTTTGAGTTTGTTTATAGATAAAGCGTAGGAACCGGGTTGCTAAGGCTGATTTGATTTTTGACCATCAAGCCAGCGGGATGAGCAGTTTGTCGAAGGCTTCTTCAAATTGTTTCAAACCGTCTTCCTGCAAGCGGTTGGCGAGGGTTTCTACGTCTATGCCGAGCGCGGCAGTTTCGGCAAGCTGCGCTTGTGCTTCTTCTACACCTTCGGTCAGCGTGGCTTTGGCTGTGCCGTGGTCGATGAAGGCTTTGAGGGTGGCGTCGGGGACGGTGTTGACGGTGTGTGCGCCGATCAGGCTGTCAACGTAGAGCGTGTCAGGATAGGCGGGGTTTTTGACGCCTGTGGATGCCCATAAGAGTTGCACGCGGTTTGCGCCTTTGGCTTCCAGCGCGGCAAATTCGGGGCTGCCGAAGTATTGCGCCCAGTCTTGGTAGGCGGCTTTGGCAAGGGCGATGGCGATTTTGCCTTTGAGGTGGTCGGGCAGCGTGGCGTCCAGCGCGCCGTCCACGCGTGAGATGAAGAAGCTGGCGACGGCTTGGATATGGGCAACGCTTTGTCCGGCTGCCAAGCGTTTGGCGATGCCGCGCGCGTAGGCTGCGTAGGCTTTGAGGGTTTGGGCGCGTGAGAACAGCAGGGTCAGGTTCACGCTGATGCCGTCGGCGATGAGGGTTTCGAGTGCTTCGATGCCTGCGTCGGTGGCGGGGACTTTAATCATGGCATTTTTACGCGCGATGGCGGCATGGAGGCGGCGGGCTTCTTCTACCGTGCCTTGTGCGTCTTTGGCAAGCTCGGGGGAAACTTCGAGGCTGACGAAACCGGTTTTGCCGCCAGTGGATTCGTGTTCGGCAAGGCAAACGTCGCAAGCTGCCTGTACGTCGGCAATCGCCATGGTTTCGTAGCGTTGTTTGGGGCTGAGGTCTTGCTGCTTGAGGGCGGCGACTTCATCGGCGTAAAGCGCGTCGCCGGCAAAGGCTTTTTGGAAGATAGCGGGATTGGAAGTGACGCCGCACACGCCTTGTTTCAGCATTTGCGCCAATTCGCCGCTTTGTACGAGCGAGCGGGAAAGGTTGTCCAGCCAGATTTGTTGTCCTAATGCTTTAACGTCCGATAAAATAGTCATCTCTGATTCCTTTAAATATAGGTTATTTGCGAAGCAGGCGGTAATGCTACCCCTATTCGGAAAATTTGGATAGTTTATTAGGGCATTTAATGATGTCCAAAACGATATAAAACGAACACAAAAAGGCGTAAATTTATGGCAGGAAACGGTCAATATCTCGATTGGGCGCGCGAAGTGTTGCACACCGAAGCGGAAGGCTTGCGCGAAATTGCGGCAGAATTAGACGAAAACTTCGTCCTTGCGGCAGACGCGCTGCTGCACTGCAAAGGCAGGGTCGTCATCACAGGCATGGGCAAGTCGGGACATATCGGGCGCAAAATGGCGGCGACCATGGCTTCGACCGGTACACCTGCGTTTTTCGTCCATCCTGCGGAAGCGGCGCACGGCGATTTGGGCATGATTGTGGACGACGACGTCGTCGTCGCAATTTCCAATTCCGGCGAAAGCGACGAAATTGCCGCCATCATCCCTGCGCTCAAACGCAAAAACATTACCCTCATCTGCATTACCGCCCGCCCCGATTCGACCATGGCGAGCCATGCCGACATCCACATCACGGCGTCAGTTTCCAAAGAAGCCTGCCCGCTGGGACTTGCCCCGACCACCAGCACCACCGCTGTTATGGCTTTGGGCGACGCATTGGCAGTTGTCCTTTTGCGCGCACGCGCGTTCACACCCGACGATTTCGCCTTGAGCCACCCCGCCGGCAGTCTCGGCAAACGCCTGCTTCTACGCGTTGCGGACATCATGCACAAAGACGACGCCCTGCCTGCCGTCCGACTCGGTACGTCATTAAAAGAAGCCATCGTCAGCATGAGCGAAAAAGGCTTGGGCATGCTGGCGGTAACAGACAATGAAGGTCGTCTGAAAGGCGTGTTCACCGACGGCGATTTGCGCCGCCTGTTCCAACAGCGCGACCGCTTTGACGGACTGACCGTCGATGAAATCATGCACCCCTCCCCCAAAACCATCCCCGCCGAACGCCTCGCCACCGAAGCCCTGAAAGTCATGCAGGCAAACCATGTGAACGGGCTTTTGGTAACCGACGCCGACGGCGTGCTGACCGGCGCGCTGAATATGCACGATTTACTGATGGCGCGGATTGTGTAAAGGCGGGCTAACCGTTTTCAGACGACCTTTATGTTAGAATAGGTCGTCTGAAACCTAGCAATCCGCAAGGAAACACTATGCAAACCTTAGACCCCGAGCTGCAACAGCGCGCGGCGCATATCAAGCTGCTGATATTGGATGTGGACGGCGTTTTGACCGACGGCCGCATCTTCATCCGCGACGACGGCGAAGAAATCAAATCGTTCCACACCCTGGACGGACATGGTCTGAAGATGCTTCAGGCAAGCGGCGTGCAGACTGCGGTTATCACGGGTCGGGACGCGCCCTCCGTCGGCATCCGCGTCAAACAGTTGGGCATAAATTACTACTTCAAAGGCATTTCGGACAAACGCGCCGCCTATGAGGAATTGCGCACACAGGCGGGCGTAGAAGAAGGCGAGTGCGCCTTTGTCGGCGACGACGTGGTCGATTTGCCGGTGATGGTGCGCTGCGGATTGCCGGTTGCCGTTCCCGATGCGCATTGGTTTACGCTGCAACACGCCGCCTATATTACGAAACACGCGGGCGGCGCGGGCGCGGTGCGCGAAGTGTGCGACCTGATTATGCGCGCGAAAGGTACGCTGGGCGCGGCTTTGAACGAGTACATCAAATGAAAGTAAGATGGCGGTACGGAATCGCATTCCCTTTGGTGCTGGCGGTCGCTCTCGGCGGATTGTCGGCATGGCTGGGGCGCATCAGCGAAATCGACATTGAAGAAGTCAAACTCAACCCCAACCAGCCGCAATACACGATGGACGGCATAGACGGGCGGCGGTTTGACGAACAAGGTCGTCTGAAAGAGCATCTGAGCGCAAAAGGGGCGAAACAGTTTCCCGAAAGCAACGACGTCCATTTCGAGCTACCGCACCTCGTCTTCTTCCAAGAAGGCAGCCGGCTTTACGACGTCGGCAGCGACGAAGCCGTATACAATACCCAAACCAAACAACTCCTGTTCAAACACAACGTCGTCCTGACCAAAGCCGCCGATGCCAAGCGGCAGGCGGGCGTCGTCAAAACCGATCTTCTGCACGTCGACACCGAATCGCAATACGCCCAAACCGACACGCCCGTTACCTTCCAATACGGCGAATCGAGCGGCAACGCCGAAGGTCTGACGTATGACCACAAAAAAGGTTTGTTGAACTTCCCATCCAGAGTGAAAGCCACGATTTATGATACAAAAAATATGTAAGGCATGTGTTTTAACCGCATTTTTTGCCACCGCCCCCGCCTACGCCCTGCAAAGCGACAGCAAGCAGCCGATACAGATTGAAGCCGACCAAGGCTCGCTCGACCAAAACAACCAAAGCACCACCTTCACCGGCAACGTCATCATCAAACAAGGCACGCTCAACATCCGCGCCGGCAGCGTCAACGTCTCCCGCAACGACAAAGGCGAACAGTTCATGAAAGCCAGCGGCTCGCCCGTCCGCTTCAGCCAGACGCTCGACGACAACAAAGGCACGGTTAACGGACAAGCCAACAACGTAACCTACTCCTCCGCCATCAACCTCGTTACCCTGACCGGCAATGCCAAAGTCCAACGCGGCGGCGACGTTGCCGAAGGCGCAGTCATCACCTACAACACCAAAACCGAAGTCTATACCATCAACGGCAGCTCGAAATCAGGCGCCAAATCCGCCGCCAAATCCGGCAGGGTCAGCGTCGTCATCCAACCGTCCAGCACCCAAAAAACCAAATAACCAATATCTGACAACACAAAAGGTCGTCTGAAAACCAACGCAGCAAAAACCCCAAACAACATTTTCAGACGACCTCCGAACCAAGAGTCATTTATGAGCGAAAACACCAGCCGCCTCGTCGTTCAAAACCTGCAAAAAAGTTTCAAAAAACGCCAAGTCGTCAAAAGCTTCTCCCTCGAAATCGAAAGCGGTGAAGTCATCGGCCTGCTCGGCCCCAACGGCGCAGGCAAAACCACCAGCTTCTACATGATCGTCGGACTCATCGCCGCCGACGCAGGCAGCGTTACCCTCGACGGACAAGAACTGCGCCACCTGCCCATACACGAACGCGCCCGCCTCGGCGTCGGCTACCTGCCCCAAGAAGCCTCGATTTTCCGCAAAATGACCGTCGAACAAAACATCCGCGCCATTTTAGAAATCAGCACCAAAGACAAAAGCCGCATCGACGGCGAAGTCGAAAAACTGCTTGCCGACCTCAACATCGGCCACCTGCGCCACAACCCCGCCCCATCCCTGTCCGGCGGCGAACGCCGACGCGTCGAAATCGCCCGCGTACTCGCCATGCAGCCGCGCTTCATCCTCTTGGACGAACCCTTCGCCGGCGTAGACCCCATTGCCGTCATCGACATCCAAAAAATCATCGACTTCCTCAAATCGCGCGGCATCGGCGTACTCATTACCGACCACAACGTACGCGAAACCCTCAGTATCTGCGACAGAGCCTACATCATCAGCGACGGCACCGTCCTCGCCTCCGGAAAGCCCGACGACTTGGTCAACAACGAACAAGTCCGCTCCGTCTATCTCGGCGAAAATTTCAAATACTGATTTCAAATACTGACCATGACAAACCGCACAATCAATTGTGCGGTTTTAAAATAACAAAGCATCAGAAAGGTCGTCTGAAAACGTTTTCAGACGACCTTTCGGGTAGGTTGGAGTGAAAACCCAACATTGCAGAAGATTCAACTCTTAACCCAAACTAAACGTACCCAAAAGGAAAACATCCATGTCCAAACTCACCCTTCTCCTCTTATCTTTCCTCCTCGCCGCTTCTGCCATCGCCGACACCCTGCCCGTACAACCTTGGCAAAATATGGGGGAATACGACGGCATCGTTCTCCCAAACGACAAAATCATCACCGGTATGGTTACTGCGACTGCATTCATAAACGAACAAGGTCATATCGAACAAACCGAATGGCAAGGCGAACCCCAAGAATTAGTCGAACTCTCCCAACGCACCGGACTGCCCGCATATGTCGAACCCTATCAAAGCTGCACATACGACGAAACCCAAACACAGCAAATTTGCACCCCATCGGCAAGCCAGAAAGAATTCAGATTTTTCTATACTTTACCCAAGCACTTGAGGAAAGAAGCATTTACAAAACCTGTTAAAATACAGAAGCCTCCCTATCCTGCTCTTGCTCAAGAAGCGGGAGAAGAAGGCACTGTCATCATAGGCGCATTCGTCCCTCCTACCGGCTCAACGTTTCTCTATACAATAAAAAGTAGCGGTTCTCGAAGACTTGATAAAGCAGCTTATTCCGCAGTACATGCTTCGCTTCCTTTGCACCCTGCAACATACAAAAAACAACCCGTTGCCATCGCATACCAAATCCCCATCAAATTCTCCCTAGAATCCGAACCAAACACAGACTCGACGAAGGCGGAAAAAACCATTGATTCAACTCAAAAGACAACAAAAAATACAAAAAAACCGAAAAGGAAAAAGGCAAAAAACACCAAAAAATAAACCGGTTTCAGGCGACCTTCTTGTAGCGTGGGCTTTGCCCACGAAATCCGTTTGAAAACCTTGAACCAAAGAATAGCCATAAACCCGAACGAACAATGACCATTTCAAAGCAAAGGTCGTCTGAAAACAGATAGCCAGTTTCGCTAAAACGTTTTCAGACGACCTTTCGGATAACAACTGTCTCTTAGTTAATTCCCCATGGATTTCTTGCCGGATAAATCGGCAATCTTATTTAATAAATCAAGCACCTTATCTGACCCGAAATCATTGTCAGATTGCTTGTCTGCCGATGAATTGTCAGGCAAGTATTGGCTATTGAGCAGGCGATTGCGGATTTGGGTAAAGGTTTCCTGCACATATTCGTTTGCTTTTTCCGGATTGTTGAAACTGACAGCCGCGTGCTGGGAAGCCTCAAGCAAACCGCTATACAGCTCGATTTGGTGTTTCATATTGGAAAAATGGCGGACTTCTGCCAATAGGTTTTTCTGATGTCTCAGGCAGGTTGTGCCGATCAGCATTAGGGTAATAATGGGGAATGTGTAAAACAGGATATTTAGTTTTTTCTCCACGAAAAGTTCAGGAAGACATACGACAAAACTACTAAAACTTATCAGAAAAAATATGCTTATACTGAATAGTACAATACCCAACCATTTGAAAAGCCACGCCGAACGATCATTATTGTTAATTTGTTTATCTGTATTTTTTAAAGCCTCTGACAAAGATTTTTGTGCATTTTTAATTTCCCCACTTAGTTCTATATTATTTAATAAATTTTTTCTCCTCTCTTGCTCTAACTTAATATTTTCCTTAAGTTTTTTAATTTCTTCTTCATCTTTTACTGTCTTTGATTGAGTTTGCTGTAACTTTTCTTCAAGCTCTCGGATAGTGGCTTCTGAAAATTGGAGCTTTCTTCGCAAATTATCAGAATATGAACCAACAGGAGCGATGAATTGTGTAAAATCCAAATGAGAAGCTTCAAACGAATCAGTTATCTCTTTATCCAGTATAACTTCACTTAAAATTGCACCTCCTAAATCTGCTCCAGTTAAATCTGTTCCAATTAAATTTGCTCTAGTTAAATTCGCCCCTCTTAACTCAGCACCAGTTAGATTTGCACCAGTCAAATCCGCACCAGTCAAATCCGTTCCTGTTAAATCCGCCCCTCTTAAATATGCTCCACTTAAATGAGCATTAATCATTTTTGCCTTACTAAGAATTGCCCTCTTAAGATTTGCGCCATTGAGATTTCCTTTTATTAGATTTGCAGCCTCTAAATTTGCCTCACTCAAATCCGCATGACTGAAATTTATTTCTCTGAGAATTGCGAACCGTAAATTCACAGTCCAAGGTGATGCACTTGGAAGATAGGCATGGTATCTGAAAGATATACCTGAAAAATCTTGCCCAGATAAATCAGCCCGTTTACCACTCTGTCCATTACTATCAACCCATAATTGATGCTCCTTTAAAATGGACAAAAAGGTTTCTTCATCTATTTGCATATCGTTATTTTCCACGACATATTCCCTTTCCTTAAATCTATGTTTTCCTAAAGCCTATGAACAAGAATTATAGGTTTAATAAGATTAATCACCTAAAATAATTTCACATAATACTGAAATGCAATAGAAAGTAATGTATGAATGCCAAACCTAGCCTGCATTCTACCGCCGTCATTCCCGCGTAGGCGGGAATCCAGACCTTGGCATTTCGAAAATACTTCAAGACTGCTGCAACTTCAAACTTCTGGATTCCCGCCTACGCGGGAATGACGGCGGAGGTTTCGGCAAAAATTGCTCCTCCCGTTTTCAGACGACCATTTGCCTCGTCGGTGTACATCGTAGCGTGGGCTTCGCCCACGATAATGGCGGCTAAAAGAGGCCGTCTGAAATTTTGGGTTTGATTCGTAGGCAACGCCCACGCTACGGGTTTCAGACGGCCTCTGCCATCTCCCTTTTACATCTCTTCCAATTTCGCAAACTTGGTATCCAGCTCTTTCACGCCCTGTTTGCCAAAGTTGATGGTCAGTCGGGCGGATTCGCCTTTGTCCACGGCATCGATGATGACGCCAGTGCCGAATTTGGCGTGGCGGACGTTTTGTCCGATGCGGAAGCCTGCGTAGGTTT
>ERZ773021.526-NODE-526-length-16610-cov-90.0098_pt1 | contig 16610 bp, 10 predicted proteins | sample MGYA00511668_ERZ773021 | MGnify/ENA primary metagenome ERZ773021 (study PRJEB29015, sample SAMEA2737961) | human oral metagenome | biome: human oral; feature: human-associated habitat; material: dental | place: China | collected 2032 ... | reverse complement strand
CTGGGGAGCCGCGGTGTTCTCAGAAGACATTCGTGAAAATCCGTAGATACTCTCGTAGGATGCGTGCGCGGGTTTGCGCCGCAATAAGAAAAGCGCCCAACCCTTATGGCGGGTGTGACGCTTTTGTTACCACATTATTCTATGACGTTTAACCCTCAACGCGCTACTGACAGGAAATTCCTAGGTCTTTAGCGGGGTGCGGGGATGTATCTCTGCCTTAAGCGGTAAAAATGGGTGATAAAAAGAGCCTTGATTGTGACTGAAGTTTTCACGATCAAGGCTCTTTTTACGATGGGAGGGGGAGAGAGAAAGATGCTCTAACGCATCCACCCCTCAATCAGGCCCATTCCGAAATGCACCGCAAACACCGCCGAAACCACGTACATGAGCCAGTGCACCTCGCGTCCGCGACCGGTCGCCACACGGATAACCGTGTACGAAATAAACCCGGCACCAATACCGTGCGCAATCGAATACGACAGCGGCATGATGACGATCGTCAAGAAGGCCGAAATTCCCAGGGCAAGATCGTTCCAATCAACATTAACCGCCTGGCGCACCATCAGGAACCCGACGAACACCATTGCGGGGGCGACCGCCTCAAAGGGGACAATCGTCACCAGGGGAGAGAGGAAAATAGCGCCCAGGAAGAGCACACCTGTCACCACATTTGCCAGACCTGTGCGGGCACCCGCGCCAATACCGGTTGCCGACTCCACGAATACCTGGTTGGTTGAGGTTGAGGTGCCGCCACCGGCGACCGCGCCCAGCGCATCTACCAGAAGCAGACGGTCGATGTCTTCGATCTTGCCGTCTTCATCGATAGAACCGGCTTCGACTGCCATACCCATGATGGAGCCCATCACATCGAAAAACGCCGAAATGAGGATGGTAAACACCAGCAGAATTGAGGCCATTGCACCCAAAGAACTGAAGGCGCCGAAAAGATCTGCGGAGAACAGAAGCGAAAAATCGGGCAGACCAAAACCGCTGCCGTCCCAGGTGGGTACATTGAGCGACCAGCCAAGCGGGTTAGCCTGCACGCTGCCGGAGGGGGCGACCGCCTCCAGAATAAGCGAAAGTGCCGTGGATGCGAGCATGCCGTAGAGAATAGCGCCGCGCACCTGACGAACATACAGAATAATGGTCAGGAACAACCCCACAATAAACACGAGAGTGGGCCAGCCGAGCAGATGCCCGTGAACACCGAACACGACAGGGGTTGAGCCGGTCTCTGCACGGCGAATAATTCCGGCGTTCACCAGCCCAACAAAGGCGATAAAGAGCCCGATACCCACCACGATTGCGGTTTTCAGGCTTTCGGGCACGGCGTCGAAAACGGCGGTGCGGAAACCGGTCAGCACGAGGGCGGTCATGAGCACGCCCGCCCACACGACCAACCCCATAATCTGCGGCCAGGTGAGGTTAGGAGTCGTGGCTATCGTAGTCGCCAATAGTGCGTTCACGCCCAGTCCCGCCGCCATCGCGAAGGGGTGTTTGGCGTAAACGCCTAGAAGAATGGTCATCACGCCTGCAACAAGCGCGGTCATGGCGGCAACCTGCGGCACGCCGAGGGAACGTCCGGATGAATCGGGCGTGAGGCCGAGAATAAGTGGGTTGAGCACCACAATATAACTCATGGCGAAGAAGGTCGCTAAACCGCCGCGAATTTCGGTGCTGATAGTTGAGCCACGCTCGGTAATGTTGAAGTAACGGTCCAGTGTGCCGCCCGAACTGCTGGGTTTAGGCGTCTGGGGAGCCGCGGTGTTCTCAGAAGACATTCGTGAAAATCCGTAGATACTCTCGTAGGGCGCGCAACCGCCGGTTGGGGATGCGCATAAGAAAAGCGCCAGCCGTGGGGCGTGACGCTCTTGTTACTACAACATTCTAGGGGGAGTAACCCGTAAAAGGCTACTTCTTTGCGTCTGCGCATGATGGTCGCTTTTAGGCGGTAAGTTTTCCGTGAGGGCACCACCCGCGCTGTAGGCGAAACCCCATCGGCACACGCTCACAACACTGCTAAGATAAGGATTACCTAAGGATGATATGTGCCGCCTGGGAATTGGCGCTGGGCGCGCATCCTGAAGCATGAAGAAGGTTGTTATGAGTGAGTATCCAGCCGCAGAATCTCTGCCCGTTCGTCAGCGTTCCACAGTCAGTACCAACCGCCCGGCGCGCTATATTAAACAGCTTGGCTCACATATGGGCCGCAAAATTAGTACCGAGGAAGTTCCTGGCGGATTGCGCTTAATCTTTAATCGCGACGGCATCTTTCGCGGGTATGGAGACTTGGTGGCCGATGATGCGAACCATGCTCTTATCATGGAGGTTCGCGCCGAAGACGACGAGAAAGCACAGAACCTTGCGGGCGTGCTGGAGCGTCACCTTGTGCGTTTTGGCGAGCGCGAAGAATTAGTCGTGGAGTTTCACGCAGTCTAACCCCTATATTCATTCTGCGAGCAGGTAGGATTTCGCCGAAAAGGTAGGATTTTCCTACCTGTTCGTGCCAAAAGCCACCTGCTCGCGGGGTAATAAGAGCGGGCAATGCGGGAAGACGGAATGAGAAAAACCCACCGAGACTGCATCGGTGGGTTTTATTGTGCTCTTCATAACGCAGGTGACAAATTTTGTGCTCGCACATATATTCCGAAGTCGTGACAGGAATATTAATGATGAGACCTCAAAACCTTGGGATAAAAACATGAAAAATGTGTCTTTTGAGTGGTTCAGCTCATGTTTCCTGCGTTTGCTCAGGCATGACCGCTAAAATAAGCAAGGATGTTAAGGCTAAGCTCGCCCTATGGGTGAACTTTGAAAGGAAAAATACGTGTCTGAAGCTGCACGCCCGTTGCGCGTTGCCGTTATCGGTGCGGGTCCTGCGGGTATCTACGCCGCCGATCTGCTCACCAAATCTGAGGAAGTACGCTCTGGAGCCGTTGAGGTTTCTATCGACATTTTTGATCGTTACCCCGCGCCCTTTGGGCTCATTCGCTACGGTGTGGCGCCCGATCACCCGCGCATCAAGGGCATTATCACCGCCCTGCACAAGGTACTTGACCGCGGTGATATTCGATTCTTCGGCAATGTCGAATACGGTAAGGATTTGAACCTTGCCGACCTGCGCGAGCATTATGATGCCATTATCTTTGCGACCGGTGCTATTTACGATGCGCCCCTGCCTATTAAGGGCATCGACCTGGACGGTTCCTATGGTGCCGCCGACTTCGTCTCGTGGTATGACGGTCATCCCGATTACCCGCGCACCTGGCCGCTGAACGCGAAGGAAATCGCGGTGCTTGGTAATGGCAACGTGGCGTTGGATATTGCGCGTGTGCTCTCCAAGCACGCCGATGATCTGCTCGTCACCGAAATTCCCGAGAATGTGTACGAGGGGCTGAAATCTTCGCCCGTGACCGATGTGCATGTGTTTGGCCGCCGCGGCCCCGCGCAGATCAAGTTCACCCCCTTGGAGCTGCGCGAGCTCTCTCATTCCCGCGATGTCGATATTGTGCTCTACGAAGAGGACTTCGAGTTCGACGAGGCTTCGGATGAGGCTATTCAGACGAATAACCAGGTTAAGACCATGATGAAGACCCTCACTACCTGGCTTACCGACCAGGAGGAGGGCGAGCAGACCGCATCGCGCCGTCTGCACCTGCACTTCCTGCAGTCCCCGCACGAGATTCTGGGTGAGGACGGCAAGGTTGTGGGTATCCGTATGGAACGCAATAAGCTTGACGGTCAGGGCGGTATTGAAGGCACCGGCGAGTTCGTGGACTACCCCGTGCAGGCCGTATACCGCGCGATCGGTTACTTCGGATCTGAGCTGCCCGAGGTTGGCTATGACGCTGATAAGGGCGTGATTACTAACGTTGAGGGCCGTGTGGTCGATGAAAACGGCGAGCACGTGCCCGGCCTGTACGCTACCGGGTGGATTAAGCGCGGACCGGTGGGTCTGATCGGCTCCACAAAGGGCGATGCACTTGAAACCATCACCCACCTGTTGGAGGACCGCGAGAACCTATACACCGCTCCCGAACCGGATGCTGACACCTTCAGCGATTACCTGGACTCTAAGGGTATTCGCTACACCACTTGGGAAGGCTGGCACCGTCTGGACGATCACGAAAAGGCGCTCGGTGCAGCATCACAGGATGCGAAGGGCGAGCCGCGTGAGCGTGTGAAGGTTGTTGACCGTGATGAGATGATTCGTATTTCGCGCGGCGAGTAATAGCTGTACGCAGCGATTTTCTGCGGTACATGAGCCGCAATGAAGAATCCCCGCCGGGTCTTTGGCGCAGCCCGAAACCGGCGGGGATTTCTTGTATCAAAATCATGGTGTGCGCGTGCGCGCGGCATATTCTACGCCTTTTTGCTGAACCTGTGTAGGGGATGCGCGGCGCTTACTCGGTCATTTCGCGCTGTTTGCGGGGGTTATTCAGAAAAATTTTGAGAAATTTCTGGTGACTATAAAATACGTTCTGACTAGTAGCTATGTAGGTGAGCAGGGTATCTTAGAAGGGGGAGTGTGGCGGGTATGAAGAAGTTTTTGAAGAATCCGGCTTGCACGGCTTAAAAATCTGTCATAGACTAGTTGAGGTTCGAACGACGGGACGAAAAAGAACCCGTTCGCATCGACTAGGCCCCCATCGTCTAGCGGCCTAGGACGCCGCCCTTTCACGGCGGTAGCACGGGTTCAAATCCCGTTGGGGGTACTTGCAAATCCTTAGATTTGCAAAGCCATGTTGAAGAAGCAGATTATACCCCTGCCGAATCCAACAAGGCCCCGTAGCGCAGTTGGTTAGCGCGCCGCCCTGTCACGGCGGAGGTCGCGGGTTCAAGTCCCGTCGGGGTCGCTCTGGCCGCGTGATTCAGGTGAAGAAATTCATCACGAAGACGCGGTCGTTGCGTATCTGCTTCGATGCGCAAGGCTCTGTAGCTCAGTTGGTAGAGCGTGCGACTGAAAATCGTAAGGTCACCGGATCGACGCCGGTCGGAGCCACAATCCGCCCTCCAGGCTTCTACAGTGGGGGCGGATTTTTCTTTCACTGTGCCCTGCTCTCAAGCCTGCGTATTCTATGTTTTGCGTATTATCTTTTGTGCGCCTGCATCCTTTTTCTGCTAAAGAAGCCTTGATTTCAAGAAAGCGGCGAAAAATACTCTTTCTTGAAATCAAGGCTCTTTTTACACCGGGGAAGAGGAGAGTAGTAGCTGGCAGAGTGGTAAACACGCCGGTTCGTTTCAATTTCTTGGAATTTCCGTTAGGGTGGAGACGTTGTGTTATTTGCACAACGTCTGTACACACGGCGGCAAAACCGGCGCATACGGAAGAGATCGAATGCCAGCATCCATTCCCCAAGACACCATACCGTCGAACTCCGCGCAGGCAACACGCACTGCGGGAATCGAATTCTCCCAGGTCACCAAACGCTACGGCGCTAACACCGTGGTCAATAACCTGACTCTGAGCATCCCCGCCGGTGAAACCACCGTTTTCGTCGGTTCCTCAGGGTGCGGTAAAACCACCACCCTGCGCATGATCAACCGCATGGTCGAGCCGCAGGAAGGCACGATCACCATCGGCGGGCAAAATATTGCAGATCAAGACCCCTACAAGCTGCGCCGATCCATCGGGTACGTCATGCAAAGCGGCGGGCTGCTGCCGCATCGTACCGTGCTTGAGAACGTTATGACCGTGCCCCTGTTGAACGGCACCTCCAAATCGCAGGCGAAAGAACGCGCTCTTGACCTTCTGGGTACCGTGGGTTTGGATGCGTCCTTAGCGCAGCGCTACCCGGCTCAGCTTTCCGGCGGGCAGGCCCAACGCGTGGGAGTCGCACGGGCGCTCGCGGCGGATGCCTCCATTCTGCTCATGGACGAGCCATTTTCTGCGGTCGATCCGATCGTGCGCACCGAACTGCAGGAAGAACTTTTGCGCCTGCAGGGCGAGCTGCATAAGACCATTGTTTTCGTAACCCACGATATTGATGAGGCCCTATTCCTCGGCGATAATATTGCGGTCTTCGCCCCCGGCGGCAAGCTCGCCCAGTACGGCGCTCCCGAAGAGATCCTGACGAATCCCGCTAATGATTTTGTGGAATCTTTCGTTAGCCAGTCCGTGGGTGCCTTGCTGCCTGCCGATGTGATGCGCCAGGTGCGGTATATTCGCCGCGAACGCTACCGCCGCACACGCGAAGCCGCAGTATCGGGCGAGGGCACCGCATCAACCTCTGGGCGGGGATAGTATGAACCTGTTGCTGGCAGATTCGATGCACTGGGACTGGTTGGGAAATAACATCCAGCGCGTCCTTGATTTGACCCTCAATCACCTGTACCAGGGCATTATTCCGGTACTTGTGGGAACCGCCCTGTCGATTCCGGTGGCGCGGTATGCGAGCCGACGCCGCGCGCGGGAAGACGGCGCAAAAACCTACCGGAGTGGTGCGCACGCCCTGGTGCACGGTTTCGGGCTGCTCTACACAATCCCATCGATTGCGCTCTTCGTGCTCATGCCGCTGATTTTAGGAACCAGCATTATTTCGCCGGTGAACGTGCTCGTGGCGCTCACGATCTACACGATGGCGCTGATGGTGCGTTCCGGAGTAGACGCTTTTAACGCGGTTCCCGAGCACGTAGTGGAGTCATCGCGCGCCCTGGGATACACCCCGGCTCGTGCGTTTTTCACGGTGGAATTACCGCTCGCTTTGCCCGTGCTTTTTGCCGGTATCCGCGTGGCGACGGTGGCAAATATTGCGATGGTTTCCGTGGGCGCGGTCATCGGTGTTTCTTCGCTCGGCACGCTTTTTACCGACGGACTGGCGCGTAGCATCCCCGCCGAACTTATCACGGGCGTGGTGCTCAGTGCCGCCTTAGCCTACCTCGCCGATGCGCTTCTTGCCCTCACGGCACGGCGCCTGACCGCCTGGAGGACCGCATGAATGTTATAGAACGTACCTTCGCTTTTCTGGGTGATGGCGCCAACTGGCAAGGCTCTCAGGGCATTCTTGCGCGCACCGTCGAGCATCTGGGCATCACCGTGTTTGCGGTTGCGATTGCCCTGGTGATTGCCGTGCCTTTGGGTCTGTGGGCTGGGCATACTCGCCGCGGCGGGCACACTCTGTTGGGGTTTACCGCCGCTTTGCGCGCTCTGCCCGCCCTGGGCCTGCTGACTCTGCTGGCTCTCTGGTTTGGTGTTAATGCGATTCCGCCGCTCGTTGTGCTCGTGATTATTGCGGTGGCGCCCCTGCTGGCGCATACCCTGGAAGCCGTGACCGGGATTGACCCGGATGTGGTGGATGCGGCACGCGCCCAAGGCATGACCGAAGGGCAGATTCTTCGCCGGGTTGAGATTCCTCTGGGTCTTCCGGTGTTTATGGGCGGTCTGCGCAGCGCGGTGCTGCAGGTGATCGCGACCGCGACTATCGCCGCCTACATTAATGGGAATAACCTGGGCCGGTACCTTTTTGATGGGCTCGCGGTGCGGGACTATCCGCGTATGCTCGTGGCAACCCTGCTGGTAGCTGTACTCGCCCTCGTGGTGGACGCACTCATGGCCCTGGCACAGCGGGCCGTGACCCCCGTTCCATTACGGGGTGGAGGCGCATCCAAACGTCATGGGCAACCGAAACACGAGAGCGCGCTGGATGCGGCAAACTCGCACACGGAAGGGGCGCACGCATGAGCTTGGTGCATCGCCGAAACACGAACGATCGTTCTTTTCTATCCGGGAAGAGCGCGAAAAACCAAGGAACGGCGGAGACTGGAATGGCACGCGGTGTTACCAGGCGGCGGGCATTGGGTGTCGTTGGCGCCCTTGGGACGTTAGGAGCGTTGAGTGCCTGCGGGCTGAGCGGCGAAAACGTTTTCGGCGGTGAACACGACGGCATTATTGTGGGGTCAGCAGCGTTCGCAGAGTCGCAGATTCTCGCCGAAGTATACTCCCAAGCACTAAATAAAAATGGGTTTAAATCGAGCACCCAGCTGGGGATTGGCGCGCGTGAAGCCTACCTGGGGGCGCTTACCTCCGGGGCTATCGACGTGGTTCCCGAATACTCGGGCAACCTGCTGTTGTATCTTGACGAGAATTCCACAGCGCAGACTAAACAAGAGATTCTGCAGGCGCTCGGTAGGGTGCTTCAGGACAACCTCAAGGCACTGGATGCCTCGCAGGCGGAAAATAAAGATACCCTAGTCGTCACCCAGCAGACCGCCCAAAAATACAATTTGCGCTCTCTAGATGATTTAGCGAAGGTCTGTACCGAGTTGAAGATTGGGGCCGCTCCCGAATTTGCCGAACGTGCCTACGGAATTCCGGGGCTCAAAGATAAATACGGGTGCGTTCCGGCGGAGTTCGTCTCGCTCGCGGATGGGGGCGGGGCACTCACCGTCAAGGCCCTGCAGGATAACACCGTGCAGGTTGTAGATTTGTACTCGACCACCCCGGCAATTACGCAGAACAATTTTGTGATGCTCGAAGACCCGAAAAACATGATTCCGGCGCAGCAGGTACTCCCCATTATCAACACCAAACGGGTACCCGAGGATGCGCATGCGGTACTGAACCGCATCAGCGCGGTGCTGACGACCGACGATTTACGCTCGCTCAATGACGAGGTATCCGGCGATAAGAAACTGGACCCATCCACGGCAGCGGCAAACTGGCTCAAGGATAAAGGACTGTTATAGCCCTTCTTCCTTTTCTGCGATGGACTCTGAATGCCACTAGGTTCTGGTGCTCAGCATATGCGGTTGTGGCATCCATTCCTTGAAGTGCAAAGAGCTTTGATCGTGAATAAAGCGTTGGCAATCCCGCTTTATTCACGATCAAAGCTCTTTGTGTAGGCGGTGTACTAGAGGTACCACAACTGTATACGCACGATGAAATACGTTCAAGAATGCCCCTAAATATCCTTGACCTTCAACGTTAAAGTAGATAGCCTTGATTGAAACTTCCGTAGTCCATGAAATGTGAATGCGTTCACGGAATTAGAGCGCGGATACACCAGTGATCGCTGCTTATACGGAAGATGTCATGCCTGATCAAGCCTCGGTTAAAGAGGCGCAGCGCATTACCCATCTGCTTCGGTGCGGGCAGAGTGCGCTCGTGAGCATCACACCATCTGAAACTACACACTTCCGGGGGGAGTTCCTGATGTCTGAAGAATATAAAGCCTCACAAGAAGACGTGCACTTCGATAACGGCAGAGCAGACCAGCTGATGCGTCAGCTGCGTGAAGCCTCCGAATATTTGCACACCACGGACTCCACCCAGCGTTCAGGCGCTCGTGATCAGGCGATGACCGAATTTGCCGGACCATACGCGGACCTTTTTGCGCACAACACGGAAACTGCTCTTCGCGACGGAAAACGGCTGGGCGATGCGCTCTCCGATGCCGCCAACGAACTTCAGAAATATAAAGAGCTTGCCCGCCTAGAGCAAGAGAATCGTCAGAAGGCTCGTGATTGGGATAAGCGTGACTTTTTCCAACAGGTTGGTGATTCGTGGTCAGGTAAGAAAAAGCCAGAAACTCATTCAACCGGGCCGAGTCTTCGTACACCGCCGCCAGCGACCGAGAGCTCTTCCCAAGGGGGAGAAGGTAAAGGTGGCTCCTTCCTGGAAAACGTCTCTGACATGGTGATGGATACGCTGGATCCGGCTAGGAAAAATATTAAGGTGGGCGGTCCGGGTGTCTCGAAGACTTCCGCCATCCCCGATAATCTTGATGTCTACTTCAACCAAGCGCGCACCCTGAGTGAGGACTTGGGGAAGAAACTTGAAAGCATCCAAAAGGAATACCAGGGGTTTATGGAAAATACCTCCTGGGGTCAGTTCGATATTATGGGTCTGCTCAAAGCAACGGGTGACTGGGCTGGCAAAAACATGGAGGATGCATCCTTCGTACACGTGATCGCTGAGGCTTTCCGTCAGGCTGGTGCCTCCAGCAATATGGTGGCGACCTACGATAGCTTCCTGATTGAAGAAATTCTTGCGAAAGCAGGCGTTAAAGCGCAAGAACGCAAAGAACTTGATATTCCACTTGCTACGGTAGCTGGAGCTGATCTTACCTCGGGGTTCGTGAATGACCCCGTGAACGCTGCTACCGGTAACTTTATTGAGGAAGAGCTCGACCTTTCCTTCCCCGGCACTGGCTCGGGTACTTTGCGCCTGGAACGGATGTACAACAGCTTGGCGGTTACGCATCCTGATGAAATACCATCGGGTGTTTTTGGTCCCGGGTGGGCATCCACATTAGACCAGCACATGGAATTTACCGCTCAGGAAGCCCGCTGGCATACCCACGATGGTCGTATCCTCTTCTTCGCCCGCGAAGGTGAGGGGTATGCGCGATGCACCCACGAGCCCTGGTGGCTGGAAAAGGTGACGATTGGGGCGGATCAGTACGAGCGTTTTGCACAACTTCGTGATGAGGCATATTCCCAGGCGAAGACTGGTACCGCTGGTTCCTCGGCACCGTTCTACTGGGTGGTATCTAACGCTAAACACCATCGGATTTTCTTCACTCCTGCCGGAGATTGGGCGGGTACCGTTGAAGGGCATACGGCAAATACGGTAATTGCTTGTCGAGATGATCAGAACCGGATCGTGGAACTTGTGCATCCGGTTACTGAACGCGGTCTTTACGTGCTATACGGCGAAGACTCGAATGATTCGACCGTACCCCAACGTCCTGTAGCTGCTTACACCTACAACACTCGCGGCGACCGCGCTGGCGAAGAGCTTGCCGTGGTGGAGTATACCTACGAAGGCGAACACTTGGTATCGGCGACCACGAACGCCGGAACGCGCGCATACTCGCATACAGACGAAGGGCTGATTCGCGAAGTTACCAACGTTAACGGTCACGTTGAGGTGACAAACACCTACGATGATTCCGGACGGGTGATCCATCAGCTTACCGAATATGGGCGTGAGGTCTCATACACCTACGCTCAGGGGCTGATGACTATTGTCGCTGACGCTGAAACGGGCGAGAACCCCAATATCTGGCGCAGTGATGAAAAGGGGCGCTTAGTCGCACTGTCTGCGGCGGACGGCAGCAAACAAACCATGCGATATGATTCCTGGGGCAACCGCATTAGTGTGACGGGGCGTGATGGCTCTTTGACCACACGGCGTTTTGACTCGCGCAGCCGCATAACCCGAGAACGCACCCCCGAAGGCGCGGATTACACGTATGCTTGGGATGATTATGACCGTCTGACAAGTATTTCAGTGCGGGATGCACGCGACCGGCGCAACTTGGGCGAACCGACCACGATAACCTATGAGTACGATGATACGGCGAATCCGAACCCTAACGCGGTGACGGATGGTACCAGCGCAACCACGCGTTTTGACTGGAACGAACGTGGTAACCTCATCGCACAGATCGATCCCAGCGGTGTACGTACCGATTTCACGTATGACTCCCACGGGGATCTTGTGGCTATCACCAATGGCGCGGGTGATACTACTCGCCTTGTACGTGATGAGTTCGGGCGCGTTATCACAATTATTGATGGTCTTGGGTATGAAAATACACTGACCTACAGCAGCTCGGGCGTAGTAACCGCTATCCAGAACCCAGAAGGTGCCCGGTGGAAGTTTATCTATCCGACCTCTGCTGAAAGTGACACTCCAGCGCTCGTACAGAAGGCGCAGCAACGCGATGGTGCAGAACATACCCGCGGTTTCCTTCCCTCAGCGGTCATCGACCCCGAGGGGAATACAACCCACTTTACCTATAACCAAGGCGGCGATATCGTATCTGTGACCGATCCTCTGGGGTGCGTAACTCGGGCGGATTACGATACCTGGGGCAACCTTGCGCGCTACGTAAACGCTTCGGGCGGCACCTGGGAGTACACCTGGGATGGGCTATCGCAGCTGAGCAGTATCACGGATCCCACGGGCGCTACTACTCGATACACCTATGACCTTGCGGGTGAAATTTCCAGTGTCACAGACCCGACCGGTGTGAAAGCAAAACGTTTCGTGCAGCGTAAAGGTGGTCTTGAACGTACTATTGCCGCTTCTGGTTCTTCGTTCAAACGGCTTGATGTGCTCGGGCGCGTAACTACCGAGGGAACACAGACCAGCCGCGGCCAAGAACATGTGGAAGACCTGGTGACCTATGATGCCGCTGGTCGTCCCGTAGAAATTTTGGATGCCTCCGGTGGTTTGACACGCATCGAACGCGATAAGGCTGGGCGCCCGCTGCGCATAGTATCTGCCGCAGGGCGTGTTGAGACCTACGAATATGATTCCGCTGGACGTACGGCAGCGCATGCCGTCGGCCTAGATACTCCCAAACGCATTCCTGACGCCGAAGGAGTACTGCGCGAGACAGAACCCACACGCTGGACGGTCACCCGGTTTGAATATGACGCCGCATCTCAGCTTGTACGGCGTATCAACCCCGATGGCACCGAAGAAAAAACCGTCTATGATTCGTGCGGTCGTGTTATCCGTGTAGTTTCAGGTGCGCGAGTTGCCGCCTACGAGTATGACCGATGCGGTCGTATCACCTCAGTCCAAGATACAACCTATGGTCGCCGCACCTTCGCGTACGATGCCGCCGGACAGATAGTCCGTGTGACGGATGGTCTGGGGTATCGCACCCACTTCTCATACACCGAAAACGGACAGGTGGCGCAGGTTATGGACGCTACCGGTCAGGTTACTGCCTACGAGTATGATGCTATGGACCGGGTAACCCGCGTGACGCGAGGTACCGGTACCTCCCACGAGATCGTGGAAGAGTACGCCTACGATGCCGCTGGCCGTCCAACTCGTTACTTCAACGGTCTTCAAGATTATGCATACGCCTATAACTACAAGCGTGGCGGTAACCTCAAGAGCGCCAGCTGCAACGGTGTGCTGCTCGCCGAATACGGGCGTGAACGCGGAGAACGTGAACTATGGGTGCGTGATTATGTAACCGCACAGGAACTCGATCCTCAAGCGCCCGAAGGTTCCTACCTTGAGCATCGGTATGTGTATGATGCCCGAGGATTCCTCATCGAACGATCCCGCACGGGTGTTATCGGCGCAGAAAAAACCGAGAACTTCCACAATTCTGCGGATACTGACGCGAAAGCCCAGAGCCTGAGCACTTTCGTTTCGACCGGCGCTTATACGCTTATGTTCGAATACGATGCAGACGGCTACCGTACCATGATGGTTACCCCGTACGGTACCGAACAGACCGTTTATGACGGTGCCGGTCATGCTGTACGTCGTGAAGCATCGTCCTCTCATAACGACGAGATGACGGTTGCGGAGTATTCCTACGATGTGATGGGGCGCCTAGTGCGTGCGCAGCTGGGTGATACCCTTTCCACCTGGGAGTTTGATGGCGACTCTGGTTTGGTGTCTTCTTACACCCGCACCGCGTCTCATCACAGCGGGAAAGACGCGGAACATGCCCCTCATACGGAACGAACTGAAATTATCCGTGACCGTGAAGGCCGGATTATCGGGCTCGATACCGAAAACTCCCTGGTTATGTATTCCTATGATGCCGCTGGGCAGCTGACGGGCGCTCGCCAGGGTGAACGGGAATTTGAATGGACTTTCGACGCCGGGCTCATGGTTCGTGAACGTCTGTACCGCCGCCCCACTAAGCCTGAAACGCAGGAGAACAAACAGCAAAGCTCTGAGCGCGTTTTGCTGGGTGAACGTACGTTTAGGTATAACGAGCTCAATCAACTGGTTGAGATTGTCGCGCGCGAGAATGTGGGCGCTGATAATCCTCTGGAAACGGTGACAACTTACGGTTACGATGCCGCTGGGCGCCGTTCCCAAGAGACGGTAACAACAAGCCAGGGCGCCCGCCGAACACGTGAGTACGCGTGGGGCGTGTGGGATTCTCTTGCAGCCGTCACGGATAACGCCGTGGCAGGGCACTCGACGGAAGCATACTCTCGTATGCGCTTGGTGACGGATGCCGTGGGCGAGCTCGCTCAGGTGACGGGGCTTGACGGTCGGTCCGTGCCTTTGCTCTGGGACCCAACCGCACCGATTCCTCAAGTTTTGGGTGCCGGGTCTGTTCCTGCACCCGGTCATGACGGTGGTTTCTCGCAGGTGAGCGTTCCGGGCGGGCTTAACCCGTGGGGCGTGGGAACTCCATCACAGCAGGAACCTTGGGGACAGGCTCCTTTCGGGGTGGAGTCTCTTCTTCCTCAAGGCTTTGCCTTCTCGGGTGCCGGTAGTGTAAACGTTGCTGGTCTGGACGTCATGGGTGTGCGTACCTTCGATGCTGCATCGAAGCATTTCCTCTCGCTCGACCCGCTTGAATCGGTCCCAGGTACCGGCTGGTTTGCAGACTCGTATTCCTTTGTGGGCAATAACCCCGTAGGGCTCATGGATCCCTGGGGCATGCGGCCCGTGTCGATTGAGGAATACGATAAGTATGCGGAGCATGCTAATGAACGTTTTGTAGGAAAGCTGCTCCTGAATGCCGTGGCTGTAGCTGCCACCGTGGTTGCTGTATTCGTTGCTGGACCGGTGGCGGTTATTGCGTTGGGCGCGATTGCTGGCGCAGCTTCTGCTGCGGCCTCGGCTATGGATAAGGTTGGTCCTGATGGCGGTATCGACTGGGGTGCTGTTGGGAAAGATGCTCTTATCGGAGGTATTGTAGGCGGAGCCACCGGTGCCGCAACAAAGATTCTTTCGGTGGGTCGTGGTGGATTCCTGTGGGAAAAGGGGAAGGTTGCTCAGAAGATTCAAGGTAATCGTTTTCTGGCGAATAAAGCGCCAGGTCGTTGGGCAAATAAAACTATTAATAAGTTAGAGACGAAGCACCCTGATGCTCTTGATCCCAATTATATTAAGAGCCACACTACCCTCCTTGGTAAAGAAGGAGGTGAAGTCGTTGGAGACATGGCATCGGGAGCTATTGAAGGAGCCTACGACTACAGCAAAAACGCCGGGGACGACTGGAGCGTGCGTGGCATGATGCTGAGTGCTGCAACCGGAGGCACGATGAAAGGACTCGGATCTGGCATCAAGACAATCCCTAAAATGAAGCTTGATAGCACCGATTACACAAAGTTCCCCATAGTCCGTAATGCAAAAGAGGGGAGCAAGTTGCAGCGCTGGGGTTCCGCTACCCTTAAGAATACGGCATCCGAAGGGCTAAATCGTATGGTCGATATTCCTCAGTCTGCAGCTACAGCTCCTTTACAGAATGAAATTCTGCGTAAGGATAGGGATGAATATATGGCAAAGCATCCAGGGGAAAATCCTGATGCTCGTAATCGTGCTCAGGTTAAGGACAAAAATGCTTGGGAGATTGCGAGTGATACAGCGGTGGATGAGTTGAAGAAGCAGTGGGATCCCAAAACCGTTGCCAAGTTTAATGCAAATATTAAAAAAGACTCTAAGCCTTCAAACACTTCTCAAGCCTCTAATACATCTGATACGACAGGAAGTCATGGTGTAATTCCAGAGAGTGCAGCAGATTAGAGATAGTAAGGAGTATTCCTACGTGGATAACGCATTTTTGGGTCCCCTACTTTCTGCTTTCGGGCGGAGTTTTCTGTCGAAACGTAATCGAGGGAAGTCTACAGGTAAAAAGAATATACACCGGATGGGATTTTTGCTGGTTGCCGCTTGGGGATTTTTCATCGCGAGTATTGTGGCGTTGATAATATTTATTGTCGATTTCTCTAGGGATTGGCTTAATTCTGGTGGAATTATAGCTTTTATTGTGGCAGAATTGGTTATCATTTTTAGTTGTCTATTGTTTTATGTGTGGTATCGGAATGCGTATGTGGAGATAACGCGTACGTATGTGTTGCGGCGTACTTTTCTCCGGTTTGTTGAAAAGATTGAATATCGTCGTATTCGCAAATATGGGTATCACGAGAGGTACGATCATAATAATAACTTTGAGGATGGTTTATATTTGGGTGGTCCCCTAGTAGAGGGGCATAAGTATTCTGCTGAGTCTGTTGAACTTCATAGTAATTGGGCTAATTTTGGGTATGTTTTGGGGCAGTTGGCGTTTCGTATTGTGAATGAGCGGTGGGCTGAGCCTGAGTCTGACGAGGATCAGAACTTGATTCAGGAGTATGTGTCATCCGGTCGGGCACGTGAGATTTGTTTGGAGCACAGTGGTTTTGTTTTCCCTGAGAACGACAATAGTCCATATAAAGATTCGTCTGAGGAAGACTCATCTAATAGGTAGGATCTTCATGGTTTAGGCGGGCTGTTATGGATAACGCATTTTTAGGTCCTATTATATCTGCACTAGGCAGAAATTTTCTGTCGAAGCGTAATCAGAATAAAACTAGTAAATCTAATGTTCACCGCATTGGACTGCTGATAATTGCAGCTTATGGGTCATGGATTGCAGGTATTGGTGCGCTTATTCTATTTATTGGTAATACGGTGAATAGCGGCGGAAATTCATTAGAAACATTTATAGCCTTTGGGGTAGCAGAATTCCTTTTTATATTTTTCGGTTTCATGTTTTATGTATGGTATCGAAATTCTTATGTGAAGATTACGCGTACTTATGTGTTGCGTCGTGATTTATTAAGGCGTGTTCAGAAGGTTTATTTTAAAGATGTGAATATGTTTCGTGCATATGGTAATCGTGAGG
>ERZ773021.507-NODE-507-length-17154-cov-4.98842_pt1 | contig 17154 bp, 16 predicted proteins | sample MGYA00511668_ERZ773021 | MGnify/ENA primary metagenome ERZ773021 (study PRJEB29015, sample SAMEA2737961) | human oral metagenome | biome: human oral; feature: human-associated habitat; material: dental | place: China | collected 2032 ... | reverse complement strand
GGTCTAAAGGATTGAAATTGTACCAATCATAGCCCGTTTCGGAGGTGATGCCAAAAGAACGCATTTCGTTATGAAGTTCTTTGTCTTTCATACGGTGGAGTTCAGCTATCTGAAAGAGAATAACAGCTTGGGTATAAGCAAAGGCGGAAAGATGTTCAGTCTCTTCGGGCATTGAGCGAATGCTTGTCCACTGCTCCTCATAAGTAGCAGTCTTTGCACTGAATGCCTCCTTAAGCAGTTCAAGGCAAAGAGTAGGGGAGAAGGGTGTGCTCTCGTGTGGAGTTACAATCCTATATAAAGCTGAGAGATAGGCTTCTAAATCTCTGTTGGTTACTTTTTTAGGAAGCTGTTCTATACAATTGTAAAATTCGTCGTAGGTCATAGAAATAATTAGCAAATGGGTGTTTCTTATTCATTAGCGTATTCAATGGTTCGTTCTACAATCAGGTTGGTATAACGTTTAGAGTATTCGATGCGTTTCTCTATCCAATTGCCGTGAGCATCATAGCGATAGGTGTATTTGCGAGTGTAAACTTCGCCTTCTTTGTTGCTAATTCGCTCGAAAATTTCGTTGTTATGCTCATCAAAAGTGGTTTCAGTTATTGAATAAGGTTCGGGGTCGCCTATATCCTGATGGGCAACATAAATTACATTGCCTTTTTCATCAAAACGAGTTATGGTAAACATAAAAGGCTTTCCGCTTTCTGAAAAACTGGTATCAACCTTTTCGGTATCACTATGAAATTCAGTAGAGTGATGAAAAATCTTTTCTCCTGTAGATATGTTTGTATGACAACGATCTATACATCTGCCTTGTGTATCATATTGGAGTTGTAAGAGATATTCGGCATCGGCTGTGCGGGAGTGCTGACTTATGTTATTGCCGTGCGCATCGTATTCGAAAGTAACAGTTTTTTTCCATTTGCCATCTTCATAAATAATACACTCTACTTGCTGATGTAGGTCGTTATAGCGGTATTGTTTTTCCTCCCAGCAGTCGGTTAGCTCTTCATCTTCAGGATCGTAGAGGTGAGAACTCAGGCGGTTGCCGTGAGAGTCGTAGGTAAAGAGGAAGTGGTATTCCTCGCCATAACAAGCGTCTATAAGTTTACCTTGCTCATTGTAAATGAGGGTTTCGGTATAGTCTTCTAAGAAGTATTCTTCACCTTTTTGCCACTGACCATCTTCGGTAATGACAGCAGCATAACAATGCGATTCATCTCGTTTTATCTTCATTTTTTAAGGGTTATTTTAATGTTTTTAAAAATTCCTTACCTTTATCAGTAAGGTAGTATTGTTGCTTGCTACTTGTGGGTTTATCAGGAATGGTAAGCGCTACAAAGCCTTGTTCTATGGCAGGGTTGAGATAGTTTTTTCTGAAATAATCTCTATTTTTCAAGCCTAATTTTTCTTGAATTTCTTCTCTATAAGATACTTCTTCCAATATATTTAATAAATCTTTGACTTGCATGGTAACTTGCATGGTACTTGCATGGTACTTGCATGGTATCTTGCGCTTCTTCTTCCATAAGTGCTTGTAAATCTTCATCTATAGAAAAGATTACTCGCAAGGTGTTTTCCATAAACTTAAAAGATTCTTTAGGATAACTCTGCAAAATACGTGGGGGTAACTTGTCGCTTGTATTCTATGTTTTTGGATTCAATCATTGTAAAATGAGATTTTTATAGGGCAAAGATAGTGATAATTAACCAATTGCCGAATTACTTTTCACCATCTTGTATTTCTTTCTTTCTCCTTCAACAGTGGCTACTACTTTGAAACCGAGTTTCGTATAAAGACCTTTAGCTATGGGGTTGTCATCAAATACATTTAAGCTAATAGAATGAACACTTTTATCCTCAAAAAGCATTGCAATAAATAACTGCATTGCTGAGGTGCCTAATCCTTTTCCTATAAGCGAAGGATTGATAAGAAATCTACCGATATGTACGTTGCTCCCTTCTACTCTTATTTGCTGAATCATTCCTATAAAACTACCTTCTGTCTCAATACGAAAACAATGAGACAAAGCATTGAGTACTTCTATGGTAAGAGGATAGGGCAAAGCATCTCCTGCCCATTGTTGCAAGAAATCAGCGCCTTTGCTATTTGTCCAGCGTATAATAGCTAGCTTATCTTCAGGCAATAACCCTTCAGTAATTCTCATTTTTTTGCTAAACTTACTTCTTAATATTATCTAATTAGATGGTTATTTCTATCATATTACCATCAGGATCAAGGATTACACTCTCATAATACCCATCACCTGTGGTACGAGGAGCACTAAAACATATGTAGCCTTCATCTATGATTTTCTGAGTAAGTGCATCGACAGCTTCTTTGCTTCCTACACTGAAGGCAAAATGTATAAATCCTTCATTCATGACCTTGTCCAAACGTTCACTAAGATTGGGACGCCACATAATTTCCAAGCGAGCACCACTTTCAAAGGTTAGAAAATAAGTGTGCAACCCTGTTTTAGGGTTGTGGTATAGCTCATTTGATTTCGCTCCAAAATAAGTTTCATAAAAAGACTTAGAGGTATCTAAGTCTTTTACATATAAAGCGATATGGTCTATTTTCATAGTGATAATTTATTAATGAGTCGATTGGATAATAGCCGAAATTACCCTTTACTTTTCACTCACCAAGACTGACATTCCCGGTCTTAAATCCTTTACTTTTTGGGTAGGGTAGGCTTTGATAGCAAAAGTTTTTTTATCGAAATCACCTTTGCTTTTGGTAGCTGTCCAAGTGGCGAAATCAGCTTGTACGGCTATGTGTTTTACTTCCATTTCTATCTCTTGATTGCCCAGAGCAGGCACAATACCTTTGAACTTAGTACCTATCTTGAAGTCAGCCATTTTGTCCTCGCGTATGTTGAACACTACCCACTCGTCTTGGGTATCGATGAGGTTCATGACAGGGTAACCTGCATTCACAATTTCGCCTTCGTTGGGGATAATGGTTTGTATCTCGGCATCGGCAGGAGCGAACACTTTAGCACCATCTTTATAGGCATTTACCTCAGTAATGACCCCTTGCGCTTGAGCTACAAGCGCTTGAGCAGCGGTTTTATCCTCTACACGAGCTCCGTTTTTAGCCATTTCGTATTGTGATTTGGCTGCTTCGGCTTGTTTTTGTAGGGCAACCATTTGGGTATAAGCCTCATCTTTCTTTTGGGCAGGCAATACTTTTTCGTTGTAGAGGTTGCTCACGCGCTGGTAAGTTTTTTCAGCGAGTTGGGCAGCTGCTTGGGCTTGTTGCCATACATTGTAAGCCCCTTGAATTTGTTCACTACGAGCACCGCGTTGGGCTTTATCGGATTGCGCTTGTGCAGCCAAACGAGCCGCTTCGGCTTGAGAGAGTTTGGCATCGAGTTCGGTGCTTTCGAGTTCCAAAAGGAGGTCACCTTTGTGCACTTGGTCGCCTTCCTGCTTGTAGATAGCTTTCACCCTACCAGGTACTTTTGGGGCAACGTTGATTTGTTTAGCTTCTACCTGACCTTGCAAATACACAGGTTCGCGGTTGCTAAAAAAGTAAATAGAAAGAATGAGTACTACCGCAAATACAGCGATAGTGATAATAAGTCCGGTGATGTTTTTCTTTTTCATTGTTTATTTAGTTAAGAGATAAGAGTTAAGAGATAAGAGTATTTGTGTCGCGCTACCTTACTTGTTCGCTGAATTTATCGCTCATTCCGCAGGTCTCAAGGAGCTGAGCGAGGGTTTTATCCATTTCAAAAAGGGCTTGGTAGCGTTTGATTTTGATAGAAGCCAAATAAAGGTTGGCATCGGCTACATCGGTGGAGGTGGAGAGACCTTCGGCAAAAGCTTTGTCGCGGGCACGTACGAGTTCTTCGGCGAAACGCAAACTCTCTTCTAAGCTGAGGTATTGTTCGCGTTGCTTTTCAATCTCAGTGTACTGTTTTTTCACTAAGGTTTGTACATCTTTTTCGGCTTGTGCGGGGATGAGTTCCACACTCTCACGTAAGGCTTTGGCTTGGGCTATCTTGTTTTTGTCCTGCAAACCATTGAAAAGATTCCACTGTAACCCTACACCCACTACCCAGTTATCGGGTTCGGTTAAGGGTAGATTTTCGCTCCACAAGTATTTCTTGCCTACTACGGCTACATCGGGTAAATAAGCGGCTTGTTGCGCTTTTACGCTTTGGGTAGCCATTTGGGCTTTCAGCTTGGCTTGCACAATCATAGGGTAGTGCTCTTTGGCTTGCTGTTGGTAGTACTCAAGCGATTGGAGAGGGGCTACCTCAAAAAGTTCGGTGGTGAGGGCAGTGAGTGGTTGCTCGGTAGTACCCATTACACCATATAGAGCCGTTTGCGCTAATTGTATATCCTTTTCAGCCGCCATTACCTCACGCTCAGCATCGGTAACCGCTTTTTTAGCTTGTAAGACCTCTACCGAAGCTATCATTCCGTTCTTTTCGAGCTTTTGAGCGTTCTCATAGTGATGTTGCGCTGTTTCAAATGATTGTTTTCTTACTTCCAACGCTTTTTGGGCTAATTGTACTTGAAAATAACGCTCAACCAACTCACTAATGAGGGCATATTCGGTTTTTTTAGCTTCAACAGTAGCTATTTCGGTGTTGAGTGCACTCACACGATTACCTACGCGCACTTTTCCGCCAGCAAATAACACCCATTTGGCATCGGCGCTCACTTTCCAGATGTCCTGCTCTTGGAACTTATAACGCCAATCTTGGGCAAAGAGGGGTTGCACCCTGCCGAGTAGCGGGGCAAATAGCGGACGCATAGGAGCGGGTACTTGGGTGGCAAAGCCTTGCAAACCGTTTTGTATGGGTGCTTTATAGTCGTTGAAGCTGAGGTAGAGAGGGTCGGCGAGGTGCATATAGCTCGCATTGACACTCAATTGGGGCAAGTATAGCCCGCGGAACGACTTGCGGTTATAATCGGCAGCTTCGGTTTGTTTTTTAATGCCTTTGAGTTTTTGATTGCCTGAACGCATTTGACTAAGGGCTTCGTCGAAAGACAGCGATTGCGCTTGTAATGAAGCTGTTAGCCCTATTGCGAAGAGGCATAGTAAAGTGTATTTTTTCATAAAAGAAAATATTTTATTTTGATGAGGCAAAATTACAGCGTTTTTCTGAGGTAGAAGAATAAATAAAGTAGAATGTTTTTAAGATAGATTAAAAAAGGTGTTAGAGGTCAGGTATCAGGGGATAGGAGATAGGTGGCTAACAACTAACTTCAAAGCCTTTTTAGTAGCTTCAGTAATTTTAAAGCGATCGTCCAAACGCTTGCCTACTACCCACACAATGTCTTCTCCGCTGCACAATAACCATTGGTTTTCACGTGCTACCTGACTGTATTTTTCATCAATAAAAAACTTGCTGAGTTTCTTCTTTACTCCCAAACCTATGGGATAGAAAAAGTCACCTGTTTGTTTTTGTCGGAGAGTGAGGGAAGCGGTGAGTTTATCGGCATCGATAAAAGCAATATTTGGGTCGCCTTTGGTGAGGTTGAATGGGGGAGTGAGTTCCTCATAAGTAAGCGTAGGGGGAAGACTTTCAGCAGTGAGTTCTTTTAGCCAAGCACCTTTACTATCTTTCACAAGAGAGTGAGTAGCCGAAAGGAGTTGTTTGCCCGCTTCAGCATTGAAGAGGAGATTTTTTAGGTCTTTTACATTGCCAAAACCATAAGGATAGAAGAGTTTATGAAGCACCAAATCTATTTCGGGAGCTGTTTGTAGTTTTTCGGTATTTACAAATATAGGTTGAGTACCTTCAAAACAAGATTTTCTCCATTCTTCTATATAAAAATCAATAAATCGCGCCGATTGATGCAAATATTCCTGCGTTTGGTTGAAATTCTCTAAATAATTAGGGTGTACAGCCGCCATTTGCGGGATTATCTCGTGCCGAATAACATTACGCACGTATTTATTGCTCGCATTACTGCTGTCCTCACACCATTGTAGTTGGTGAGCCTTAGCATAATCGTATATCTGTTGGCGTGACCATTGCAGTAGCGGACGCACAATTTTATCGGTTTGCTGTGGGATACCTAACAGTCCGTCCAAACCACTGCCACGCGAGAGGTTTATCAAAAAAGTTTCGAGGTTATCGTTGGCGTGATGTGCCGTAGCAAGGGCATCGCAGTGATGTGTTTCCAAAAGTTCATAAAACCACTCATAGCGCAATTCGCGGGCAGCCAGTTGAGTGTTGAGTTGGTGTGCTTTCGCATATTCTTTGGTGTCAAAACGCTTTACTTCCAGCGGGATGCCGAGCATTTTAGCAAAGTCGCGCACAAAAGCCTCATCACCATCACTTTCCTCTCCACGCAGTTGGAAATTGCAATGGGCTAACAATAATTCAGTACCGTGAGAATGTAGCAAATGCGTGAGTACCACGCTGTCAATACCGCCACTAATAGCGAGGAGTAATTTTTTATTTTTTAGTTGATTTAGGGTGTTCATAGGGTAGTTTTATCAACATTAGTATCTTTCTTACCTCTTAACTAATCCCAAACCTCGCACTAGTATTGAGTTTTCCTATCAAACTTTTTGCTACCTCACAAGGGTATGCTTTTTTTCTATATTGGCGAATAGGCTGTATCCCCACTATGCTATTCGTAAAGAAAAGTTCATCGGCTTTTTGGAGTTCAAAAGGCGAAATAGAAGTCTCTACCACCTCGTAATCTTTGGTTTTACCAAGGGTTTTGATAAGCATCTTGCGGGTGATACCATTCAGAGCCCCATCGGTGAGAGAAGGAGTTTTGAGGATATTGCCATTTACTACAAACAAATTGCCGTCGAGCATTCCTGCAATACTCTTGTTGCTGTTGAGCAAAATACAATTCTGATAGTCATTTTCATCGGCAAAAATGCGCCCTAATACATTCACATTACGGTTGAGGTGATTTACATTAGCAAGCAAATCGGGCTGTACGAAGAAATCTTTGAAGAGTTCTACCTCGTAGGGCTCTTCATTTAGCACGTAGAAAGGGTTTTCAATAACTTTGGTTTCGATGAGATAGTCAATTTCATTAGAAGTACCCTCTTTGCGGAAGATACTCAATCGCACTTTGGCAGGTTTGGTTTCTATACCATTGGCTTTGATGAGGTTGAGTATTTCTTCTTCAAGGAATTCCATAGCAAAGCTCATCGGGATATTCATACGCAAAATGCGCATACCCGCCATTAGTCGGAGGTAGTGTTCTTCCCAAAATATGAGTTTTTGGTAGCTGTATTTACAAAGGTCGAATACGCCATCACCATAGCGAAAAGCGCGGTTGTGAATGGTGAGAATAGGGTCAATCTCACTGATAATATTGCCGTTATAATTTATTTTCATTATTACTTTTTAAGTCTAACACCTGAAACCTAACACCTAATTTGCACCTATTTTAGCTTTGAGGTCAGCTATTTGCAATAGCCATAATTGTTTAGCTTCTTCAATTTCGTCGGAGGGGGCAAAATCGGTGATAGCAAGAGATACCTCTTGAGTGAGGTCGTTCACTCTAATTCTAATTTCAAAATAAGTTGTAGCCTCTTCATCTTCTTTCCAATGAAAACGAATGTGGTCATCTAATTTTTGGCGTAGTAGTTGGGCAGTTTCTTCAAAGCCATTCCACACAAAAGTATAGGTATCATCGTTGGCACGTACATCATCGGCATACCACGAAGCGAGTCCTGCGGGAGTGGAAATGTACTGGTAAATCAGTTGAGGTGAGGCATTTACAGTCACTTCCAATTGATATTTTTCTTTTGTTTGCATAGGCGATAGCAGTTTATTGGGCGCAAAGTACAACATTTTTTTGAAATAGCAAAATTTTAAATAGTTAGGTAGTAGCCGATAGTTGTAAAAACTATTTTATTTGTCATTACTTGTTAGTTGATAATTTATTTGTATTTTTGTGGCTAAATTTGTTAATTTCTCAGTATAAAAGTAGTAATTTCTAAACGATGAACAAGCAATTTGTAAAATGGATGAGCATTTTTCTGCTTTTACCCTTAGGGAGCATTGCTCAAAATCTCCCTTATGATACCCCTGCTTTCAAGGCGATTGAAAAAAAACTCAAAATCAATAAACGGCAGGTCTATTGGGATTTCTATACCACACAAGCAGTACAAGGTGATTCTTTAAATCAGCTTATTGTTTTTCCACTTGTTAAAAGGGAACAAGGTGCTATGAAATTAGATTTGTATGTGATAAACTACCACACAGCTAAACAAAAAATAGAATCTTATTACAAAGGTGAAAATCAATGGACTATATCCGAAGATACCTCTTTGCGAGGCTTAGAAATAGTGCCCACCCCTCAGCAGCTCAACAGCAAAACGCCTGCTTATCAACTTAGAGCATTCTTTTCCAATAGTGTACGTTACAACCCTACAGGAAAGGAGGAGTTGATTTGGTTGATATCCAAAGGTAAAAACTTTTATAATATATTCACTGCCAATGTAATGAGTTATTCAGGGAAGATGGAAAGTGGTGAACTTAGCAATGGGCATATCCCTTGCAATGGCAATAAAGAAGAAATTACCAGTCATTTTACTATTTTGCCCCATAAAGTACACGGTTTTTTTGCCCTAATGGAACATCGTTCTACCAAGCAAATACGCATTATTCCTGATGCTGAAGGCTTTTGCACTGAAGAACTTTCAAACCAGCAAGAGGCAATGATAGAATGGCAATACAACAAAAAAGAAAAACACTACAAACCTAATTAGCAAGTGAGTAATTGGCAAATTGCCAAATTATTACTAACTTTGCACGCTCAAAAAAGACTTACATCATTATGCCACGCATTTACTATAGAGAAAAGAAACTACACGATGTACCCCTGAAAAACGAGGTCATTACAGTTGAATTATTTGATAAAATTATAGCACTCAGCGCCTTTATTCCCGAAGATGCGCTTCAAATTTTTGAGCTCCCTCAAAAAAAATCTACCTTTGCTTTTTGGAAAAACGATAAACCTTTCAAGCACGCCGTTGTTTGGAATACCGAAAAGCCCCACAAAACCTATGAATACGGTGATTTCTACCTCCCTAAAGCCATCGTTTTCTTCGATGTGAAAGATGCTTATTTCCCATCCGATTACTACTTTATAGTAAATATCGACGGACAGTTAGAACTTGGCTATAGCCGTGCAGGTGCTAGTACCGCTTGGTATGAACAACCCCAATTGTGGCATAAAGTTACCAGTCCTAAAATCATTAAACGATTTGAAGCCTCTATCAAAGTTCTCAAAACTCTCCTGAGCAACTAAAAACTATTATAACTCAATTTAATAATTGTTATATATTCTCTTTTTTTGAAGAAACTTAACAATCATAAAATAAGAGAGTTATAGAATAAAAAAATAATTTTAACAACAATTAGAAGTAATAAAAGTTTTATAGTATGGAAAACAGGGTTTATTATGGTGAATACTCACTCAGTCATTGGATTAAATTAATTTTGAAGGAAAATATATCTTTACCTACCTATCAGAGAAGTTTTGTCTGGAATGAAAACAAAGTAAAGACTTTAATCAAAACATTAGAAAATAAATTGTTCATTCCTCCAGTTACTATTGGAGCATTTAATATAGAAAAAAATAGATCTAACTTCATATTAGATGGACAGCAAAGACTGACTAGTCTATTATTATCATATTTAGATATATTCCCTAATAAAGAAAAATTTATAGAAAAAAATGCAACAATCTATCTGAATGACAATGATGATGATGAAGATGATGATCAGAACAATAGGATAGAATGGACTTTTGAAAAATTATTAGAGTTAGGTAATACAAAAGAAAAAATACTAAACAAAATCAAGAACTCTGAAGAATATGTAAAATTGAATATTGAAACATCTATAAAAGAAGATTTTTTTGACAATCATTTTTTAGGTTTTACTTATATTGTTCCTCAGACTAACGATAAACAAGGACAACAAAGGTTTTATTCTTCCGTTTTTAGAAATATCAATATACAAGGAGAGTCTCTATCAATTCAAGAAAGTAGAAAATCATTATATTTTTTAAATGACTACTTTATTTCCTTTTTTGAGACTAACCCAGCAGAAGATTTAAAGGTAAAGCAATCTGGACAAATTAAAAATGTAGATTTTATTAAATATCTTTCTTTCTTATTTCAATACAAAAAAGATAATAATACAAAAAAGCTTGCTCAAGGCTTTTCTGGGAAAAAGGGAACTAATAAAACAATAGAAACTTATTATGAAGAATTTATCTATTCGATTGTAGGAGAGAGAGAATCTAATTTATTTGAAGATTTTAGGGTTGTCTTTCCTGATAATTTTTTAGAACGATTTAGAAATTTAGAAAAATGTATTTCCATTTTAATTGATAATAAAGAATTTCCTTCTGTTATTAATTTAGATATGTATTTATTTGGATTGGTCTATAAAATAGTATTTCAGAATAAAGGTATAGATATAGATAAAAAAACTACTTTAATAAATGAATTAAACTCAAGAATAGACAATTTTAAAGGGGTAACAAATCATTTAAAATCTCCTGCAAGTTTAAAATATTTGAGGGAACGTATTAACGATTCTATAGAAGTTTATAATAAATATGAGGCACAGCAACCACAATAGTTTTATTCTTACTTCTATAACAAAAATATTAGAGGAAGCTATTTCAGCTACGACAGGTATAGGAGATGGTATAGAAACTTATGCTCTTTATGACTATGTTATGCAATCTGTATTCTTAAAGATGACAGGAGCGCAAGAGCAAAAGATGAAATGTATTTGCTGGGAATTGGCAACTAATGATTATGAATTTAGAAAGGATTTCTTAATAGGGAATGATAAACTAAGTGTAAAAGGAATGTCTCATTATGATGATAAACAAAAAGTTTATATAGAGTTGATTAAACAAATAGAGAAGAACAATCCCAGAATTAATATAGAAGAAATTCTTAATAAGAAGAAGATAAGAAAGGATGTAAGATATTACTTAAGAAAAATATTTGAAAACACTAACTTTGCTATTTGGGGAAGAAAAGGCTATGACCAAATTTATTCATTTTTTGAAAAATCAGTAACTACAAAACATTTCGGAGATGATAATAATTTGTTTACTAAGTTTTCTAAAAAAGAGAATGAAGATATAGCTGAATGCTTACAAGAAAGATATGAACAACTTTATCATCATAGAAACCGTTGTGCTCATAATACATTGTCTTATCAACAAAATCTTCCTACTTTGGATACCTTAAGAAAAGAAGAATATATTTATGAAAATTACTTTATTTATTTTTCAATATTAATATTGATAGATGAGATAATGATGAAATTATACCAAAAATATTTAGAAGTTATCGAATAATAAATGCTTATTCTACAGATTGTGGTTCTCCAAAAAGTCTTAAAATCGTATTTATACCGCTACACTTTGTCAGAGTTTCGCACCTTTGGCAAATTTGATTACACTGATAATCAATAGCTTTTAGAGTATGTTATGTAGGGGCGTTTTGCAAACGCCCATAGCAATAGAACTTTTTGGACACTCTCACCTCAATAAAACTTTTTGAACACTCCCATTACCCAATTGACAAATTAAAAAATCAACAAATCGACAAATGTTTACAACAGAATATGATGTGATAGTAGTAGGCGGAGGGCACGCAGGTGCCGAAGCTGCTGCTGCTGCCGCCAATATGGGCGCACAAACCCTCCTTATTACTATGAACCTCCAACATATAGCCCAAATGAGCTGCAACCCCGCTGTGGGAGGCATCGCCAAAGGACAAATAGTGCGTGAAATCGATGCACTGGGCGGCTATATGGGTATTATTACCGATAAAACGGCTATCCAATTTAAGATGCTCAACCAGTCTAAAGGACCTGCGATGTGGAGTCCGCGCGCACAATCCGATCGTATGCGATTTTCCGAAGCGTGGCGCTTACAGCTGGAAAGTCTCCCTACCCTCGATTTCTTCCAAGGTATGGTAAACGACCTGCTTATCGAAAAGGATAGGGTAGTGGGGGTACGCACTTCTTTAGGGGTTACTATCAAAGCCAAAAGTGTGGTGCTCACCAATGGTACTTTCCTCAATGGGGTGATGCACATAGGGCTCAAACAGTTCGGTGGTGGTCGTGTAGGTGAACCTGCTGCTCACGGACTTACCGAATGTCTCGTGCAACACGGCTTTGAAGCTGGTCGTATGAAAACCGGTACACCACCTCGTGTAGATGCTCGTTCTCTCGATTTTACCAAGATGATTCCTCAACCAGGTGATGAGCATCCTCAAAAATTCTCTTTTTCTTCTGAAACAAAACCTCTTGCCGTACAAAAAGATTGTTATATGACCTACACCAGCGAGCGCGTACACAATATCCTTCGTACGGGCTTTGATCGCTCGCCTATGTTCCAAGGAATTATACACGGTGTAGGACCTCGTTATTGTCCTTCTATCGAAGATAAAATCAACCGTTTTGCCGATAAAGAGCGTCATCAAATATTCGTAGAACCTGAAGGCTGGCATACGGTCGAAATGTATGTCAATGGTTTTTCAACCTCTTTACCAGAAGAAGTGCAATATGCTGCCCTTAGTCAGGTGGCAGGCTTTGAGAAAGTGAAATTCCTCCGCCCTGGTTATGCCATCGAATACGACTATTTCCCGCCTACCCAACTGAAACATACACTCGAAACAAAACTGATAGAAAACTTATACTTCGCCGGACAAATCAATGGTACAACGGGTTATGAGGAAGCTGCCGCTCAAGGACTGATGGCAGGCGTGAACGCCGTATTAAAAGTGCGCGAACGCGAGCCTTTTGTACTGAAACGTGACGAGGCTTATATAGGAGTACTCATCGACGACCTTATCACCAAAGGTACCGAAGAACCTTACCGTATGTTCACCTCACGTGCCGAATACCGCACTCTGCTCCGTCAGGATAATGCCGATAGCCGCCTTACTCCTCTGGGATATGAAATAGGCACGGTAAGTGAAGAGCGTTACCGCGCTTGGGAAACCAAAAATCGCAAAGTAAATGAGTTCATTACCTATATAAAGGAATTGAGCGTTACCCCCGACGAAGTGAATCCTATTCTCGAAAAGTACGATTCATCACCAATGAAACAAGGTGATAAACTCCAAAAAGTACTCTCACGCCCTGATGTAACCCTCGCCGATTTTGAGTCTATAGAACGCATCGCAAGTTATATAAAGGAAAATGACCTTAATGAAGAAGAAAAAACTTGTGCTGAAGTAGAAGTTAAATATGCAGGTTATATAGAAAAAGAACGCAATAACGCCGATAAACTGAATCGTTTAGAGAGCGTGCGCATTCCCGATAATTTTGATTACGACAAAATCATTTCTCTCTCTTTCGAAGGACGTGAAAAACTAAAGAAAATACGCCCTGCAACCCTTTCTCAAGCTTCTCGTATTAGCGGTGTTTCTCCCGCCGATATTAGTATCTTGTTGATATATATGGGAAGATAAATTATTGCTAATTTAGGATTATTCAAAATAATTTTCGTACCTTTGCCTCCGTTATTCTAAAAACAGAGATACGATAATGTTTTTATCACCTAAAAAAATCACCTTTTTATTAGCGTTATTTTTTGTAATTCAACTCTTCTCTCAACCTGTAGATGAAGAAGTTACGCAACTCAGTGAGATTGTGCTCACAGGGCAATCACCTATCAAGCAAGTGCAAAAAGCAGCTTACAACGTGGTTGCTATCGAAGCTCAACAGCTCCGCAATCTCAACAGCAATGCCGCCGATATGCTTGCCCGTGTATCGGGAGTGAAAATGCGCGAAACTGGTGGGGTAGGGGCAGAGGCGAATATCAACCTCAATGGCTTTACTGGTCGTCACGTGCGTATCTTTATTGATGGGGTACCTATGAACGAAGCGAATGCCTCTTTTCGCATTAATAATATTCCCGCTGAACTTATCGAACGTATCGAAATCTACAAAGGTGTGGTGCCTGTTACTTTTGGTGCCGACGCTCTTGGGGGGGCTATCAATGTGGTAACACGCAAAAACCGATACAACTATGGTAATCTATCCTATACTTTTGGGTCTTTCAACACTCATAAAAGTACCTTAAACCTCGGACAATTCCTCACCGATAACATCAGTGTAGAACTCAATGCTTACCAAAATTACTCCGATAACAGTTATAAAGTATTTACTGAATATCTCGATCTCCAAACAGGTACTTACTCTAAAGAAAAACGTTGGTTCAAACGCTTTCACGACCGTTATCACAACGAGGCTATCATAGGTCGCGTGAATATCTTCGATGAAAAATGGGCTGATAAACTTTCTTTTGCACTCAATTATAGTCAAGAGGATAAACAACTCCAAAATGCCAACCTAATGCAAAAAGTATTCGGGGGTAAGTACCGCAAATCTCATAACTATTCATCTTCAGTAGAATATGAGAAAAAGAATATCCTCAAAGGTCTTTCTTTCTTCCTTACAGGGCGTTATGATTTTACCACCACTCAGAATGTAGATGAAGAAGCCCGCCGTTATAGCTGGACAGGTGAGTATGAACCAATGGTTACTCGTGGTGAATCACAACTCCAGAATACTATTTTTGAAGGTAAAACGGGCTATATCACTTCTCATTTAGACTATCAACTCAATGAAAAACACTTTTTTCAACTCACACACACCTTCAGTAATTACACTCGGCGTAACAAAAATATGCTCATTACCAACTATACCCTCGATTCCGATTTTATGAGGCGTGTCAATGAGAAAAATATTTCTGGATTCTCCTACAAGTTTACCCCTTCCGAGCGTTGGAATATATTAGCTTTCGGTAAATATTACAATACAGCTGTAACAGGTCCAGTGATAATAAGCGGTCAAGGAAGTCGCGCTGTATATGAAGAAGAAACTCATCACACTCAGGCTTGGGGGTATGGTGGGGCGACTACTTATCAGCTGTTAAAAACACTACAAACCAAAATTTCTTACGAAAAGAGCTTCCGTCTACCTACTGATACCGAACTCTTTGGCGATGGCGATTTAGAGATTGGTAACTATAAGCTCAAACCCGAAAATAGCGATAACCTGAACGTAAATCTCTCTTATCAACCTGCGTTCAAAGCACATTCCCTCTTAGTAGAAGCAGGATTTGCCTATCGTTATATCAAAGATTATATCATCAGAAGTATTATCAGTGCAGGAGTTAATGAAGGCTCTGCAGGAAGTCGAAATCACGGTAAGGTGCTCAATATGGGAGTTGATGCTACCTTGCGCTATTTCTATAAAGATGTATTTTCAGTAGGTGGTAACTTGTCCTATATGAACTTGCGCAACAAAGAAGAATTTACTGAAACGGGTCGCCTTTCGGCTATCTATAACGACCGTTTGCCTAATATGCCCTATCTATTTGGCAACGCTGATGCTACTTGTAATATAGGAAGCCTCATTGCTAAACACGACAAACTATCACTAAACTATAATCTCTTTTTCACTGAAGAGTTTTTTACCTCGTGGCAAAGCGAAGGAACAAAAATTAAAGTCCCTCGCCAACTTTCTCACGATGTGAGTCTTACTTACTACACTCCTAACAAACGGTTAAGTCTTTCCGTAGAAGCCAAAAATATCACCGATGAGCTGTTGTACGATAACTACAGCCTCCAAAAAGCCGGTCGCGCTTTCTATGCCAAACTCTCCTACCGATTCTACTAACCCCTAAAACCTAATCCCTGAAACCTAAAAATAAATATATGTATATCAATTTTCAAACATTCAAAAAAACGCTACTTGTAGGCTCATTAGTTAGCTTCGTAGCCCTTACGTCTTGCAAAAAAGACGATAATACTCCAGTACCTCCTCCTTCTGCAGAGGGAGCTAACTTTTTCATCGATGCTGGAGGTGATCAAAATAAAACTCGTTATCTGTTGGTCGCTAAAAACGTAGAAAATGGTGAACTCCCTCTTTCTGCTAACCAAGAACAATTCAAAGAAGCCAATGGCTATTTCTGGCAGTTCAACAAGAACACAGCAGTAGGTCTATCCTATGGCTTTAAAGGAGCTGGTATCGGTATTTCTTACGAAAAAACAGCTCAAGGTGTAAAACATCTTACTGATTTTGACGTAGCCGAACGTGCCACTACTTTCGGTTTCTTTGGTGATTATTGGATAACTGTAGTAGGCGGACAAGAATACGAAGGCAAAAAGGACGGCGCAACTTTCAACTTTCGCAATGCCAACAATTATACCAAAGCTTTTTCCAAAACTATCCATACAGCAAATCTCCTTCCTGAGATGAACACCTCCTCTTCTACTCAAGAAATTGTGTCGTTTGCTGGTATCTTAGACAATGGTAACGGTGAGTTCTTCAGCGGTATGATAGTTTCTGATTACAAAGATGTGCAAGTAGCTCAAGGTTCAAGCACTGGTAAAATCCACAATCCTGATGTACTATATGTAGGAGTACTCGATAAAGATTTGAACCTCAAACGTAGCTATAAAAGCGATAAGCTCAGCTATAGCGCAGGTCGTTTCAAATCTCAATATTTGTTAGAAATGGGTAAAGCCGATAATGGCGATGTATATGTATTCTCAGGAGCAATTGCTAAGAATCCTCCTAAAGTAAAAGCTCCTCAAACCCCCGATGTTGCTTCAACAAAACCTGCAGGTGCTTTGCGTATCAAACAAGGTGCTACCGACTTTGATAGCTCTTACTTCTTTGATATTTCAGCTAAATCCGATAACGGAATCTTCCGTCGTGTATGGCATATCACTGGTAATAAGTTCTTGCTTGAGTTCTTTAATGATGCTTCAAAAGCTGCTCTCAACGTAGTAGATGTAAACCACTTTGCTATTGTAGATATGGAAGCTAAAACCTTCAACTGGGTAACTGGACTGCCAGCTCTCTCTGATTTTGCCAATATGACGTCAAATCCCGTAGAGCTTACTGTTTATAATGGTAAAGTTTATCTACCAGTAAATATAAAAAATGGTGACCCAGCTATTTATATCATCGATCCCGCTACCAATGCTGCTACTAAAGGCTTAGTAGTCAAAGGAGCGACCTTTATCAACGCCATCGGTCACTTCAAATAATAAAACAAAAAGGTGCTGTCCAAAAAGTCTCAAGATCATTTTTGCGTCACTACACTTTGCCAAAGTTTCTTGCCCGTACGGCTCGTACCTTTGGCAAAGTT
>ERZ773021.505-NODE-505-length-17257-cov-365.542_pt1 | contig 17257 bp, 11 predicted proteins | sample MGYA00511668_ERZ773021 | MGnify/ENA primary metagenome ERZ773021 (study PRJEB29015, sample SAMEA2737961) | human oral metagenome | biome: human oral; feature: human-associated habitat; material: dental | place: China | collected 2032 ... | reverse complement strand
TGGCGCAGCCGGTCGTCCAGTGCATCCTCAAACCCGGTTACCCCTTCGCCCTGGGGGCCTCCATCCTCCTGCCGCAAGCCGGCTGAGCCGAGGGCGGGCCCACGGGCCGGGCTGGGCCGGAGTGGCGGCTGCGGTTCGTGCCGAGGACGTACTTTCCGATCGAGGACTGCGTTTTCCTCCAGACTACTGCGTTCTCCCCGCAGTCATCTGGGGGAGAACGCAGTCCTGGTACCGAAAGTAAGTCCTCGATAGGGCGGTGGCTCCCGCAGCGGGAGTGGCCGGGCCGACGGCGCGCTGCGCTCAGGTGGCCGGCGGGGCGGTTGAGCCGCGCACGAGGAGCTCGGTGGGGATAATGACGCTGCGGTCGCCGTCCCGGGTCCCTGAGCCCGCCTGCTCCAGCACCAGGCTCACCATTTCGCTGCCGTGCCTCCTGAAGTCCTGACGCACGGTGGTCAATGGCGGGAAGGTGTACTCGCCTACGTCCAGGCCGTCGAAGCCGACCACTGAGACATCGACGGGAACCCGCCTGCCCTGCTCGTGCATGGCCCGGATGAGTCCCAGGGCCAGCTCGTCATTGGCGCAGAAGACGGCCGTCACCTCCGGGTCCGCGGCCAGGCGCAGGCCGGCCTCATAACCCGCTGCTGCCTCCCACCCGCCGGCCACCACCTCGGGGACGTCCCTGCCAGCCTCCTGCAGGGTCCTGGCCCAGGTGGCCTTGCGGATGAGGGCGGACTGGGAGTCCTCGGGCCCGCACACGTGGTGGACGGTGCGGTGCCCTAGCTCCAGAAGGTGTGTGACGGCCTCGCGCACCCCACCGACCTGGTCGGCGCTGGCCGAGGGGTAGTAGCCCACGAGCTTGGAGTCCGAGACCGCCACCGGCATCGAGGGCGGCAAGGCCAGTTGCTCGCGTCCCGCCCGTCCGGCCTGCACGACGACGAGTCCGTCGATGGCCTGGTGGGAGAGCCGGTAGACGGCCTCGCGCAGCTCCTCGGAGGTGGGGTGCTCCACCTGGACGAGGTTGACGGCGTAGTCGATGGCGGTGGCGGCCTCCAGCACGCCTGCGGTGGTCAGGGCCTCCCCGGTGCGCTGGATTTGCTGGGTCAGCACGCCGATCGTCTTGAAGGAGCCCCGACGCAGGGCCTGGGCGGCGCGGTTGGGGGAGTAGCCGAGCTGGTTCATCGCGCGCAGGACCCGTTCGCGGGTGTCGGGACGGACGTGCTCCGAGCCCGCCGCCACGCGGGAGACCGTCTGAGCGGAGACTCCCGCCAGGCGGGCCACGTCGCTCATCGACGGCGCTCCCTGCGCGCCCCGGCTCTGCCCTGGCATGGCGAGAGATTATCAGGAGTGTCAGGGGCACCCACATCCTGATGAGATGGTGACGTTACCACAGCGATCCTCCTCAGGGGATAGTGGGTACGGAATTCAGCAGTGAATCTTCCTCGCGGTGAGGATCTCTTCTAGTATGTTAACGTCACCACACAGACGTTGCACTGCTGCGCGTCCTCTGTTCCCGTCAACCCCCTGGGGAGCCGAACAATGATCGTTCCGAGACACTTCGAGGACCTCGATGTCCTCCATGAACACACACTGCCGCCCCGCTCCTACTACGTGCCCGCATCCCGTCCCATCGCCACCAGCCCCTGGAGGCGGGAGGACTCGGACCGCTTCCACCTGCTCAGCGGCCAATGGGCCTTCCGCTACCTGCCCAGCATCCACGAGCTGACTGAGCCCTTCTGGGAGCAGGACACCCCCGCCGTCACGGCCGACGGTGACGAGCTGGGCGAGGTGGACTCCTCCCGCCTCCCGGAGGGCTTCACCATGATTCAGGTGCCCAGCACATGGCAACACTTGGGCTACGACCACCACCAGTACACCAACGTCCGCTACCCCATCCCCTTCGACCCGCCCCATGTCCCCCAGGACAACCCCTGCGGCGCCTACATCCGCGACTTCGACTACACCCCGGACCCCGCCGCCCCCAGCACCTACCTGACCTTCGAGGGTGTGGACTCCTGCTTCTACGTGTGGCTCAACGGCACCTATGTCGGCTACAGCCAGGTCTCCCACGCCTCCGCAGAGTTCGAGGTCACCGAGCTCCTGCGTCCCGGCACCAACCGCCTGGCCGTCCTGGTGCTCAAGTGGTGCGACGGTACCTACCTGGAGGATCAGGACAAGTTCCGCACCAGCGGCATCTTCCGCGATGTCTACCTCCTGAGCCGCCCGGCTGCCGTCCTGTTCGACTACGTCACTACTACCTCGCTCGGCCCAGTGGTCGGCACCGGGTTCGATGCAGGCCCGGCTACCGCCCTGGTCAGAATCCAGGCCGCCTACCGGGGCAGGGCCGTCCCTACGTCCGTCGAGCTCGTCGACCACGACGGCGCCGTGGTGGCCGCCGGAGAGTTGGAGCCTTTTGCCGGCGATGACGGCTACACCCACCGCGTCCGGCTCACCGTCGAGGCCCCCTACCTGTGGAGCGCTGAAGAACCGTACCTCTACACCCTGGTCATCACCACGCCGGGTGAGGTCATCACCGACCGGGTGGGTATTCGTGAGGTCGCGGTGAGCGACGCCGTCGTGCACCTCAACGGCCGGCCCATCACTCTGCGCGGCGTCAACCGGCATGACTCCGACCCGACTACCGGGCCCGTCGTCGGCCTGGAGCACATGCTGTGGGACCTGCGCCTGATGAAGGAGCACAACATCAACGCGGTGCGCAGCTCCCACTACCCCAACGACCCGCGCTTCTACCAGCTGTGCGACGAGCATGGCTTCTACGTCATGTCCGAGGCCGACAACGAGAGCCACGGCACCCAGAGCCGCTTCCTGGCCGACCCCTCCTGGGACAACCAGGTCGAGCACTGGAACGAGCCCATCGCCGACAACCCCGAGTGGACCGAGGCCACCGTCGACCGCATGAGGCTGTGCGTCCACCGCGAGAAGAACCGCCCCAGCATCATCTCCTGGTCCGCCGGCAACGAGTGCTCCTACGGCTGCACCCTCGAAGCGGCGCTCTTCTGGGCCAAGGAATTCGATCCCACGCGGCTGACCCACTACGAGAGCTCCTACTACCGCGACTCCAAGCGCCGCTACGACTACTCCTGCATCGACCTCTACAGCCGCATGTACCCGGCCATCGAGGAGATCCGCGACTACCTGGACTCCGACCCCGACAAGCCCTTCATCCTCGTGGAGTACTGCCATGCCATGGGCAACAGCCCCGGCGACCTCGAGGACTACTGGGAGATCATCCGGGCTGACGAGCGCATGTGCGGAGGCTTCGTGTGGGAGTGGTGCGACCACGCGGTCACCGCTGGGACCAGCGACGACGGACGACCGATCCAGCTCTACGGCGGCGACCACGACGAGGCCGTCCACGACGGCAACTTCTGCGTCGATGGGCTCGTCTCGCCCGACCGCGTCCCCCACCCCGGCCTCGCCGAGCTCAAGAACGTCCAGCGCCCCGCCCGCGTCCTCGAGTACGACCAGGAGGAGGGCCTGCTCACCATCCACAACGACCTCGACCACACCGACCTGTCCCAGTACCTGCGCATCTCCTATGAGGTGCGCTGCGACGGCGTCGTCGTGGACCGCGAGGACCTCGACCTGGTGGAGCCCGTCCCGCCGCACACGAGCGTCATGCTGCGTTGTGAGCCGGAGGTCCCGCCCACCGGGCGCTGCCATCTGTTAGTCACCTACCGGCTCGCCCGTCCCGACTCGCTGCGGGCCGCCGGCCACATCCTGGGCTTCGATGAGATCGCCCTGCGCAATGCCGACAGGCGCCACCGGTGGGTCGCCGCGCTTGCTGGCCGCCCCATCGGTGAGACCCATCTGCCGGTCAGACGGGAGGGCACTCGGATCGAGATCGACAGCGACAGGCTCAGCTGCGCCATCGACACGCGCACCGGCCTACCCGTGTCCCTGTCCTCGGAAGGCCGCGAGCTCCTGGAGCGTCCGGTGGAGCTCAACATCTGGCGGGCGCCCACCGACAACGACCGCCACGCGCGCCTGGAGTGGGAGCGCGCCCACTATCACCAGGCCGTGGCCCGCGCCTACGGCGTCGACGTCAATGAGGAGCCCGGGCGCGTCACCATCAGCGCCGACGTCGGCCTCGTGGCGCCCTCGGTCCAGCCCGCCCTGCGCGGCCGGCTCATCTGGACCCTCACCGACGACGGCGTCCTGAGCCTGAGCCTGCGACTGCGCCGGACGCTGGGCTTCCCCAGCCTGCCGCGCCTGGGACTGCGCCTCTTCCTGCCCGAGTCCATGAGCCGGGTTGACTACTACGGCCTGGGTCCGCAGGAGAGCTACGTCGACAAGCACCGCGCCAGCTACCACGGGGCCTTCAGCGCCGACGTCGTCGACCTCCACGAGGACTACATCAGGCCCCAGGAGAACGGCAGCCACGCCGACTGCAACAAGGTCCTCCTCTCCGGAGGCGGGCTGAGCCTGGCCGCCGTCGGGCCAACCCCCTTCTCCTTCAACGCCTCCCGCTACACGCAGGAGGAGCTGGCCGCGCGGCGCCGCAACACCGAACTGACGCCGTCGGGCTGCACGGTCCTGTGCCTGGACGCCGCTATGGCCGGCATCGGATCCAACAGCTGCGGGCCCGCCCTGCGGCCCCGCTACCAGGTCGACAGCCAGGAGCTGGGGATGGAGCTCCATCTCCTGCTCAATCCCCTCATCACCCACACCCGCACTCACACCAGCACTCACAACGAGGTGAAGCCATGAGCAGCGACTCCGCCGCCAAGAAGGTCGGCGCCCCCACCGCAGGAAACGGACTGGAGGCGGCCAGCGAGAGGAAGTACCTGAAGTGGTACAACAAGGTGGGCTACGGGTCGGGCGACGTCGCCGGCAACGTCGTCTACGTCCTGTTGACCTCCTTCGTCATGATTTACCTGACGGATACCGTCGGGTTGAATGCGGGCGTTGTCGCAACGCTTCTGATGGTCTCCCGCATCTTCGACGGATTCTCCGACCTCATCTTCGGGACGTTGCTGGACCGCACCAACACGCGGATGGGCAAGGCCCGCCCGTGGATGCTGTGGGGGTTCGTGGGCTGCGCCGTCCTGCTCATCGCGATCTTCGCGATCCCCACGAGCCTGGGGGACACCGCCAAGTACGCCTGGTTCTTCATCGCCTACACGCTGCTCAACGCCGTCTTCTTCACGGCCAACAACATTGCCTACTCCTCGCTGACCGCTCTCATTACCCGCAATGGGGCTGAGCGCGTACAGATGGGCTCCATCCGCTTTATGTTCGCCTTCGGGACGAACCTGCTCATCCAGAGTGCCACCGTGGGCGGGGTGGCCATGTTCGGCGGTGGCGCGAGCGGCTGGCGGACGATGGCGATCATCTACGCGCTGCTCGGTCTGGCGGTCAACACGCTCTCAGTGTTCTCGGTCAAGGAGCTGCCGCCCGAGGAGCTCGAGGAGGAGCCCCAGGAGGACAAGCTCTCAGTGGCGGAGTCGGCCAAGATTCTCGTGTCCAACAAGTACTACCTCATCATCCTCATCGTCTTCCTCCTCACCCAGATCTTCACGGCGATGCTCAACATGGGTATCTACTTCATGAAGTATGTCCTGGGGGACGAGGACCTGCTGAAGACCTTCGCCTGGTCGATCAATATCCCCCTCATGATCGGGCTCTTTATTACGCCGTTGGTGGTGAGTCGCTTCGGGGGCATGTACCGGATCAACATCGTCGGCTATGTCATCGCAACCCTGGGGCGGCTCGGGGTGCTCGTGGCCGCTTACATGGACAGCCTTGCGCTCATGCTGTTCTTCTCCGGGGTCGCGGCTCTGGGTATGAGCTCGCTGCAGGGCACGCTCAACGCCCTTATTGCCGAGGCCTCGGAGAATACCTGGCTGCGTACCGGCAAGCGCATCGACGGGCTCATGTTCTCCTGTACCTCGCTCGGTGTGAAGGTGGGGGGCGGTCTCGGCGCGGCCCTTTCCGGGTGGCTGCTGGCCGCCGCTGGGTACGACGGGAACCTCAAGGTCCAGCCGGAGTCCGCCATCCAGATGATCTACGTCATGTACGTGTGGCTGCCGCTCGCGGCCAACGCGCTCATCCTCTTCCTGCTCATGCGGCTCGACGTCGAGAAGGTCAACACCCGGCTCAAGGAGGAGGCCGACGCGCGGGCCGAGGTGGAGGTCGGCGCCGGGGCGACCGCCGGGGGCTCCGTGGCCACAGGGTGGACCGGTGACGCCGTCGGTGGTGGCGACGCCGTCGGAAGCCCGGCTGCCGCGACGGGCATCTCGGAGAGCGAGGACTCGACGAGCTGAGGCTGCGCGAACGGCTGACTCACGGGTGGGGGCGAGACTGAGGCGACGCCGACGGCGCGCCCTTGCTCCCACCCTCCTTCCCGGGGTGGTGCGCAGGCGGAGTTCTTCTCCGCTGGCGCGCCACCCGTCGTGTTGTCGTCGCCTGTGCCGCCGCCGAGGACGTACTTTCCGATCGAGGACTGCGTTGTCCTCCAGGTTACTGGGATCTCCCCGCAGTCATCTGGGGGAGAACGCAGTCCTGGTACCGAAAGTAAGTCCTCGATAGGGCGGTGGCTCCCGCAGCGAGGGTGGCCGGGCCACGATGGACTCTCGGGCGACCTGAACAGCCTGACCCGCCCCACCGTCCCCTCCGGCGCCATCCAGGGGCGCATGCTCGCCAAGCCCGAGGAGCGCCGCGGCGTCGTCGGCCGGAACTGCCTCGGGGCTGCGCGGGCCGGTGCGACCGGTCAGGCTGGGCTATATCCACACGAACGCGAAAAATGAGCCTCTTTGGTGGTGAGATCATCTAAGGCTAGGCTTACCTCGACCGTCGTGACCTGAGATTGATTCGTGACTTGGAGGTCGAGTGTTTCTCGCCAACCTGCTCATCGCCCTGAGGGAGGGCCTGGAGGCGGCGCTCGTTGTCAGCATCATCGTCGCCTACCTCGTCAAGGCCGACCGCCGCGATGCCCTGCCCAAGCTGTGGCTCGGGGTCGGCCTGGCGGCGCTGATCCCGCTGGTCGCCGGCGCCATCATGACCTGGGGCCCCAAGACCCTCACCTTCCAGGCCCAGGAGATCCTCGGCGGCACCCTGTCCTTCGTCGCCGTCGGCATGGTGACCTGGATGATCTTCTGGATGGGGAAGAACGCCCGTGAGCTCAAGGGCGAGCTGGAGGGATCACTGTCCAAGTCCCTCTCCGCAGGCAGCTCCGGCTGGGGCGTCGTCTGGATCGCCGTCGTCGCCGTCGGGCGCGAGGGAGTCGAGACCGCCCTGTTCGTGTGGGCCACCGTGCGCTCCAGCATCGAGAGCTCCACCATGCAGACGACGGCGGGCGTCATCACCGGCCTCGTCCTGGCCATCGTGCTGGGTGTCCTCATCTACCAGGGCGCGGTGCGCATCAACCTGCGCGTCTTCTTCGCCGTGACCGGCTACTTCCTCATCGTCGTCGCCGCCGGCATCGTCGCCTACGGCGTCGGTGACCTGCAGGAGGCGAATGTCCTTCCCGGCTTCACGAACCACGCCTGGGACCTGTCCCGCTACCTGCCCGACGGCGCCTCGCCCTTCCACTGGCTCTATGTGCTGCTCCAGGCCATGTTCCAGTTCAACCTCCAGCCCACTGTCCTGCAGGTCGTGGGCTGGTGGGTCTACATCGTCCCGACCCTGGTGCTCCTCACCCTCCAGATCACGGGGCGATGGCCCTCGCCCGCGCGCGCAGTCGAGGCCGCCCCGGCCGCCGCGAGTGTCGATGAGTCCGACGCCGAGGACCCCGCCGACGCCGTCGCGACCTCCTGACCACCCCGACCTCCCTCCCCCCCCCTGTCCACGCCACTCCTCACAAAGGAAAGACCATGCCCACCATCAAGCGACGCAACGTCCTCACCCTGCTCCCCCTGACCGCCATGGGCCTGGGCCTGGCCGCCTGCGCCGACAACCCCAAGAACGCCAAGGGCGGCGCCTCCGGCTCCGGGGCGTCCCAGGAGATCACGGTGACCCTCACCGATGACGCCTGCAAGCTCTCCTCGACCTCCTTCCCCTCGGGCGTGGTCACCTTCACCATCACCAACTCCGGCTCGGCCCCCAACGAGCTGGAGATCCTCACCGAGGACAAGCTCCAGATCGTCTCCGAGCAGGAGAACATCGGCCCCGGCACCACCACGAAGCTCACCACCTCCCTCAAGGAGGGCACCTACTATGCCGCCTGCAAGCCCAACATGGTCGGCGAGCTCAAGGGCGTTACCGAGCTGAAGATCACCAAGGGCGCCGCCGTCGACATCAGTGCTGACGAGACCAAGGCCCGCGAGGCCGCCGTCACCAACTACACCGCCTACGTGCGCGACCAGACCGGCCAGCTCCTCACCGCCACCCAGGGTTTCGTCACCGCCTACACCTCCGGCGACACCGCCACCGCCAAGAGCCTCTACCCGCTGGCGCGCCAGTTCTACGAGCGCATCGAGCCCACCGCCGAGTCCTTCGGCCTCAAGGAGGCCGGCGACCTCGACGCCGCCCTGGACACCCGCGTCCAGGACCTCGCCTCCGGCGCCGGCAAGGCCGTCACGGACAAGGACGTCCTCGCCGGATGGACCGGATGGCACCGCATCGAGGCCGACCTGTGGGCCCAGGACTCCTCCAGCCCCTTCAAGTTCGCCGACGACGCCGCCCGCAAGAAGGTCGCCGACCAGCTCAACGCCGACACCAAGTCGCTCTACGACCTCGTCTACGGGAACATCACCGGTGCCGGCGGGAAGAAGTTCGAGCTCGAGCTCGCGGACGTCGCCAACGGCGCCTCCGGCCTCCTCGAGGAGGTCGCCAGCTCCAAGATCGTCGGTGAGGAGGAGACCTTCTCCCACACCGACCTCTACGACTTCCAGGCCAATGTCGAGGGCGCCAAGGTCGCCTATGGCAACGTCGAGGAGCTCGTGAAGAAGAAGGACGCCAAGCTCGCCGAGAAGATCACCACCCAGTTCGCGGCGGTTGAGAAGCTCGTCACGGCCGAGGTCTCCGGAAAGGCCTCCAACGGCCAGCCCACCTACGTGGACTACTCCACCATCGCCTCGGTCCAGAAGGACGCCGGCGAGACCCCCGACAAGAACGCCTACACCGACAAGCAGCGCAAGTTCTCCGACGCCGTCAACGCCCTGAGCGAGTCGCTGTCCAAGGTCGCCGGAACCATCCTCTGAGGCGGCGGCACCCCGACAACCCGGACACCCCGGAAGGAGACAGCAGTGAGTGGCAAGCCGGCCCACGAGTCGGACACCTCCCCGGTCGCCGACGACGCGGCCCAGGACGAGACCCTGGATGAGCCCCAGGACGAGACCGCGCAGGCGCAGCAGGAGTCGCAGGCCCCGACGTCGGAGGGCCCGGGTAACAGCGCCTCGGCCCCCGACGCGGCGGAGCAGCCCGAGGAGGTGAGCGCATCCGACGAGGCTGACCAGCCGGAGAAGCCGGATGCGACGGGGAAGCCCGGACAGGCCGGGAAGCCCAGTGCCAAGGGCACCAGCCGCCGCGCCATGTTCACCGGTGCGGGCCTGGGCGCCGCGCTCGCGGGCCTGGCCGGTGTGGCCGGCGGCCGCGCCTGGGAGGCCTCCCGCCGGCCCGAGGATGCCATCCTCACGACCTACCCCTTCCGGGGTGACCACCAGGCGGGGATCACCACCCCCGCCCAGGACAACATGTTCACCGCGGCCTTCGACGTCTCCGCCACCGACGTCGAGGACCTGAAAACCCTCCTGTCCGAATGGGCCGTGGCCGCCGAGCAGATGACCGCCGGTGAGCTCATCGGCGGCCAGCCCAGCTCCAACAAGCAGCTGCCGCCCAAGGACACCGGCGAGGCCTGGGGCTACAAGCCCAACGGCCTGACCATCACCTTCGGCGTGGGTAAGAGCCTGTTCGTCGACGCCGACGGCAAGGACCGCTTCGGCCTGGCCGCCAAGATGCCCGCCGTCCTCAAGGAGGGCATGCCCTCCTTCGCCGGCGACCAGCTCCACGCCGCCCAGTCCGACGGCGACCTGCTCGTTCAGGCCTGCTCCAACGACGCCCAGGTGTGCGTCCACGCGATCCGCAACCTCACCCGCATCGCCTTCGGGACCGCCACACTGCGGTGGAGCCAGGTCGGCTACGGGCGCACGTCGTCGACCTCCGTGGACCAGGAGACGCCGCGCAACCTCTTCGGCTTCAAGGACGGCACCAACAACATCAAGGCCGAGGACTCCGCCGACCAGCTCAACAAGCACCTGTGGGTCCAGAAGGGCGACGACGCCGCAGCCGAGTGGATGACGGGCGGCACCTACTACGTGGCCCGGCGCATCCGCATGCTCGCCGAGATCTGGGACCGGCTGCGGCTCATCGAGCAGGAGCAGACCATGGGGCGTGACAAGCGCTACGGGGCGCCGCTGAGCATCGCCAACCCCACGAAGGCCTCCGAGGAGTTCACGGCCGTGGACTACAAGGCCAAGGACGACAAGGGCGAGACGCTCGTGCCGGCCGACGCGCATATCGCCGTCGTCTCGCCGGAGCAAAACCAGGGGCGCCGGATGCTGCGCCGTGGCTACAACTACACCGACGGCTCCGACTCCCTGGGGCAGCTGCAGACCGGCCTGTTCTTCATCGCCTTCGTGCGTGACCCGCGCACGAACTTCTACCCGATCCTGGACCGCATGACCAAGAGCGACGCCCTCCAGGAGTACCTCAAGCACGAGGCCTCGGCGCTGTTCGCGATCCCCCCGGGCATCAAGGAGGGCGACACCATGGTGGCCGCCTCGCTCTTCAGCTGAGGACGGGGTAAGACGGGCCGGCGGGCCGCCGTGGTGGCGGCGGTTCGCGCCCGGGACGTACTTCCCGATCGAGGACTGCGTTGTCCTCCAGGCCACTGGGATCTCCCCGTCGCCATCTGGGGGAGAACGCAGTCTTCGTTGCAAAAGTACGTCCTCGATGGGGGCGACCGCTCCCGTAGCGGTGGCGGTCAGTGGTCGGCGTCGGCCAGTGCCTTGAAACCGGTGATCGCGGCCAGTGCCACGGCCAGGATGCCGGTCAGGATGAGAGCCAGCGTCCGGAAGGTAGGCGACGACGTCGCCAGGAGCGGGCCGGCGCTCGTGCCGACGAACAGAACGAACCCGTTGAGCGCCATGCCACTGCCGCGGTTGGGTGCGGAGACCAGCCCATAGAGGCTGATCATTGCCGGCGCAGCCAGCGCTACCCCGGCGACGTACACGATGCTGCCGGCCACCAGGCCCACCAGGCTCTGCGCCAGCAGTGCCTCACCGAGCATGCCCAATGCCGACACCCCGAAGCCCAGCCGGGCTATCTGCGCCCAGGGCCACCTGGCCGCGAGCCGGCCCGCCACGAGGCTGAGGAACATGGCCGGAAGGGCCGCCAGGCGAATGAGAATGATCGTCGACGGCCGCATGCCCAGCGACTCCAGATGGCCGCCGATCCCCGTGTACATGGCGACGAACACCATGAGCAGCGTGACGTGCGCCAGGCTGAGCGCCAGAACCGCCGGCCTGACTGCGAGCCGACCCAGCGATGCGAACTGCCCCCGAAGCGACGAGCCCGAAGGGCCGGATGCGGCGTCGTGCACGACGGCGAGGACGACCGCCAGGGCCACGGCCAGCAGCCCGCCGCACAGAGGGAAGAACCACCGCCACCCCAGGTGCAGCGCGACCAGCGAGGCCAGCACCTGGCCAAAGATGCCCGCCACGAGGAACGACGTCGACATCGCCCCGATCCCCCCGGCCCGCCTTGGTGGCGCCAGCGCCTCGGACAGGTAGGCCAGGGCCACGGGTGCGAAACCGGAAGCGCTCAGGCCCTGGATCGCGCGCAGAGCCGCGAGGACTGGGAGCGACGGCGCCAGGGCGCAGCAGACGGTGGAGACGGTAAGGGTCCCCAGCGCGAGCGCCATGGTCCTCCTCCTGCCGTAGTGGTCGGAGACCGGCCCCCAGATGAGGAAGCCCGCGGCGTAAGTGAGGCTGAAGGCCGTCGACAGGGCGACAGTGGCATTGCCATGGAGGTCGGCCGAGATCGGGGCGAGCAGGGGGATGGCGGCGTACAGCTGGGTCAGGACGAGCAGCGCGGTAACCACGAGGGCGGCGGTCGTGCCACTGCCGGCGGGGTAGGCGGTAGAGGTCGAATGAGTCGTCGACTGGGTCGAGGACTCGGGGCAGTGGGTGACGTCGGGATGTTGATCGGGCCGGTGCACGGGAGACATGAGAACCCCTTTCCAACGTAAGCGTTGGAAATGACCCTAGTAGACTGGAGGAGTAGTTGCAACGGTAGCGTTGGAGTTTGCCGCCGGCGCTCGCGGACACGGGAGACGGAGTGTCATGGCCTGGGACACTGAGGGGACCAAGCGCAAGATCAAGGACGCCGCCACCGCCGAGTTCACCCTCCGTGGGCCTGCTGGGACCACCATCGAGCGGATCGCCAAGCGGGCCGGGGTCAACAAGGAGCGCGTCTACAACTACTTCGGCTCCAAGGACCGCTTGTTCTCCGCAGTCCTGCGCGACGAGCTGACCAGGGCTGCCGAGGCCGTTCCGCCCGCCTTTGACGACGGCGAGGATGCGGGGGACTACGCCGGGCGCCTCTACGACTACCACCGGCAACGCCCCGAGCTCATCCGGCTGCTGTGCTGGGAGGCCCTCACCTTCGACGACGAGGTGCCCGAGGAGGAGCTGCGGCGCGAGCACTACCAGCGCAAGATCGCCGGGGTGCGCAGTGGCCAGGACTCCGGCGTCCTGACCCGGGACGTCGACCCCGGGGCGCTCATGGTCATGCTCATGTCGCTGACCGGCTGGTGGTCCACCGTGCCTCAGGTGGCCCGGATGCTGTGCGGGCCCCTCGAGGATGAGGAGGCGCACGAACGTCAGCGCGCCGTCGTCGTCGACGCGGCCCGTCGGCTCGCCGCACCTCGCGACTGAGCGTGGGGAGGCCGGCTGGGCCAAGATAGGGCTATGCGCGACCTGAACGACCTGACCCGCCCCACCGTCCCCTCCGGCGCCATCCAGGAGCGCATGCGAGCCGAGACCGAGGAGCGCCGCGGCGTCGTCGGCCCGGCACCGGCCCTGCCCGACGACGCCGGAGCCCCCACCGCCCTGCGCACCGCCCTGGGGGAGGCCGTCGCCGAGCTGGCCCCACAGATCGTCGATCTCTCCCATGACATCCACGACCATCCCGAGACCGGCTACGAGGAGCACCACGCCGTGGCCACGGTCGCCGAGCTCCTGCGCCGCCACGGCATCGAGCCCGAGGTCGGCGTCTACGGCATGGACACCGCCCTGCGCGCCGAGATCCCCGGGGCCGCAGGCGCGGATGCGACGGCCGGAGGCTCCGGCGAGTCGGCCGGCACCATCGCCATCCTCGCTGAGTACGACGCCCTGCCCGGCATCGGCCACGGCTGCGGACACAACGTCATGTGCGCCAACTCCGTGGGCGCCTTCCTCGCCCTGGCCTCCCTGGCCCGCACCCGCCCCGGTGCCCTGCCCGGCCGCGTGATCCTGCAGACCACGCCCGCCGAGGAGAACTCGACCGCCAAGGAGATCCTGGCTGTGCGCGGCATGCTCGACGGCGTCGACGCCGCCATCCAGACCCACTCCTACGCCCACGACGTCACTCACCAGACCTGGCTGGGTGTGCGCCGCCTGCGCGTCATCTTCCACGGCGTGCCGGCCCACGCCGCCTCCCAGCCCTTCATGGGCCGCAACGCCCTGGACGCCGCCACCCTGGCCCTGACCGGCATCGGCCTGCTGCGCCAGCAGATGCTCCCGATGGACCGCCTCCACGCCATCATCACCGACGGCGGCCAGGTCCCCAACATCATCCCCGAGCGCACCGAGCTGTCCATCATGGTGCGCTCGAAGTACCTCGAGACCCTCAAGGAGATCGCCGAGCGGGTCGAGGAGGTCCTCCACGGCGCCGCCCTCATGACCGGCACGGGCGTCGAGATCCTCACCTCCGAGTACTGCAACGAGGTCCCCGTCCGCGACAACGGCCCCCTGCTGACCTCCTGGGTGCGTTCCCAGCGCGAGCGCGGCCGCGACCCCCTGGCCGCCGGGGTCCTGCCTGAGACCATCGCCGCCGGCACCGACTTCGGCAACGTCTCCCAGCGGATCCCCGGCATCCACCCGCTTATCAAGGTCACCGACCGGCCCGACGTCGCCCTCCACACCCCCGCCATGACCGAGGCTGCCGGCGCCCCCACCGGGGACGCGGCCGCGCTCGACGGCGCCTACGGGCTGGCCGCCGTCGCCCTGGACTGGCTGCACGACGCCGAGCTGCGCCGGGCCGTGCGCGCCGACTTCGAGGCCACCGGCGGGGCGATTGACGTCGCCGACTTCTGGGAGGAGTGAGGCGGGGGCGCGCCCTGGCCGCCCCGGCTGTGTCGGCTGTGTTGCCCGCGTCGGCTCTCAGGCCGCCGGGCGGCGGATGAGCAGCGCCCCGGGGTCGATCCGCACCCGCATGCTCTGCGTGGGCGCCAGGAGGTCTCCGTCGACCTCCACCAGGGCCGGCGCCGAGAGCTGGACGGCCACCTCCCCGCCGCGGCGCAGCACCACCCGACCCAGTGAGCGGCCGGACTCGGAGTAGTGCGCCGCGTAGGGCGGCAGCACCTGGCGCGCCAGTGAGCTCCAGCCCGCCAGGCCCGCCACCGTGTCAATGGCGGCAACGTCGAGCAGGCCGTCATCGGTGCGGGCCTGCGGCAGCAGGGTGATCCCGGCCGGGAGCCGGCCGCCGTTGGCCACCAGCAGGTTGCGGGCCCGCAGGCGCTCGACGCGCCGCGCACCGGCCTCGTCCAGGAGACTGAGCACCAGGTCCATGCGCGGAGAGCTTAGGTTCTCCATGGCCGCCAGCGCGTAGGCGCCCCAGCCGACCCGCGCCTTGAGGGCCGGGCGCGTGGAGGCCACCAGTCCGGCGTCGAAACCGATCCCGGCCACCACCATGCAGGCGTGCTCGTCGCCGAGTGTGGGCCGAGTCCACTGATGCGGCCGGCGGGTCGCCCTCTGGATGGTGCGCACGGCCCGGGCCGCCTCAGCCGACAGCTGCCGGGAGTCGGCCGGGTCGGCCGCTGTGGGCGGGGAGTCCGGCGGGGCTGCTGCGGCTCGGTCCGTCAGGGCTGCGGAGTCTGCCCGCCCGCGGGGGTCGTCTGGCGGCGTCGGGTCGGGGAGGGCGCCGGGATCGGACCAGGGCTCGGTGCGTACCCAGGCCAGGTCGGCGGGAAGGTCGACGCCGTGGGCCACCACTCGGGCTGCAGCCCGGGTATCCCCGACCGGCACCCCGAGGTTGCGGGCTGCCAGGTTCGCCGTGCCCAGCGGGACGATGCCCATCTGGGCGCCGGTGCCGGCCAGGCCGGCCGCCACCGAGCGCACCGTTCCGTCACCGCCGGCGGCCACCACCAGGCTCGCCCCGGCCGCCAGGGCCAGGCGTGCCTGCATCGTGCCGGGCTCGGAGACGCTCGTCTCCAACCACACGGGCCCGGCATAGCCGGCCTCGTGCAGCTCGTCCTCCAGCAGGGAGCGCACCGCGGCGGTGGCGCGCGGCTTGGAGGGGTTGACGACGACGCAGGCCAGTGGCCGCCCGGTGCGCGTCGTCGCCCGGGTGCCGCCGTCGGTGCCGCCCGTCATAGGGGCAGGCTAGTCGCCCGGGCGGCCCGGGTCACGGTTCGCGGGGCGCTGTCGAGGAGAAGGGAACCGAGCGTGCGCCGCCGGCGAGGGCAGCCCCGGAGGACAGGTTAGGCCGCAGCCGGGGCCACGACGGGGGTCACGGGCAGGTCGGCCTCTTCGACCAGGCGCGAGATGAGCTCGGCCAGCTGGGCGAAGTCGGCGCCGCGGGAGGAGGAGACCCGGTGCACCAGGCCCATGCGACGCATCGGCGACTCATCGCCGAAACGGGCGATGCCGTACTCCGAGGAGGGGGTCAGCAGCTGGAGCGCCCCCTCGGGGATGATGGTCACGCCCGAGCCGTGGGCGACCATGCGGGTCACCGTCGACAGAGTGGTGGCCACCGCGACCGGGGGCTGGGAGCCGTAACGCTGGCACAGGGCCAGGGTCTGGTCGCGCAGGCAGTTGCCCTCGTCGAGCAGAAGGAGGGGCTGGTCGTCGAGCTCGGCGGGGCTCACGTCCGTGCGGCCGGCCCAGGGGTGACCGGCGGCGGTCAGGACGACGAGCCGCTCGTCGAACATCGGGATCGCGGTGGTGCGCTGGAGGTCGTCCTCCAGGGCGATGATGGCGGCGTCGAGGCGCCCCTGGGCGAGCTGGTCGAGGTTGTCCCCGGTGACCATCTCACGCAGGTCCAGGTCCATCTGGGGCAGGGCCTCGCGCAGGCCGTCGATGAGAACGGGGGCCAGGTAGGGCGCGATGGTGGGGATGATGCCCAGGCGCATCGTGCCGCTCAGGACGGCGCCCTGGCTGGAGGCGGCCTCGCTGAAGGCCTCGGCGGCCAGGACGGCGTCCCGGGCGTAGGGCAGCAGGGCCTCGCCCAGGGAGGTGACCAGGACGCGGCGGGTGGTGCGCTCCACCAGCTCGCCGCCGACGCGCTTCTCCAGTGCGGTGATGGCCTGGGACAGGCTGGGCTGGCTGACGCCGAGAGCCGTGGCGGCCTCGCCGAAGTGCTGGTGGTCGCACAGCGCTACGAAGGCCCTCAGCTGGGAGAAGGACGGAGATGATGTGGTCGGCATGAGTTGTGGTCCTGTGGTTGGGGCCCGCATTCATGGCGGTCGGCGAGCCTGATATGACGGAGTGACAGAAAATCGGGGACAGACGACTAGCCGGGAGGATGTGGGGAGAGTGGTGCGTGGGAGGTGTGGGCGAGCCGCCGACGTGGCGGCTCGGAAACACCGTCGGGAACGATAGGGCGCACCGATTGAAATGGATTCTATTCACAGGTGGATTGCGTTGGTAAGAGGGAAGTGGGTCACGTTCGCCATCGGGCGGTAGTGCGGGTGGGGGCGAGCGTGTATGGGGCGCGGCCTCACCGGACTCGCGCCGCGGCCATCCAATCTCCCGGATGATTCCAGGGTTTCCAGGCCCTCGGGTCGCCCCGACGGCGGGGTGGGCGCCGGGGCGACGATGTCGATTCCGGTCCGCTGCGCCCCCAAGTGTCGGCTCGGCCACTCGCCCGTGACTTTGGTCGTCCCCGGCTCTCCCGGTCTGCGCCGCCCGCCGCGCTCGCGGCCCGGATCAGCTCAGGTGCCGATCGAATGCTGTCTGGGCCGCGGTCCTGACTACACTCGGCACCATGATCGACCTGCGTGCGCTTCGTGAGAACCCCGAGCCCTTCCGCGCCAGCC
>ERZ773021.503-NODE-503-length-17313-cov-301.584_pt1 | contig 17313 bp, 12 predicted proteins | sample MGYA00511668_ERZ773021 | MGnify/ENA primary metagenome ERZ773021 (study PRJEB29015, sample SAMEA2737961) | human oral metagenome | biome: human oral; feature: human-associated habitat; material: dental | place: China | collected 2032 ... | reverse complement strand
GTCGGCTCACCGAGGCGATGCTCGATGAGGTGCTGGCGACCGCCAAGCGCCTCGCCGAGGCATGATGACGGGCCGCGGCTGACGCGGTATCAGGAGCGGTTGGGCAGGATGGCCTCGAGCTCGGCGAGGGTCCGCGGCGTCTGCTCCGCGGGGGCGTCGGTCTCGGCGCTCTCGGTGTCGTCGGTGGCCGCGTCGTCCTGGGGCATGTCGATCCCGAGGGCCAAGGACAGGTCGGCGACGGCTGCGCGGGCCGAGGCGGCCCGCTCGCTGGGCGTGTCACTGGATTCGCCGCTGGCGGGGATCGGTGAGGGCCGATCCGCGGTTGCCGCGAGAGACTCGGCGGCGCTCACAGCATCGGGGGCCGAGGAGGCCGACGCCGCGGCGGTCGCCCGCTCGAGCTCTCCCAGGTCGAGCCCCACCAGGCGGCTGCTGCGTTCCTCGGAGGCTTCCTCGGGAGAGTCGGCCGTGCGACGGCGGCGCATCGAGGTGGCCGCGCGGCGGGAGCGCTTTGCGGCGGGCTTCTGCTCGGACGCGGCGGACTTCTTGGTGGTCTTCGTCCCGGGCTCCTCCGTCTGCTCCTCGGCCGCGGGTGCAGTGGCATCCGTGCCGGCGGCGCCGTCCTCGGCTTGAGCCTTCTGGGCGTCGGAGTCGGTGGTGGTCTTCGCAACGTCGGCCGGGGCGTCGGCATCCTGAGCAGACGACTCCGCACCGGTTCCCTGACCGGATGCGTCTGCCACGTCCTCGGCGGGGGCACCACCCGGCTCGGCGTCGATGTCGTCGCCCTGCTCGGCGGCGAGCTCGGCGATACTGCGGCCCTCACGCAGGTCGAGCCCGTTGGTACTCAGCGGCACCATGAGGTGGTCGTCGACCCGCGAGGGGTTGATGGGCCACTCCGGACCCTGGTCGGGCAGATCGGTCTCGGAGTGGGCGCCGCAGCCGTGGTCCAGGGAGACGACGCTGCCGTCGTCGGTGGCCCACTCATTGGCGCACACGCCGAAGATGGCGCGCAGGGCGCCGGCCATCGGCACGAAGAAGCCGCAGGTGGAGCAGGTGGCGTGGGCCTTGCGGACGCCCTCGGCGTCGGGGCCGTGGTCGCCGCCGTACCAGCGCTCGGCGGCGCTGGCGACGCCCTGGGCGCTCAGGACCCGGGGGCGGCCCAGGTCGAGCTCGTCCAGGGCGACGGCGTCGGCGTCCTCGCCGGTGGCCTCCCACCCGGGTTCGAGGCGCTCGTCGGTCTCCTTGCGGGGCAGGCGGTCTGAGCGGGTGATGTCGCCGGGTTCGAGGCGCTCGGCCCACGGGACCCAGGCGGGGGCCAGGAGGGCTTCCTCACCGGGGAGGAGCGCCATCTCACAGACGGTGGCGGTGCGGCCGCGCGGGACGCGACTGAGGGTGACCGCCCAGCGCCAGCCGCGGTAGCCGCTCAGGGTGCAGTCGAACAGGTGGGTGACGAGGCGCTCGGCGTCGGGCGCGGCGGCCACGTACTCGCCGACGGTGATGGGGTCGGTGACCTCCTCCAGCGCGTGGCGGGCCAGCTCGATGGCCGCTGGGGAGGTGAGGGTCTTGTCCTTGGCGGCCAGGGCCTGCTCAGCGGGGGTCGGCAGGGCGCCGGCGCGCGGCACGGGGGCCGGCGTCGGGGAGGGCGAGGCCGCACTCGGTGCCGGGGCCGGGCGCTCCAGGGTCGCCGTGGAGGTGCGCGCCCCTGTGGCGGCGCCCTCCGGTGAACCCGAGTCGGCCCCGGTTGCGGGCTCGCCTGAGGCGTCGGTGTGAGAGTCGATCGTGTCGGTCACTCGGCCAGTGTAGGGGAGGCTCCTGGAACTGCCCCGGCCCGCGCGGGTTGGCCTGGGCACACCGCCCCGCCCGCCCACACTTCGACCGAATCTTCATAATCGACACAGATACGCGTCGATTGTGAAGATTCTGTCGGTGAGTCAGCGAATGAACCGTCAACTCGCCTCGACCGAGACGATGCGGTGGACGGCGACGGTCAGCTCGGTCTCGCGCACGACGTCGCGCAGGCGCACCCGCCCGGGCTCCACGGCCATGCCCCGCCCCTGCCGCTCCTGCACGGCGCCGTCGGGGCCGGCCAGGCTCAGCCGCAGCCGCGAGCGCGAGGACTGGGCCTGGCGCAGCACCGCCAGGGCGTGCACCGGGTCGGTGGCCACAGCCGCCTCCCCCGCGGCCTGCAGCGCCTCCTGACCCACACGCAGCCGCCCCACGAGGGTCGTCAGCTCACGCCTCCCGGGCCGACGTCGTCGCACCAAGTGCTCGCTGCCGGGGCGCGTCGGCTCAGGGGCCCGGCGGGCCTGCTGCGCGGTGGCCGGTCCGACCACCAGGTGGCCGCTCGCGTCCTCTGTCACCGGCGCCAGCCCGGTGGCGCGCAGCTCGCGCAGTACCTGCCCGGCGCTGGCCGTGGCCACGAGGATCCCGGGAGCCACCTGGTCCAGGCCGAGGTCCTTCAATCGCGGTTCGGCCAGGAGCCCAGCGGCCGTGGCCTCGTCGCCGATCCGCAGCAGCGCGGACACGGCTCGCACGCGCACCGCCCCGTGGTGGCGGGCGGCGTCCTGGATGAGCACACTGAGCGAGTCCGGCAGGGGCGTGGGACTGTAACGGCCGATCTCCTGGGTGATCTCCTCGGCCCGGTAGCCGACGTCGAGCGCGCCGCGCACCGACTCGGGCGTGAAGCGCACCGTGAGCGCCCCGCCGCGCGACTCGACGACGCTCGTGCGTTCCAGCAGCGCGGCCAGCTCGGGAGCGGGGCGGCCCGGCACGATGGCAGTGAGGTCGGACTGGACGAGGATCATCTCGACGGCGGCCGGCAGGTCTGCGGCGAGCGCCGCCTCCAGGGCGGTGAGGGCCTCGTCGTCCGACAGCGGCTCGGCGTATGCCTCGCCGCCCGCATCCTCGGCGCGGCCGGCGTCTCGGGGGTCGGTGGGGCCGCCGGGCCCGCCACTGATTCCCAGGTCCTGCTCGTCGAGGCTCGCCGCTGCGCGTCGGGCAAGAATTCTGCCGGCCTCGGTGAGCGCCCCGCCGCCGGTGATCCCGAGGGTCTCGGCCTCGGCCAGGACCGCTGAGATGGCCCCGCCGGGGATGGTGCGCCGGGGACTCTGCCAGGTCAGGGCGGCCCGCACGAAGGCCGGAGTCGCGCTGGTCCCCTGCGGGAGGTCGCCCAGGAGGGCGAGCACCCGAGCGCGCAGTCGCGCCGCCCAGCCGGCCTCCAGATCCGGACTGAGGACGGCGCGCAGGGTTCCGTCGTCGTCGCGGGTGCCCGTCAGCCAGGGGGTGCGGGCGCTGCCCGACCAGGCCAGGGCGAGCGGCGCCCAGCGCTGGGGGAGGCTGTCGGTGAGCCAGCCGGCGGCCAGGGAGGAGGGCACCCAGGTGGCGCCGTCCTCGTCGAGCCCCAGGAGCCCGGCGGCCGCGGCGATCTCGATGATGCGGGCGGCGGCGTCGGCCTCCAGGTCGATGGCGTCGGCGGTGCGGGCCAGGGCGCGCGCGCTCACTCCGCCGGTGCGGCGGATCGTGCCGCCCTCGCGGCCCCACTCCTCCAGGAGAGCGGCCACGAGCCGGACGGCCTCCTCGGCGTGGAAGGAGGACTCGGAGGCGACGACGTCGGCGCCCACCGTCTCCAGGTTTCCGGCCTCGGGGGCGGTGAGGGGCTCGCGGGTCAGGCGGCCACCGCGCAGGGCGAGGGCGACCTGGCGCGGCAGGATGAAGCGGGTGCGGCCGCGGGCATCGCTGCTGCGCTCCAGCCAGCCGCGTTCGATGAGCGGGGCAGCGCCCGGTGCGGTGCTGCCGGCGCGCAGGGTTCCGGCGGGCGGCCCCCAGGTGAGGGCCTGAAGCATCTCCACGGAGGCCGCCAGGATGAGCGGCTTGCCGCCGGAGGCTTCCTCGCTCAGCTCCTCCAGGGTGGGTGGCAGCTGCTCGGCGCTGAGGAGTTCAGCGGCCCAGGGCCCTAATCCGAAGGGGTGTGGCCCGAAGGCGGTCTCGAGTGCGGCCACGGGCCTGCCCTCGATGACGAGCGCCAGCCGGCCCAGGTGCTCCAGCGCCTCGGAGACCTGCTCAGCAGGCAGCGGGAGGTGGTCGGAGATCAGCCCGGCCAGGTCAGCACTGTCCGCGCTGTCCAGGGTGGCCTGGTCGGCCGGGTTGGCTGGATGGTCTGCAGGATCACCGAGAGGTTCGCCGCCGGTCGGTTCGTCACCGGCCCCACCGGCACCGCCGGCCCGCCTGTTCCCCGCCACTGCGGCGACCGTGGTCGGCCCGGCTCCGCCCGCCCGGCCCGACTCATCAGGCCGGTCGAGAGCCACGACCGCCTCGGCCACAGCCAGCGTCGGCGCATCCAGCCCGGCCAGGGCGTGCTCGATGCTGCCCGGAGCCCCCGCACGGGTCGCCAGTGCCAGGAGGGAGGAGGACGGCGGCGCAGCCAGGTCCGGGCGCGCCACCAGTAGGGCGGCGACCTCGCGGTCCGGCAGCGCCGTCAGGTGCACGGCGAGATCCTGGGTGGAGGCGGAAGGGCTCATCCGCACCAAAATACGCCCCCGCCCAACTCACGGACAGAGTGGGGCGGGGTGAAGAGCCGGGCCTATAAGCGGAGATCGGTGCCAACGAGCAGTGCCGGCTACTCGTCCTCCGTCCCCTCGGAGGACTCCGAGTCCTCACTCGTCTTGAAGGCGGTTCCAAGGGCCAGGCCCATCGCCCACCCCACCGGCAGCCACAAGAACCAGGGACCGGGTGCCGCCACCCCCATCGCGACTCCCAGCATGGTGCCGTAGACCATGGGCCAGAACCACGGCGTCGCCGGCCCCTGAGCCGGCTTGAATGCCTCCTCGATGGCCTCCGACCAGCCAGCCCTGCGACCGCGCTGACCGGCACTGGAGTCCTCGTGGTCGCCTCCAGCCTGATTGAGCTCGTTGTTCATGCCGTCACCCTAAACAGTCCGCTCGATTGGATACCTCATCCTATGGAAGGAGACTCGGCCGGGCCTCGGGGAGGGCATCGATGTCCAAATCGGATACAAAGGGACCGCACCACCCCTGAGGCCAGCAACACGAACCGCAGAATCATGCGGATTTCTTTCGCAGGCCGCAGCGCGCCTCGCGCCTTTGTCTCCGATGTGGACACAACCCCGCAGATGCCCCCTTCCTGGCCTCTTGTCGCACCTCCCGACCCGTGTCCGGGGCTCGGGCCCGCACCCCACGACTCGCGCGTCACCGCGGCAGCCCAGGATCCGGGCCATCCGGCACGCGGGGATGAGCTGAATGTCGGCATGACGTCACTGTCGGTAGCACTGTCAGCCACGCGCGCCCAGGCATGACGCCGGCCGGCTCGCCCCTCCCGCTGGAAGAGGAACGTCTCCTCCGTCACGGCGGCACGCTGCCCCGGCTTGGGATACTCCCGCCCATGTCCGCTACGCCCAGCGATCCTGCGTCCTCGGCCCCGTCAGCCCCCGACGGCCCGCTCATCGTCCAGTCCGACAAGTCCGTCCTCCTGGAGGTCGCCCACCCCCAGGCCGGGCAGGCCCGCCGCGCCATCGCCGCCTTCGCCGAGCTGGAGCGCGCCCCCGAGCACATCCACACCTATCGGATCACGCCGCTGGCCCTGTGGAACGCGCGCGCCGCGGGCCTGGATGCGGAGACGGTCGTCCACACCCTCATCACCTACTCGCGCTTCCCGGTGCCGCACGCCCTGCTCACCGAGATCGCCGAGACGATGAGCCGCTACGGCCGCCTCCAGCTGCTCACCGACCCCGCCCACGGCCTGGTCCTGCACGCCACCGACGTGCCGGTCCTGGAGGAGGTCATGCGCTCCAAGCGCACCAAGGGCCTGCTGGGGACCCGGCTCGGGGAGGCCGATGTCGTCGTCCACCCCTCCGAGCGCGGCCACCTCAAGCAGGTGCTCATCAAGCTGGGCTGGCCGGCCGAGGACCTGGCCGGCTACGTCGACGGCGAGGCCCACCCCATCACCCTGACTGACTCCCCCGACACCTTCCAGCTGCGCCCCTACCAGAGCGAGGCGGTGGAGAGCTTCTGGGCGGGGGGCTCGGGTGTGGTCGTGCTGCCCTGCGGGGCCGGCAAGACCCTCGTGGGCGCGGCCTCCATGGCCAAGAGCTCGACGACGACGCTCATCCTGGTCACCAACGCGGTCTCGGCGCGTCAGTGGAAGGAGGAGCTCATCCGCTTCACCTCCCTGACCGAGGAGGAGATCGGCGAGTACTCCGGCTCGCGCAAGGAAGTCCGCCCCATCACGATCGCCACCTACCAGGTGCTCACCACTCGCCGCAAGGGCGTCTATCCGCACCTGGACCTGCTGGACTCCCACGACTGGGGGCTCATCGTCTACGACGAGGTCCATCTCCTGCCCGCCCCGATCTTCCGCATGACCGCGGACCTGCAGGCGCGCCGCCGCCTGGGCCTGACCGCGACCCTCGTGCGCGAGGACGGCCGCGAGGACGAGGTCTTCAGCCTCATCGGCCCCAAACGCTACGACGCCCCCTGGAAGGACCTGGAGAACCAGGGCTGGATCGCCCCGGCGATCTGCACCGAGGTGCGCCTGACCCTCGACGCCGGTGAGCGCATGGCCTATGCGACCGCCGAACCCGACGAGCGCTACCGCCTGGCCGCCTGCTCACCGCGCAAGCTGCCGATCATCGAGGCCCTCCTGGCCCGCCACGAGGGCGAGTCGGCCCTGGTCATCGGCCAGTACGTGGACCAGCTCACCGAGATCGCCGAGCACCTGGACGCCCCCGTCATCACCGGGGCGACGACGGTCCGCGAGCGCCAGCGCCTCTACGACGCCTTCCGCTGCGGGGAGATCCGCACGCTCGTGGTCTCCAAGGTCGCGAACTTCTCCATCGACCTGCCCGGGGCGAGCGTCGCGATCCAGGTCTCGGGCTCCTTCGGCTCGCGCCAGGAGGAGGCCCAGCGGCTCGGGCGGATCGTGCGCCCCAAGGAGGACGGCCGCCAGGCCCACTTCTACACGGTCGTCGCCCGCGACACTGCCGACCAGGAGTACGCCGCCCACCGGCAGCGCTTCCTGGCCGAGCAGGGCTACGCCTACGCCATCATCGACGCCGAGGACCTCACCGCGAACAGCTGAGCCCGGCCCGACGGCGAACGAGGCTCAACCGGCAGGCCGGGCCGACCGGGCCACATGGGCCTGGCGCCCTGCTCAGCGCGCCAGGCGGCGGGCGCGCACGTTGCGCACGAGGACGCGGGCCAGGCTGCGGCCGAAGGCCTGGATGGCGGGGTCGACCCTCTCGGCCTCCTCACGCACGGCGGCCCCGGCGTTGGCGGCCGCCTCGGGCAGGTCGGCGGCCGTGGCCCCGTGGGTTCCGGCGGCGCCCGGCGCGGCGTTCCGGCCGGCGGCCACCTCCAGGGCGTTGCGGGCGGCCTGGAGGGAGGCCGCGTCCATGGTGCCGGCCAGGTCGTTCAGGGCGTCGCGGGTGCGCCAGTAGGCCACGCGCGCCGGGTCGGACTCGGGGTGGTGCTGGAAGGCCAGGAGCCGCCCGGCCCGCCAGGTGTGGACCGGGGAGCGGTCGGAGGAGGCCAGCAGGGTGGCGGCCTCGGGCAGGTGGGTGACGGCGTCGTGGTGGGAGACGATGACGGGCAGGCGGGTGCCGTCGGAGGTGGGGATTCCGGCGCGGTGGGCGGCACGGATGGCCTCGGCGGCCACGGCCCCGAAGACCGGGTCACTCTCGCCGGCGGCCGTGATGGTCAGCTCGACGACGCCGACCTCGTCGTTACCCAGCGCCGGCACGGCCGTGGAGCCCCCGAGGGCCTCGGCGGCCACCTGGGCACCCAGGCAGATGGCGATGGCGGGGACGTCGTCGGCGACGACGCCGCGCAGCAGCTCACGCAGGTCCGCCAGCCAGGGGTGCTCGCCCTCATCGTGGGCACTCATGGAACCGCCCAGCACGACGAGGCCGTCGCCGATCTCGTCCAGGGAAGGGATGGGCTCGCCCCGCCAGGGGCGCACCATGCGCAGGGAGGCACCCTCGGCGAAGAGCCACTCCCCCAGGCGCCCGACGGGCGCGAGCTCCTCCGGCTCGATGACGGTGATCGTGAGCGTGTCAGTCATGGGCGACATTCTGCCGCCGGTTCGGTTGCCTGCGCGCGGTGACAGGCGCAGGCGTGCCGCCTGAGGCGAAACGACTTGCTCACACCCTCACCCGGCGGGGACGATGACCCGGATGAAGAACCAGCAGCCCCCACTCCCCCGTCCTTGGCACCAGATGGCCCTTTCCGGCGTCGCGACGGCGGCCGCCCTGGGGCTGCTGGGGCTCTCTGCCGGCGCCGCGGCCGCTCCGACGACGCCCGGCTCCGCATCCCTGGCCCTGGCCTCCTCTGCGCAGACCTCGGCGGGCGTGCCCCGGGTCCTCCCGGCGGCGTCGACCACCCTGACCGAGCACGTCACCGATGAGCTCGGGATCCTGGATGCCTCCAAGGCCCAGCAGGCCGTGGACACCATGTCCTCCAAGTACGGCGTGGGCCTGTGGGTGCTGACCGTCTCCGACTCCAGCCAGAAGGCCTCCGCCATCGCCGCGCAGGCCTTCAAGGACACGAAGCTGGGACGCGACGACATGCTCCTGGTCATCAACATCCCCTCCGACGGCTCGGCCTCGAAGAGCTACAAGCTGCAGGCGCACGACAACTCCTCGAAGTTCTCCGAGTCCGACTACAAGCGGATCGACTCGGCCATCAAGAAGCAGCTCAGCGCGGGCAACTACGACGACGCCGTGGCCGCCATCCCGGACAACATGTCCGGCTCATCGGGCTCGGGCAGCTCAGGTGACTCAGGCTCCTCGGCGCTTCCGCTCCTGCTGGGCGGGGGCGCGGTCGCGGCCGGCGGGGCCGCCGCCTGGACGGTGTACAAGCGCAGGAAGAACAAGGAGAACGACGACATGCTGTTCGGCAAACGCAGGAATCAGAGCGGCGCCCCCGGCAACCAGCCCGCGGGCCCCGCGGCGATGACGGTGGAGCAGCTGCGCACCCAAGCTGGCAGCGCCCTGGTCCAGGCCGATGACACGGTGCGCGCCGCCGCCGAGGAGCTGTCCTACGCGCAGGCGCAGTTCGGCCTATCCGCCACGGACGCCTTCACCGCCGCCCTGGACAGCGCCCGCAAGCACCTGTCGCGGTGCTTCGAGCTGCGCAAAATCCTCGACGACGACATCCCCGAGACCGAGCCGCAGCAGCGCCAGATGTACACCGAGATCCTCCAGCGCTGCTCGGAGGCGGTCGGTGAGATCCGTGCCCAGGAGGAGGCCTTCAACAAGCGGCGCGGCATCGAGGCGAATCTGCCGACGTCGATCGCCGAGACCGCCCAGCGGGCCGACGAGACCGAGCAGGCCATCGTCATGGCGGAAACGATCCTGGTGACGCTCAGTGCCGCCTACCCGGCCTCCTCCCTGACCAGTGTGGCCCAGGCCCCCGAGCAGGCCCGCCGCCTGCTGGCCGCCGGGCGCACCGCCCTGGACCAGGCCCGCGCCAGCGTCGAGGCCTCCCAGGAGGCGACGGCGGTCGAGCAGGTCCGCATCGCCCAGGGCTCCATCGCCCAGGCCGGCCAGCTGGCCGCCCAAGTCACCGGGGCCCGCGAGCGCCTCCAGAGCGCGGCGAAGGACCTGGAGGCGGCCATCGCCTCGATCTCCTCGGACCTGGTGGACGCCAAACGCCTGGAGGGCGCGGTGCCGGCGGCGACCCTGGCCCCGCTCGTGGCCGACGCCGAGGCCGCCGTCGCCGAGGGCCGTCAGGCCAGTGGCGCCAACCCGAGCGGCGACCCCCTGGCCGCCCTGGACCATCTGGCCCGGGCCGAGGCCGCCATCGACGCCGCCCTGGCCCCGGCCCGCGAGCGCGAGGAGAACGACTCGCGTGCCCGGGCCTCCCTGGGCTCGCGCCTGGCCCGCCTCAACTCCCAGGTGGAGTCCGTGACCTCCTACATCACCACCTATCGCGGGGCGGTGGGCCCCTCGGCGCGTACCGCACTCAGTGAGGCCGCCCGTCACGCCACGGCCGCCACCACCGTCCAGACCACTGACCCGGTGGCCGCCCTGGCGGAGGTCGCGGCGGCCGAGCCGCTCGTGGCCCAGGCCCAGGCCCTGGCCGAGGCCGACGTGCGCGGATCGTCGAGCTCGTGGAGCCCGAACTCCGGTGAGCGCTACTCCTACTCCCGCGATTACGGCCGCTCAGGCGGCGGGCTCGACCTGGGCTCGCTCCTGCTGGGCGGGCTGCTGCTGGGCGGCGGCCACAACTACGGCGGCTGGAGCTCCCACCACCACGACAGCGACTGGGGCGGAGGCGGCGGCTTCTTCTCCGGCGGTGGGGACTTCTCGGGTGGAGGCGGCGGCTTCTTCGACGGCGGCGGCGACTTCTGAGCCGCGTCCTCCCGACCGCCCACCTCACCCGCCCACCAGTCATGCCCTGAGCGATGCGGCCCCCACCCGCATGACGCCGAGCGCCGGGACCTGCGATCATGACGCCTGATTCGCCTGGCCCACCGGCCACCACCTGGCGACCACCCGGCGAGCGCCGGGTCCATACCTGCCCACTATCTGCCCACACCGACGTCGCAGCTCGACGGAAGGACGAACAACCATGGCTGAGAAGCAGTCGATCCTGGGGCGCATCGCCCAGCTCACCCGCGCCAACATCAACGCGCTCCTGGACCGCGCCGAGGACCCGGAGAAGATGCTCAACCAGCTGGTGCGGGACTACACGGCGTCCATCGCCGAGGCCCGTGACGCCGTCGCCCAGACGATCGGCAACCTGCGCCTGGCGGAGAAGGACCACGACGCCGACGTCGCCGAGGCCAAGGACTGGGGCAACAAGGCCCTGGCCGCCTCCCGCAAGGCCGACCAGCTGCGCTCCGGCGGTGACACGGCCGGCGCGGACAAGTGGGACTCACTGGCCAAGATCGCGCTGACCAAGCAGATCACGGCGGAGAACGAGGCCAAGGCCGCCGAGCCGATGATCGCCTCCCAGCGCCAGGTCGTCGAGCAGCTCAAGACCGGCCTGCAGCAGATGGAGGTCAAGCTCGGCGAGCTGCGCTCCAAGCGCGACCAGCTCATCGCTCGTCAGAAGACCGCCGAGGCCCAGGTCAAGGTGCAGGGTGCCATCCGCTCCATCAACGTCCTGGACCCCACCAGCGAGCTGTCTCGCTACGAGGACCAGGTGCGTCGGGTCGAGGCCCAGGCCGCCGGGCAGATGGAGCTGGCCGGCTCCTCCCTGGAGTCCCAGTTCGCCGAGCTCGAGGCCTCCGGGGCCAGCCTGGAGGCCGAGGCCCGGCTGGCGGCCCTGAAGTCCGGGCAGAGCCCGGCCCTTCCGGGCGCCCAGCAGCAGGCCCCCGCCCAGATCACCGACGGCGACGACGCGATCAACGCCGCCTTCGCGGCCCTGAAGAACCAGGGTCAGCCGGCCGGCGAGGAGACCTCCTCTTACTGATCTGAGCTGACCTCACCGCGCCCCCGGCGCCTCAGCCCCGCAGGCCGCCCGGTACTCATCATCCCGATGAGTACCGGGCGGCTTCGTGCGCCTCGACGTCGGCCGACGCCCGCCGACACAGGCCGGCCCGGGCCGACACGGGCCCCGGCCGGGGACATTCCGCGCGCCCGGGGACAGTCCGTCCCGGCCAGGGACATCCCACGCCTGCGGGGACAGGATTTCCGCACCCGACGGCGTCGATCGTCCCCGCTGGGAAGGCTTTGTCCCCGCCGGGAAGGTTTTGTCCCCGACCGCGCAGACCGCACCTGACGACGTCGAACGCCCCCACCCGGTGAGTTTTGTCCCCGATCGCGCAGACCGCACCCGACGGCGTCGTCGGCACGGGGAGACCGGTATCGGTGCGGTGTCATCGAGCGTCGCCGGAGGCTAGTGGACGCCGTGACCGGTAGCATGAGCCTCATGAGCGTACCGACTTATCTTCTCGTCGATGGCGAGAACATTGACGCCACTCTCGGCATGAGTGTGCTGGGGCGGCGTCCCGAACCTGAGGAGCGGCCCCGCTGGGACCGAGTCCTCGCATACTGCGATGAACTGTCCTCCGCCGGCACCGCCGAGGGCGAGGGGAACGAGGCCCGTGCCCTGTTCTTCCTCAACGCCACCAGCGGCCATATGCCCATGAGCTTCATCCAGGCCCTCCTGGCCATGGACTATCGCCCCGTGCCGCTGGCCGGGTCCGGCAGCAACGACGAGAAGGTCGTCGACATCGGTATTCAGCGCACCCTGGAGGCGCTGGCCGAACGGGCCGAGTCCGGGCAGGAGGCCCACGTCCTGCTGGGCAGCCACGACGGCGACTACATCCCCCACATCGAGCGGCTCCTGCAGGCCGGCGCCAAGGTGGGGATCCTGTGCTTCCGCGAGTTCCTCAACGCCCAGCTGGCCGCCCTGGAGGGCGAGGGCCTGACGGTCTACGACCTGGAGAGTGACGTCAAGGCCTTCACCATCCCGCTGCCGCGCGTATGCATCATCCCGCTGGAGGACTTCGACCCTCTCGCCTTCCTCTGACCCGACGGCGGGGCGGCGACAGGTGTCGCCGCCCCGCCTCATGTCACAGCCCGACTCACCGGAGAGTCGCAGGCAATCGCCCCGGTTCACGTGGCAGCCACACAGCCCCCTGTTTTGTGGGAATTCCAAGACTTCCTGGGTCTACAATTGGTGTGAGGTCATACGAACCACTTGACCTATCAACAGCGACCGTTCGGAAGCCATACAGGAAACAACCAGAAACTGAAGGAATGGTGAGACTCATGGAGCGTTCCCAGCAGTCCCGCACCGAAGCTCACCTCCTTGTCGTCGACGATGAACCCAACATCCGCGACCTGCTGGCCTCGTCCCTGCGCTTCGCAGGCTTCGAGGTCTCGATCGCAGGCGACGGCAACGGCGCGCTGAAGACAGTGGAGAAGACGTCCCCCGACCTGGTGGTCCTCGATGTCATGCTGCCCGACATGGACGGCTTCACCGTGGCCCGGCGCCTGCGCGAGCGTGACGTGACCACCCCGATCCTCTTCCTGACCGCCCGCGATGACATGGCGGACAAGGTCCAGGGCCTGACCGTCGGCGGCGACGACTACGTCACCAAGCCCTTCGGACTGGAGGAGGTCATCGCCCGCATCCGCGCCATTCTGCGCCGCACCCACGCCGTCGAGAACCAGGACGACGGCGTCGTGCGCGTGGCAGACCTGGTCCTGGACGAGGACGCCCACGAGGTGTACCGCGCCGAGGTCGAGGTGGATCTGTCCCCCACCGAGTTCAAGCTCCTGCGCTACCTCATGCTCAACGCCGGGCGCGTCGTGTCCAAGGCCCAGATCCTCGATCACGTCTGGGAGTACGACTGGAACGGCGACGCCGCGATCGTGGAGTCCTACATCTCCTACCTGCGCCGCAAGGTGGACCAGATCCAGGGCGCTGACGGCCAGCCCGTCACCCCGCTCATCCAGACTCGTCGCGGAGTCGGCTACATGCTCCGCGAGCCCAAGGCCGAGTGATGGCGGCGGCGCGTGGGGGGAGCACGCGCCCGGCCAAGTCGTCCGGTAAGCAGCACCGCCCGATCAAACGGGGCCGATGGCACCCGATCACCGCGATTCAGCGGCCCTGGCAGGCAATGCCGCTGCGCACGCGCCTGACCCTCATGACCACTGGTCTGCTCGCCATCGGGCTGATCGTCGTCTCCTTCGTGGTGACCTCGCTGCTCTACAGCCACATGATGGGCCAGATCGACAGCCAGCTGCGCACCACCTCCGTGGCCATCGGAAGCCAGGGACTGGCCCAGATCCGCGAGGGAGGGACCAGCAGCACCACCTTCCCCTCGAACTACTACGTCAAGGCCGAGTACCTCGACCCCACCCGCAACGGAGAGTGGATCTCGCCGGACACCGCCGCCACGTACGGCCGGCCCCAGATCAAGGGCCTGGACTACCGGCGAGCCCTGGCCCACGCGGACAAGAACGACTTCCCGATCACGACGGTCAACTCCGATCAGCCCGGACACCAGTGGCGGATGATTACCCTGCTCATCCGGGACCAGAACACCGGAGAGTACACCGGCGCGGTGGCCCTGGCCCTCCCACTGAGCGACGTCATGGAGACCGTCGAGCGCACCCGCCTCGTGGTGGCCCTGGCCGACGTCTCGATCATCTCGGTGGGCGCCCTCTTCGCCACCTACCTGGTCCACCGCTCGTTCCGCTCCCTGCGCCAGATCGAGGGCGTGGCCGCACGGATCGCCCACGGTGACCTGTCCGCCCGCATCCTGGTCACCGAGCCGCGCACCACGGAGGTGGGCTCGCTGCAGCGGGCGATCAACACGATGCTCACCCAGAACGAGAGCTCCTTCGCCGCCCAAGTCGTGGCCCAGGAGCGGATGACGCGCTTCGTCTCCGATGCCTCCCACGAGCTGCGCACCCCCCTGGCCGCCATCCGCGGCTACGGCGAGCTCTACCGGATGGGCGGGGTGCCCGCGAACAAGACCGGTGAGGTCATGGGGCGCATCGAGACCGAGTCCAACCGGATGGGGCGCCTCGTCGACGATCTCCTCCAGCTGGCCCGGATCGACGAGGGCCGGGAGATGTCGATGGAGCCGGTCAACCTCACCGACCTGGCCGCCGGGGCCCTCAGCGACATGATGGTGCTGGCCCCCGAGCGCGACTGCGGCCTCATCCCCCTCGACCCCCGCGACGAGGCCGCCGGCAAGGAGGCCCCCTCGCTCCAGGTCATCGGTGACCGCGACCGCCTCTCCCAGATCCTCACCAACCTGCTGGGCAACGTGGTGCGCCACACCCCCTCCGGGACGCCGGTGGAGATCGCCATCGGTATGGCGCCCCCGCGCGCCAACCCGACGGCGCAGCCGGTCGTCGTCGTCGAGGTCCGCGACCACGGCCACGGCGTGCCACCTGAGGCGGCCGAGAAGGTCTTCCAGCGCTTCTACCGCTCGGACACCTCCCGCAACCGGGAGACCGGGGGCTCCGGCCTGGGACTGGCAATCGTGCTGGGGATCGTGGCCGCTCACAAGGGCACCGTCCAGATGCTCCAGACCCCCGGCGGCGGCGCCACCGTCCACATCGAGCTGCCGCCCGCGCCGGCCTGGTAGGCCCCGCCGCCGCACCTCAGGCAGCGCCGGCCGGCCTCGATCACGATAAGAGTGGCACGCCAGACACTGTGTCACGTCGACGTCACGGCGAGGACAGTCCTACGATGGCACGCGTTCCATTTCCAACACGGAGACTGACCCATGGGTGTTATCGAAGCACCGCAATGGCTTCTGCCCGCCTTCACCCGCTCGGTGAAGGCGATCGGCGCCACGCAGCCCCCAGAGGCGATCGGCTCCGCCGGCGAGCTCCTCATTGAGCGCTGGTCCACACCGGATCGCCGCTTCCACAATCTTCGCCACCTCATCGACATGCTCGCGCGGGTCGATGAGCTGGCCGAGGAGTCGCACGACCCGGACATCATGCGGGTCGCCTGCTGGTACCACGGCTGTGTCTTCTCCTCCGACGTCGAGGAGGTCATCCGCGGCAACGGTGGCGAGGACGAGACCGCCTCGGCCGCCTTCGCCGAGGCCGATCTGCGCCACTTGGGTGTCCCGATGGAGACGGTCAAGCGGGTGTGCAGCCTCATCGTCAACCTCAAGCGGCACATGCTCGCCGATGACGACATCGACGCCCAGGCCCTCATCGACGCCGACCTGGGCACCCTGGCCGTGGACCCCCAGACCTACACCGAGTACGTGCGACTTCTGCGTGAGGAATACGCTCATATCCCCGTGGAGGAGTACCTGCGCGGCCGCCTGACGATCATCTCCCGGCTCCTGGACCGCGATCATCTCTTCCACTCCCCGCTGGGCCAGCGTTGGGAGCACCCGGCCCGCGAGAACCTGGCGGCCGAGCAGCGACGTCTCCACGAGAAGCTCGCCAAGCTCGCCGATGAGCCGGGAGCGCAGGCCGATCCGGCGGTCCCGGAGGCCGGGGCCGCTCAGGAGCCGGCGCGTCCCGCACCGTCCGCCCCCGTGGGCGATCCTGCCAGCGCCACCGGTCCCGTTCCCGGACAGCTGGGCGAGGCCGCCGAACGCACCCCCCGCACCCCTCCGCTGGGCCTCCAGGCGCTGCCCGCCGTGGACCCCCTGGCCGGCCCCGCCCAGGACGGCGACACCCTGCGTCTGAATCCCACCGAGCTCAGGGCCCTGAGGGCCACGGTGCCTCCTTCGAGCACGACGACACCGGCCGCCCCGGCCACCACGGCGCCCTCAGGATCGCCGGCGGCTCCGGCATCAACATCCTCCCCGTCGAGCGCCTCCTCGCCACGCACCCCCGCCCGCGGGATCCCAGCCGTGGCCTCGGCTCGCCGCCCCACCGAGGCGCCCGCTGAGCGTAGCGAAGGGCGCGAGGACAAGGACGGCGAGGAGGCGATGACGCACACCGCCTCCATGGAGTCGTGCATCGCGGACCTGGACCTGCTCATGTGCTCACGCAACCGCTCCGACGACGGCGAGGACCGCCGCACCAGGGTCCAGGCCGAGCGGGACAAGCTCACCGAGAAGCTGCGGGCCAAGACCCAGGAGGCCAAGGAGCTGCGCGAGGCCCGTACCGGCGAGATCGCCCCCATCACCGAGGAGATCATCGACGACGGCGCCGGGGACCTCTGAGGCCCCGCCCTCCCCTTCCGACAGGGACCGCCTGCCGTCTGCGGGGCCACAGGCCACGATCTGCAGGCCCCCTCCACAGGGCCGGATCCTTGCCCGGTACGCCGCCGGCCGGGCCCCTACCGTGAGAGGCACAGCGCGCACCTCGGTGCACCACCAGCACACCGCGCACGGCCCTCGGGCCGCCTCTCACGAAAGGACGCCCCTCATGCCCACCTACTCCGTCGATACTGCCGCGGTGGCCGACACCGCCGCCCGGACCCGTACCCGCATCGCGACGATCCAGACCGAGGTCGATGGCATGCGGGGAGACATCGGCCTGCTCCAGTCCTGTTGGACCGGGACGGCGTCGGACTCCATGGCCGCCTGCGCGGCCGACTGGCACCTCACCCAGATCCAGGTGCAGTCCAACCTCGATCAGATCAGCCTGGCCCTGGACAACGCCGCTGTCTGCTACGACGACGCCGAGACCTCCAACCAGGGCCGTTTCGCCGGCTCGACGCCGGCTCCTGCGCCCACACCGGCTCCCGCACCGGCCGCGGGCTCGGCGCCCTTGGGCGCCTGGTAGGAGCCGCCGACGGCGAGGCTCGCTCAGGACTGCGTCGCCTCTCGCCTCAGCGTGTGCGCCACACGGCCTGCCAGCACAGGCCGAGCCGATCCGCCCAGTACGGGACAGGTACGGATACGGCGGGGGGGGGG
>ERZ773021.502-NODE-502-length-17320-cov-3.01089_pt1 | contig 17320 bp, 8 predicted proteins | sample MGYA00511668_ERZ773021 | MGnify/ENA primary metagenome ERZ773021 (study PRJEB29015, sample SAMEA2737961) | human oral metagenome | biome: human oral; feature: human-associated habitat; material: dental | place: China | collected 2032 ... | reverse complement strand
ATTATTAATCCTCTAAATTCAGCATCTAAAGAACCTGACAATATTCCATTTTCCCTATTTTGCCAAGTTTTCCCTTGAGCTGTAAGCTCATCCATTTTTTTTAGAATATTAGGAAGATACGAATAGGTTTCTATGAATTTTTGACCATCTGTTTCTAAGTATTTAATGTACCAATTAGTAAAATTTATTATTTCATATTCAGTATTAAGTTCTATACTATCAAACTTATTTGTAAAATTTTTATCGTTTATAGTAGTTAAAAAATATTTTTTTTTGTCATAAAAATATTTCTCCATTATATAATCTTTACCAAAAATTTCAATTATATACTGCTCTACTAATAGAATTGAAATTTTAATCCCACTAATAGCTATCCACTGAGCATCTTTAAAATTCATAAAAAATGAAATTACTCGATCCTCGAATTTTAATAAGTATGCAGGATCACCTCCCGATTTAAAACCTTTAAAATTCAAAGGTTTTAAGTATTCATCAAATTCTTTAAACACTATTTTTTTTCTTTCTGATTTTAGCATACTTATTTTAGTTATTTTTTAACACTTACACTGCAACTACTTATACATTATAAATAGGATCTACACTTTTTAGACGCTCTTTAAGTTTTTCATAGTACGGAAGCCATTCCTCATAACAAGATTCATTAAAAACAGTGTCACACATTTCTACTTTTTTTTGAAAGTTAGGGTCATTGCATAGTTTAGCTATTATTAATCCTCTAAATTCGGCATCTAAAGAACCTGACAATATTCCATTTTCTCTATTTTGCCAAGTTTTCCCCTGAGCAGTAAGCTCATCCATTTTTTTTAAAATATTTGGAAGATAAGAATAGGTTTCTATAAACTTTTGACCATCTGTTTGAATATATTCTTCTATTTTTTCTACATAATATTCTATATGCTCTTCAGTTAAGAATTCAAAATCATTATCAATATCAAAAACTCCATCTACATCTCCAAGAGTTATAGAGTATTCATTTTTTTTTGCTAAAAAACCATCAAAATCTTTATTAGGATGTTTAATTTCTAATATTATATTTTCTACTTCTTTAATTGAAAGATTCAATTTTCCTCCTATCAATGTTTTAGAATTTGTTAAATAATTAAATGAATCAATCACGATGTATCTTTCGGTTTCTAATACAAATTTGAAATTGCCTCCTGCTATGTATTTATAGCCTGACCCTCTAAAAAAAGGAGTTATTTTTTCTAAAAAAATCGTTTTAACATTCATATTATTTTACACTTGTTATTTTTTCAATTGTTACTTTTGAAATATTATCACTTCCTCCATCTGATATTTTAAATATCCTATCTTTTGATATAGAAATTTTATCAGAAGCATTTAGATAATTATTTATATCAGTTTTTCCTTTTTTTACACCGTACTTGATTGTAATTTGTTTTTGTCCATTTAAAATAGCTCCAAAACCTTCTTTTTGTCTTTCGGTAAAGGCTGTCCTTTTACTTAATTTATTTTCAATGATAATGGCGTCTTGAATAACGCCTCTATCGTTTTTCAAAATTAAAACTACATCAGCCTTCATAAAGCCGTTAGTGGTTTCTAATGGTACTTCAGTCAAAATATCATATTTTTGCAAGTCTTGTACTGGTATGCCAGTAGTTTTTGCAAGGTCATCAAATAACTTTCCTTGCTTTTGTTTCAATGCATCAACAATCTTGTTATTTAAACTTCGCCCTAATTCTGTAACTTTTCCAAATTTTGCTAAATCTGAACTTCGGTCAATCCATTTTTGTGTTTTTTGTAGTGCACTTATGCCTACTGAGGATATATCCGTCAAATTTTCGGCTATATTTTCAAAATCAGTATGAGTCCAAGAATTTTTGTGTCCTACAAAAGCTTCTGATAAATTAGGTCTTTCGTTTATAAACTTCAAAAATTCTGCATCCTCACAGTCGTCCAAAAACTTTATCAAAGTGCTATTAGCGTCCTTATCTGAAAATTTAGCTACATATTGCTGTACCTCAGAGCTTAGTTTTGTGAATTTTTCAAATAGTTTTTCGTCTTTAAAAACATATTTGCTTCCTGCATCTTTTAGGAGTTTCCAGCTTTTAGCATTTTCAAGGGTTTGTGCTCCTTTGAATGTGTTGTTAAAGAGGTTTATGTCATCTGTTGCCCATCCTAATTTTTTGAGTTCATCAGATACTTTATTTTCTTTAATTAGTTTGTCAAAAGTAGTATTTTTTTTGGTTTGACCTATTATCTTTCCTTTCCACTTCAACAAATTGGGATCACTACTATGTACTTCCTTTATTGTAATTCGTATTTTTCCTTCTTCAGCAAGTTGATTCCAAGTTTTGGGATAATTAGTAGTAGGATCTTTAGGTAAATTCCACATCATTTGTTTTCCTTGCCCTTTTTGATTGAACCAAGGTATTACATCTGCTAATTGTCCTGTTAAACCTGTATCTTCTAAAACTTCTATTTCAAAGTATATTTTATATTCGTTTTCTGACAAATTTAAGGCTCTTGAAGAAAAATCAAAAGGTTTTCCATTTACAATAGGACTTGTAAAACTTCCTCCTAAAATAGGTGCTGATGTTCCATCCCAGTTACCTATAGGATTACAATATCTATCATATTTGGTAAATTCAGATATATTTACTTTATCACGTATATTATATCCACCATTACAAGGCGGAAACTTTCTATTAATATTGTATTCTGAGAAAATTTCTTCAATTCGTTTCCATAAATGGGGTTTATTTTCGCTATTTGCCTTTTTATAATATTGATAAACTAAAGCTCTTAAATGTTTAGGGAGTTGAGAAGTGTTTACTGTCTCCTCAAACTTTTTTTGTGTATCAAAGAAAAGTTTAGGGACTTCTCTTTCTTCTCTTGAAAGTGTAGCAATCCACTTCTTATAACCTCCGAGTTTTTCTATTTGTTCTATATTCTCGGCTACTAACTTTATTTCAGGGACACTACTTCGCAAGGAAGGATTTTCTGAAAACAATATACGCCAAGCTTTAAAAAAATTATCTTCCTGAAGAAGTGTTTTCAGTTCAGAGTTACGTGAGAAATCTTTGGCTAACTCTACTATGGCACAATCTTGAGCTATAGAGAGTTTTCCTATTAATAGAAATGTAATTATAAGAAATTTATACAATATTTTTTTCATAGATGTTCTTCTTTTTGCTCAAAAATAAAAGCTCCAGCTATTTCACATACAAAGCGATTGTTATTTGGCTCACTCACTCTATAGGCTATAAGAATTTGTTTATGACAATGAGGGCACTCAACAATAGTGTATAATATAGGTTTTATTTTGATTGTTAATACAGTTTGTTTACTCAAAATTCCCTTTTCATATAAATCATTAAAAGAAAAAGCTTTTTCACCATAATGCAAATCAAAAGTATCAAAATTCTCACAAACACATTTAAATTTTAGATGTGCAGGTCTTTGGTCAAATTGTTCAAAAACATATTGATACAGCTGTAAAGTAGCTGTAATAACAATAGGTTTACTTAAAGGAATATTACTTATTTGCATATTGGTAAGTTTTGTTTTTTAAATAAAAGCCAAGCTTCTATTGTTTCCTCTGGTGAGTTTTTAAAAACTTCTTGAAGGTCTTTCCTTTTTTCAATATCCTTCAACAATTCATCAAATTGAGTCTTAGTTATTTTTTTATTAATGTATTTTGAAAGGAGATTTTCTAAATTAACAGAACCACTTTCTAAAGCTTTTTTAGCCTTTTGTAATTCATTTACAATTTCACTTTTATTGTTAGCCTGAGCTAAAGCAATTTCATTGTCTAATATACGTATTTGTATATTTTTAGCATCGCTATTAGCAGCGATTTCACTTGCATTTGCTCGTACATCTTCAGCTAATTGCCTTACAACATTTTCATATTGAGTTCCTCGTACTATTTTTTTATCAAAAGTAGCTGCATTAATTAACTTTCCACCTGAAAAAGCTACTAAATTTGTAGCTCCTAAAACTCCTGAGCTGATATTAAAAACAGTTGATAATTCTTTATTATCAGTTTTTGTCAAGTTTCCAGCTAAGCTTAGTACAGAACTTGCTTTATCAGTATAGTTTAATATTTTAGCTAAAGTGGTGGCTTGTCCTCCTGGAATAATAAAACTTACACCATCAAGTGCTACTGAAATAGCTTCGGTTATAGATTCTGAATTTGCTTTCTTGTTGATAAAGTACAACATTACAGCAGGGGCATATTTGAGTTGCTTATCAGTATCAACTTTATACAAATTCCCTATTTCTGACTTATTGCCTATAATGACAGGAGCTAAAGGATCAAGAGAAATATTTTTTAACTCTACATTTGAAACAAAACCTGTAACAGTGTAATTTCTATAAGTTATTTTATTACTATTCTTATCATATTTAACAGTTGATTCTTGTGTAACTTTTCCATCTATTTTTTCCCAAATCAATTGAGAGGGAGGGATAGAGGTAAATAAAAGTCTTTTTGTTATACTATTATAGTTGAAATTTATAAATCTTTCTTTTAAAAGATTTTCGTCAAGAGAACGATCAATTCTAATTCCCATTATCTCATCATAAGTGGCATTGTCGACTATTTTCTTGAAAGCTTCTTCAGTTCCTGTTTCTAATAATTTTTTATAGAAAGAAGCTATTATCCTCATTAGAGCTGTATAGTTGTTCTCACCTTTGAATAGTGTAGTATCATCAATACCGTTAAAACGTTCTATAAAATTGTACTTTTTAGCGTTTTCGTTATTGAACATCAGCACTAATAGCTCAGGTTGTTGAGATTCAGGAGTGGTTTCTAAAATTTGCAATATAACCTTTTCTGTATCCTCAAGAACTATAGTTGTTTTAAGGAGTTTATTAATAAGTTCTAAGCGGATAGGTACACACAACTTTATTTGGTCTTCCAAAGTGAGTGTTTGGAATAGTTCCTGAACTTGTTTTTCACTATAACTATCAGAGAATAATTCACTATTGTTATTACATTCTAATAAATCTTTTATTACATTATCATTTTTATTGTACTCAGAGTTGATAATTTTAGAAAATTCCTCAATAAAATAAATAAGCATTTCTCTTTTCTTATCAACACTAATACGTTCGTCTTCAAACTTTTTATTTTTCCAAAGAAGATATTCAAAATATCCTAAATCCTTAGTACCTTCAGAAAGGATATAATTTGTGAAATTAATCAAATCATAGTTTTTAAAAAGGTTTAAAAATCTTTCCTTTTGAATATCAGATTCTTTCCATTGATTAAAGGAAGTTGTAAACTTATCAAAGAGATAAGGATTTAAAATTTTTAATTCGTATATTTTTGTATATAGATTGTTTAAGCGGAGTACATTAGATTCATAATTATTATCATAACCATATTTCAAATCTAATTGTAACAATTGAATATACTCTTTTTCAAGACGCATATCTGTTGGGGTAAGTCCCGATACTACTTGCCCTTTTCCATATTCAAAAGTTGATAATTCTTTTAAATTTCTTCCTGAGAGTGTATTGTCTTTTAGAATATTCCATATAGGAGTTGCAGCTTGTCCTTTTTTAATACACATTAATCCTGTATCGCTTATTCGGATATATTTTGATGCTTCTTTGGTTAATATTCTAATGATTACCGTTTGATTATTTTCTTTAGGTAGATAAGTATCTTCGTTCTCACCATTAAAATAGCCTTTAAATAATCCGTTTTCATAGCGAGCTTTATATTCTATTTCTTTTCCTTTTTCTACTTTGATATACGAAACTAAAACGCCTGGAGGGAATAGTCTGTTTTCTGCTCCAGAATATTTTTGATCTCCAACCCCAAAGCTAAAAGAAGCTTGTTTGATATTAGATAAGTTTACAATTTGTTTACTTGGGGTTAAGAATGATACGACATCTTTTATAAACCATTCTTTAGGTATACCACCTTTAACTTGATAAGATTCACCTTCCCCTTGTCCTTGAAAAATACCTATTTTAAATGCAGGGTCGTTGATTTGCTTCCAATCAGCAAAGAGGAGGGCTTCATCGGAGGTATAGTCCATTAGGGAGGGGACGTTACCTTGTTGTTTTTTCTTGAATGGGTGGGCGAGTTTGAAAATACCGTGACCGAGTTCGTGGGCGAGGGTTCTTTCGGTTTGGTCAAATACAAAACCAAACTGTCCACCGAGTGCCATATAGCCTCCTTGACCGGTGCTACTTTTGGCATTGGTGATAAACACGTAATAGGTATCGTTGGCTACTTTGCCGGTAGCTTTGTAGGCGTTGATAATCGCTTGTTGCGACGGACTGTAATCGGTAAGGTCGCCAAATACATCTTTGGTTTCCAACACGCCATTGGTCAAATAAGGTGTGATATCAAAAGGTGCTGCCCAAGTGATATCTAAAGTTACTCCTATCTTGCTATAAATAGATTTTACTCTATCTATATCCATAGAGGTGTTTTCGGAAGTGGGTACAAGGATTACCTTGGCAGTTTTAGGTGAGAGGTGTACCAAGTTAAACACTCCTGCGATTTGGTATTTCTTGCCCTGTTTGATAGTAGCTTGTACTTGCTCTACTGCAAAGCTATGGAAACCTTTGAGGGTAAGCAAAAAGTCGTTAGAACCTTCTACTCGTTTGGATTCGATGAGTGCGCCTTTATCAGTTTTGAAGATAAGGCTATCGGCACTAATATTTTTATTGGTAATCTGTACTTTGGCTAAGAAAGGTTCTGTTTCACCTTTTACCACCGCTTTAAACGGAATGTACTTACCGTCAAGCTTTTGGTAGTCCTTACTATAGGCTTTGGTAGGGACTTCATAAGCGTATTTAGAGTCAGCTGTATTCTCAAAAGTCACCTCAATACCTTTGGCGGTAAGGGCAGTTGCTTCACCATTTTTGCTAACACCATTGGTATTTTCTTTCGTAGGTTTGCCTCCTTGAGCTACTGTTTGAGGTTCAGATACTTTACCGTCTTTATCTATGTGATATATCTTTTCTTGGGTAGAGGTTACTCCATTGGTAGTAGTGGTAACTTTTCCCTTAACAGTGGAATCATTGCCTCCAAAAGGGAATACTTCCTTGCGACCGTCTTTACCTGTAACAACTATTTCACCATTGCGAGTTTCTACCTTATCAATCTCAAAAGGTACGTTTATCTCATTAGATTTTTTGCCTTGACCTATGAGGTTTTCTATGAACTGTACATTTTTCCAATCGGCATCATAAGTAGTTTTCACTACTCCATCTGTGAGCTGGTAATCACTGTTGATTTTGACGTTTTCAAATTCTACCGCCAGCTTAGTATCGTTCAAGTAAGGCACTTTTATAAAGCCTTTACCTGAAAATACACCATTGCTACCACTCACCTCCAAAAGGGTAACCGCAAAATCACCTGCGGTAAACACTTCATTGGTTACCAAACTATTGAGAGGCTTTTGGTTTGTAATCGTTATTTTGGGTACAATTCCGCAGTTATACCCTTGCTCAGTGGTGTTGGGTGTTTTCTCTATTTTGAAAGTCTGTATATCTGAATACACATAGCTGGGAGTAATACCATAGCGTTCGCCCTCGCAAGAAGCTCCTACACGAAACTCGTACTCACCCGCCTCCAAGTTGGCGATGAGGGTTTGGGTATTTCGGGTAAAGGTCTCAAACCACTGTGCGCCTTCTACGTTTTTCTTACGGTATTGGATATGGTATTTTTGGTGCAGTGTATGTCCTTGCCAGAGTAGTTTGGTACGACTTTTACCCTGCTGTTCGCTTAGCAAAAAGAGCGGTTTGCTACAGTTTACGGCGTAGACAAACGTGTGTACCTCGCTATAACCATCGTTTTTAAAGACACTGTTTTCTGCCAGTCCACCTGTGGAGATAGCTCTTACGCGCCACGCATAGCGTCTGCCAGGGATGAGGTTGGGTTTGCTCACATCATAGACGAAGGTGGTCATTCGCAAATCGTCTTCTTTGAGTATGCGTCGGCTTACTTCAAAAGCAAAACGAGGGTCGAGAGTAGGGTCTAAAATCTCACGTAATTCAAAGGAATAGGTTACATTGGTCGCGTTGATTTGACGGGGTGTCCAACTGAAAATAATGTTTTGAAAATCGGTTACAGCTACTTGCTCATTATCAGAGGGAATATTCAGAATTGGGGGGTCATTGAGCATTAGATAGGCAATGGCGCAATGACTTTGGGAGAGCCAACGACCACTGAGCACGTCCTTTACTCTAAAGCAAAAGGAGTACATTCCATCGGGCAAGGCAGAGGCGTATTGTTGTGAGGTGATACCTTGCAGGTTGCGCAACTGGAAGTAGCTTGCCAGCTCGGCATTGGTGAGGCGGAGGATTTCGCCTCCACTGATACGCAAGGGTGAAACGCCTGAAAGTATGGGGGCTGAGGCTGCTGTAAGTCCATTGCCTTTAATCTCTACATATAATTGTACGGGGCGGTTCTGTACACTCAAGTCGGTAGTGATGAGTTGCAGTTGTACCTTATTAGCCATTGGGTTGGCATAGTCAGCAATCTTACTACTATATGGAGGTGTGAGCACAGGCACTACCTGCACAGGGTAGGTTTGTGCTATGAGCTGCCACGTTGTGAGCAGAAAGAGGAATATGTAAGAGAATAGGCGCATCGTACTTAAGGAATGATAATGATTTTTTTACTTAATCGTTGGTAAGGAGTTTCTAAAACCAATATATAGGTAGCAGCTGGTAGTGGGTCTTGAAAATCAACCCAGTGTTCAGTAGCTGAAGCTGAGTTTTTCTCGCTTACTAATTGCCCTGTGATACTATATAAACGGAATTTGATAGCCCCTGCTTTTTCTAAAACTACTTTTGCTTTGAACTTGCCATCGTTAGGGTTAGGTGCTACTTCAAATTCTCTTACAAAAGCCTCATTGGTTTTTTGAGTTTTAGGTAAATCGGTAGCGGGTTCTACAATGATATTCTTGTAGAACAACTCAAAGCAATTACCTTGTGTTTGCTTGATGCCTATGCGGTATTCACCTTTTGCTTTGAAGATGAGAGAGATATAGTCATCATTTTTATTGGTGATTTCAATAGCTTCATTTTCGGGTACTAACCACTCAGTAGTTTCTCCTTTAGGACTACTGGTGTTTACTAATATTACCTCTTCATTCTCATAGGCTTGGGTAGTGAGTAAGAACTCAGAAGCTATTTGAGTATTTGCACTTTCAATGGTAATAGCATCTGTTGCTGTACAACCATCTTTGGTAGTTACCGTAGCCCTATAAGTACCTTTTTCGGATAAAGTTACTTGAGGAGTATTAGAAGAGAAACCATTATCACCAATCCACAAGTAAGTAGCTTGTGGATCATTAATGGCTATATTTAAGGTAAGTGTTTGTCCGTTGCAAAGCGTGCGATTCTCTCCTAAGTCAATCTCAAATTTAGAAGGGTTTTCGATAGTGAAAGTTTTAAAGTGAGCACAACCTTGAGCATCGGTTATTTTTACCTTGTACTCTCCTGAGGGGAGGTTGTTTATATTTGCTGTAGTAGCTCCTGTATTCCACAGATATTGATAAGGAGCAGTACCTCCTTGTACGGCAAGTGCTATGGAGGCATTGGCGGCATTATGGCAACGAAGCGGGGTGATAGTGCCCGTAACCGTAAGGCTATTGGGTTGCAGAACAGCCGTACTTCCTTGTACCATACATCCTGCTCCATCTTTGATTTCAACTGTATAAGGCATAGGTAGCAAGTTTTCGATGGAAGCGGTAGTAGCTCCATTAGACCACAGATAAGTATAAGGAGGTGTGCCCCCAGCAGGGGTAGCGGTAATTTTGCCATCGTTACCCTTGCAAGTAGCATCTGTTTTTTGAAGGGAAAGGGTTAATTTGGTAGGTTCTTTGAGTTCATAAACCACATCTACCACTTTGGTTACTGTATGGGTATTGTATTCACCCAATACAATACCATTGGCATCTTGTATATTAATAGCGTATTTGCCAGCAGAGAGATTTTTGGCAGTATCATCCTCAATAGGGAGTGTTACCCAATTGCCATTATTGTCTTGTTTTTTCCAAGTGTAAATGTAAGGCTTACCACCATTTTGAGTACCTGTAAAAGGAGTCCCTCCTGAAGCCTCAATTTTCAGTTCACCATCCTGACTTTCATCACGCTGACCGTCATAAGGGTTTTTATCCTTTTCGTCGCCAAATTCATTTTGGGAGTTGCAGGAGATGGGGTTTGAAAGTTCTATAGAAGCTTTGAGTTTTTCAGGATGAGAAAGATAATATTGACTTCTAAGTTTTGCACAATTTAACCTTTTATTATTATTAGAATCATAATTTTTATCATAAACAGATAAGAAATAATTTCCTTCTCGAACATTTCTTAATATCACAGAAAATTCTCCTGTTACGGAATCAAAATTATATTCAGTATTAGCTAAAATATCACCATTTGCATTTTCCCAAACAAAATTATATTTTTTTTCACCAAAATATAAAGGAGTTCCTCCTTTAATTACAGCGGTGATATATCCATCAGAAGCCCCATTAAAGGAAGGGAGTTTTTGTCTATCTGGAGGATATGAAATAGTAATAGGTTCAGGGGCTTTTAATTCAATAGTGATTGTTTCTTTATTATCATTCCACCTATCTCTCCCTATACACCCATTAGTATCTTTTACTCTAATAGTATATTTTCCTGATGAGAGATTTTCTATATGATGAGTTCCTCTTGGATAAGTAAAATCCTGCCACTCACTATTATTTATTTGTATTTTATAATTATGTACTCCTCCATAAGCTCCTATATATATTTCTCCATCATTCCCCTCATTACAAGAGGGGTTTTTAGGTTGGATAATGAAAAACTTTACAGGATCAGGATTTTTGATAGTAAATATAAAAGGATGCACCTCTGTATAAGGAGAGTAAGAGTTTGCAGAGTCTCTTCCTTTATATGTAACTGAATAAGTCCCAGCTTTTAAATTTCTGAAAGTAAAAGTATTACCTTCTTCCAATGAATCTATATTAGAATAAGAAAAGGGAGTAGGGTTCTCTGTAGTACCTACACCTCTTATATTAAAATTTATCATTTCACCATTTTCCAAAGCACGATCAAATTGTAGTTTGTAGTCTACTTTATCACCAGCACATTTTGTAATTGTTTCACTATAATTAGGATTGATAAGCGCAGGAAGTGCTTTTTTGTAAACAAAGTTTATTGGTGATGGATTCTCACAATATGAACAAACATTTTTTAAGTCTATCCAAACAGATACATTTTTACCTAAATCTTCTTTTTTTAAAAAATCACTTCCTTTGATATGCAGTGTTGACTTATAATTATAGGAATAAGGTATATCTTCAGGAGCCCCACCTTCTACTCTATATTTCCATTTAAAATATTTGTTATCAATATTATCAGGAATAGTAACCGTTAAATAGCCTGTGTCTGTTAAATATAAAGGGGTACTGGGGACAGGAATATTTATTACAGGTTTTGAAGATATTGTAATTCTATTCAATCCATCTCCTTGGTTATAATAGTTTTTTACAAAACATTCAGTACTAATATTATAATTATTCCAGCTATCTTCAGGACCTCCGTCACAGCATTCTACTGGTGCTATAAATATTCCCCAACCGCACCACACTTTCCATCTAATAATTTTTTTTACAATAACTTTTGTGATGGGATTAGATTTTGTATAACTTACAGGACTTGAAATCGAAAAAGGACGATCTACATATCTATCATCAAGAATTATTTCAGGATTCCTACTGTTTGATCTGATAATTCTTATTTCTCTTAAACCATCAATACCTCCACATCCATTAGATCTTCTTCCCATATCTCCTTCAATGTTTAGCTGATAGGAAGCACTTCCACTCAAATCTATCTGAGCAGACACCCAATTAACAATAGTTATGAAAGTTGTTATAAGAATGTAAAATTTCTTCATTTTATAGATATAGATAGTTATTGATATTGTACTTACTACTCTTAGCGCTTTAAGATAAGACCTATCTTGACTACTCTTAAATTAAATCTAGGGTCACTTGGATCACGAGAAACATTTTCAAAAATAATATTATTATTTGAGATAGATTTTATAGATGAAAATCCTTCTGGGGTATCTTCAAAGGTTACATATAGTTTCATTCCATCTAATCTCCAAGAAAAAGATTTAGTATTCTTCTCTTTTTCATCAGGATGATTCTTACAATCAGAATTGCCATAAGCAATCATATTACCTGTATGATTTGCTAAATATTCTACAAATTGACATTCCCTTTCAATTGTCTCTACAACTTTTCCATCAGCATCTAAGCCAATGTCTGTAATTTTCCACTTCCCAATCAGCTTTTGTTCAAGAGAGTCTTTAGGTTGTTCTTGAGGTTTAGTGTCATCTTTTTTTCCACAAGCGTTACTTGCAAATACGGTTGCTACTAGGGCAATTAATAAAAATACTTTTCTCATAGTGTAAGTGTTTAAAAAATTAATAATTAACTTCTACTTTTTCACCTTCTGTGGGTTTGCCATTAGCTAATGAAGGTAAAAAGTAATATTCATATATTGTATTGATATGTATTTCTTTATCGATGATGTGTTGTTGTTTTGGAGTGAGCACTTTCCAGAGCGAGGGTGGTGTGCCTTTTACATTTTTGTAAATCTGAATCTCAATTACTTTAGCATTTTTTTGATATTTCCAAAACAAAGAGATAGAACGTGCGTTTCTATCGGCTACAAAATCTACGCTTTTTATTACTTTGTCAGCTCTTATAGGTGCTTTTATAATTATGGTTGCATTGTCAGCACTTGACCATAACCCTGCTTTGTCCTTTGCTTGAATGAGATACTCATACGTTTTGCCACTTTCAGTAGTTTCATCAATGAATGTGTTGGTTTCTTTGTGAAATACTTGTAGTGGTTGCCATTTTTCTGTTCCTTTTTCTCTTCTGCTTAGGGTATAGTTTTCTACATCATCACTTGAACTGCTTATCCAATACAGTGTTATCTTTCCGTTTTCGGTAGTGAAATTATTAAAAATAGGGGCAGTAGGTGGGATTTTATCAGGTTTCTCAAGTACTATCACTTCAGAAAAAGGAGAGCGATTGTAACGCAAATCTTCTGCTAAAATTTTGTAGTATACCTTTTTATTAGAAAGAGAAAAACTCACTGTATCACGGGCTGTATTTTCAGTAATGATATGATTAAAGATATCTACAAATTCTTCTTTATCGGTATTGGCTCTTAGTACTCTATAGCCTGCCAAGTCAGCCTCTGTATTAGCTTTCCACGAAAGAGTAACCACACCTAAACTATCAATTTTTCCTTGTAGCCCTATAGGTCGGGCGGGAGGAATAGAATCGGATGGTTGCACTAAAGTACTATGTGAAAAATGTCGTTTTTGTTGTTTATCAACTGAGGCTATTTTGAAGTAGTTAGACGCTGAAAGTTTCTTATAAATCAGTTTTCTGTCTTCTTTTTTGATATTGTCCACTACTTTTTGATAGTTCGCATCTTCTTTAGTATTATGCCAAAGTTCAAATTTTTCAGTAGCTTTTTCAGCTTCTTTAGGGTATTCCCAAATAAGTTCTACCCCGTCGTTAATGAAATTATAATCGGATATACGAGGGACAGCTGTAGTAGCAGAAATCCCTTGTACTTTTATAGGGGCTGAAGGACTACCTTTTTCGCCAAAGGCATTGATACCATAGATGCGAAAGAAGTAAGGCGTATCATTCGTTTCTAAAGTAGTCGTATAGAACATTTGTTTTTTACTTGTTCCATTCATATCTACAATAGGTGTGGAAGAAATGGGCTGAAAGTCAGTGCCATTTTCAGAACGTTCTATGATATAAGAAGTATATATATCTTTTAAATAAGTGATTCCCCAAGAAAAAAGCACCTTTTTATCATCGGGGATAGCTGTGAAATCGTGAATTTTAGGAAGTGTTTCAACATCAGAAAGCCCTACCATCACCGCAGACGACTCTATTTCGGGCATTCCGAGAACTTCTACCTGATAAATATAGGTTTCTCCCGCTTTTACATCGGTATCTATAAATCCCCAACCTGCTTTCTGAGCTGCTACAAAGGACATATCTGCTGCAAAAAGAGCAAAAGTATGTCGCTGGTTCAGTTCCTCTGCTATATTTACAATTTTAGATATACCATTTTTACTATCTTGTTCTACAGAAAAAGATTCACCATATAGTGCCTGAGCAATGATAGCGCCATAATTATCTTTTTGAATGAAGTCTATCCAATCTTCTTGTTTATCAGGTTTTAAAGTGGCTATAGTTTGTTTTTCAGGATTTTCGAGGAAATTACCATCTTTTTTGAGGAGTATTTTGTGAAGAACAAAGCCTTTTTGATTTGCTTTCTGCCATTCAATAGGAGTATTTACCGCCCAACGGAGCAGTATTCTATCTTTTTGAACGTAGGACTTGAGCATTACTGAAGGAGTAGTATCAGACAATTGAGCAAAAGACCAATTTACTACCCAAAAGCAGATAAGAAATAAGGCTTTTTTCATACTTATAGCATATCAAAAGTATAGTAATATTTTAAACGCCACAAAATTATACATTTATTTTTAAATTACAAATATATTCTTGAATAAAATTGAAATATATTTTAATTAAAAATCTCAACACGTTGTGTATCAACAAAATAAAAGTTACTTCTTATTCAAAAAGATATAATTGCACATCTCTAAAAATGTTTCATAAGTGTGTTTTTATTACCAAAAAAGATTCAATTTTTCTCTATCTTATCACTAGCTATCTAGCTTTATAAAGTTTGATTTACTTGAAAATACTGTTGTATTTCTACTTCTTGGTAATCAAGCTATATAGTATACTGCTTTTTAGCTACCCATTGTTTTTGAGTTTCACAAAGAGCTCAAAAACTAAAACTAAATTTCCTATAGAAAGAAAAACCGAGTTCCGAAGTTTTTTCCCCTTTTTAGTCCTCTTTCACGAAAATGCAGCCATAGGCAAGTTTTTGAGAAAGAGGACTAAAAAGCAAGATGCGCCTTTGTATACCGTTTTTTTCAAAAACTATGTATATACAAAGACACATCTTGCTCCAAAAACCGCGACCGAACACAAAACTGAAGGATATTACTGATTAATAATAAGTTATAGTTTTAGAGGATTTTAGTTGCAGAAAAAGAAGTGAGGAGTGTATGCTATATATTTTTATTTACATACATATATTATATAGGTATATTTGTTTATTTTTTTAATAAATAGCATATTTAACTGTAAATCAATTATTTATAAAATATAAGTAGGTATTATTTTAACCTACCTAAGTCAGTAAGTAGGTATTATTTTAACCTACTTACAGTCTCTTAATGAAACAAGGACTGAAAATAGAGATAGTCCCTATTTTAGTCCCTGATATAGCATAAAACATTGATAAAAAATGTAGTTTGTGGAGAAGATGGGGCTCGAACCCACGACCTTTTGGCTGCCAGCCAAACGCTCTAGCCAACTGAGCTACATCCCCATTTGCGCGGCAAAGGTAAAATATTTTTTTGAATTACCAAACCTATTTATAAAAAAAGTTTTATTTTTGCCCCCAAATTATACAATAATATATGACTGATAGATTACAAGGTTCTTTATATACAAAAATAGATAAACAGCTAGCTGTTACTACTTTTGGACATCCAAATGCAAACTCCTTCCCTCTAGAGCTACTTAACAGACTCACTAAAGAAATCAATATTCTTTCTGAAAATGAAGAGGTAAGTGTTATTCTACTCAAAAGTGAAGGAGATGGAGCTTTTTGTGCAGGCGCTTCTTTTGATGAGCTTTTAGCGGTTACAAATGAAGAAGAAGGTAAACAATTTTTTGAGGGCTTTGCTCACCTTTTTTTAGCAATACGTCGTTGCAAAAAACTCATTATCGGTCGTGTACAAGGTAAAGCTGTTGGAGGAGGAGTAGGGTTACTCGCTGCATTAGATTATGTGTTTACTACCGAAACTTTAAGTATCAAACTCTCTGAACTATCATTAGGTATAGGTCCTTTTGTAATAGCTCCTGCCATTCTTCGAAAAGCAGGACAATCAACTCTCAATGAACTATTTATGGCTCCTGATCAATGGAAAAGTGCATACTGGGCTCAACAAAAAGGACTGGTAGCTCGCGTATTTAAAAATACAAAAGATATGGATGAAGCTATAGACCACTTCATAACCACCTTGCTAAAATCTAATCCTATAGCTTTGTCTGAAATGAAACGTATTACTTGGCAACACACTGAACATTGGGAAAAAGAACTGATTGATAATGCTGCTATTTCAGGTAGATTAGTACTTTCAGAACAAACAAAATTAATGTTAGAAAAATTAAAGAAAAAATGAAAACAGAAGAAACCACTTTAGAAATCAACCTTACTGCCTTAGAAAAAAATATTCATTACCTAAAAAACCGACTTAAACCTACAACTTTGTTCTTAGCTGTAGTGAAAGCCTCTTCCTATGGAAATAATTCTGTAGCTATAGCTTCTCATTTGCAAAAAAAAGGATTAGTTAATTATTTTGCAGTAGCTTATACTTCTGAAGGAATTGCTCTTAGAAAAGCTGGAATTACTCTTCCTATTTTAGTATTACATCCACAACCTATAAACTTTAATGATATTGTAAAATATAACTTAGAACCTACTTTATATTCACAGCGTATTGCCCAATTATTTTTAGACTATGCTAAAATTCAACAGTTAGTAAATTATCCGGTACACCTTAAATGTAATACAGGGCTCAATCGTTTAGGTTTTGACTTAAGTGAAATAGAAGAAACTCTTGCTCTGTTAAAAAACAATACTACTGTAAAAGTGAAAACTGCTTATTCTCATTTAGCTGCTTCCGAAGATATGAATGAGAAAGAATTTACAGAAAATCAAATCAATACTTTTATAGCTTTTCAAGAAAAAATAAACAAAACATTTACTCATAAAGTACTCTATCATCAATGCAATACTTCAGGTATACTAAACTATCCTCAAGCACAATTTGATATGGTGCGTTGTGGTATAGGTATGTATGGTTTCGCTAATGATGTTGAATTGCAGCAATATCTTACACCTATTATGACGCTGAAAAGTGTTATTTCACAACTACACACTTTGCAAATAGGTGAAAGTTTGGGCTATAATCGAGGATACATTGCCGATCATATTACCAGAACTGCTACAATTCCTGTAGGTCATGCAGATGGTATCAATCGTATTTATGGCAAGGGGAAAGGTTTCGTATTTATCAATGGAAAAAAAGCTTCTATCATAGGTAATGTGTGTATGGATATGATCTTAGTAGATGTTACTGAAATTTCTTGTCAAGAAGGTGATGAAGTAATTG
>ERZ773021.499-NODE-499-length-17487-cov-10.9461_pt1 | contig 17487 bp, 11 predicted proteins | sample MGYA00511668_ERZ773021 | MGnify/ENA primary metagenome ERZ773021 (study PRJEB29015, sample SAMEA2737961) | human oral metagenome | biome: human oral; feature: human-associated habitat; material: dental | place: China | collected 2032 ... | reverse complement strand
CAATCAAGGCAAAGTGGAAGTGCAGGCACAGAATGACGAGTTGCAGCTGAATGCGTTGAAGGATGCAACGTTAACCAGTAGCGCAGGAAAGATTACCATTGCGGCGAAGGAAGAGATTCTGATTACCTGCAAAGGGGCGTATATCAAACTGGCGAACGGGGAAGTGGAGATTGGTAGTCCGAAGTTGGTTAGGGTGAAGGCACCGTTGGAGGTGACGGCAGCTCAAGGGGTATATGAGATGTTTAATAGTGAAAATATTAGAGGAGAAATTAATTTGGAATATGTGGATATATATGGAAATGTTCCTAACGGAGAACCTATTTCCCTTGTGTCCAAGCAAGGTGATAAACGTGCTATCAATCTGGATCAGTTTGGAAAAGGAAAATTGAAAAACCTTGACTTCAATATGCTAACATTAACTCAGCCCAAGAGAGAGGATAAATAAAATGGCAAAAAAAAACATAAAGGAAAACCCTGCTGGACAGATGAAAGAAACGCGCTGCATTTATATCGCTGGGCAACCTGTTAAGAATGTTGTATCTGGCTGTGATTATAAGGTTGTATTAGGTGCAGTTAGGGAAGTAATCTTTAATTTTAGCCTTAAAAGTGCTAAAGAGATAACTATAGAAATAGAAAAAAATCTATCGCTTCGCAAGGATATTCAATATGTCGGTGTTTATGATATTCAAATAAAAAAACTAATTACAGAAAAGTTTACGGTCAAATCTGGTGTACCGTATCGGGTACAGGTTAGTAGGTTTTTTTCAGCAACATTTGTCGCAAAAGTAAACGGGAAAGTTATCGGCAGATATATGCCCAGGTTACTGGATCCTAAAAACTATGGAAGAGAGGCAGCCTTATGGATTGAACCCATGTATATTGGGTTTAGTGAGGTAGATATCAAAACTCCATTAGCACCGGTAGTGCAGAAGCATAATGCAGTCTCGCAGAAATGGTTAGGTACACTGCCTCAATTTAATAATGCTACTACATTAAAACCACCTTACTCCATTCAAAGTGTAAGTAACAACTTGGCTGGAATATGCAAAGCACCTCCTGAAGAGCATGCAGTAGTATTCTTATATAAACCAAAGCAGGGTGAAAGGGTATCATGGAGAGATGTTTTTGAGAATAAGGAAGTGACAGTAGCTCAAATGGAAAACCAACTTAATCGCGAAGACTTTCTCGAATTAGTTAGCGTGGTTGCAGCTCTTGGTGATCCTGAAGGTGCGGCTTTATTAGGGGGTGTTGGTTTTACTAAAGACAACTTGCACTGGAAAAAAGCATTGACTCGCAAAATACAAGTAAAATGGACAAAGAAGGGTTTCTTAGCAATTGTATTTAAAGGGTACAAGCCACCTTTTAACTTTAGCTATGCAGGATTGGCGCATGATAAATTGAAAGGTATGTCTGGTGGTATGCATATTCGCGCACCCAAAAGGGTCGAGCTGCAAGCGGGGTCGCAGGGGGTAAAAAATACTGCTTTAAAAGCGGGACAAAAAGTGGGACAGGGAGTAGTTAATACAGCGAAGCAGATAAAGGGACTTGCGGCAGTCGGTTTGGTTATTGATTTTTTTGGAGACTATAAAGCAGTAATGCTAGATGAAAAAGGCAGCCGTGAAGTTGGGGAGTTGTTGGGAAGAGCTGGGGTCAGTATGTTTGCTGCGGGTGCAGGAGTTGTTTTGGGAAGTGCGGCCTTAGCTACAACGATGGCCACTCTGGCTGCATTAGGGGTTACTCTTTCTGCGGGGGCTGTATTAGTTATAGGTCTTGTAGTAGTCATGGCTGTGGGTTATGGATTATCTATGGCCTCTAATTATATAAAAAATCAACTTTGGGGAACTTGAGTAAAAATGAAAGGACGGCATAATTTCGCACTTTTGAGATTTGATGCAAAAGCCATTATAGAAACTAAAAAGAACTTTGGTCGATACTATTTTATTAAAATAGCTTTCCTATTTTTGGGGTTACAAGAAATCTTTGCAGTTTTTTTATTTCCTGATATTTGGAAAGTAGAGAAAAGGGCAATAATAGGTCTGATATTAATAATATCAGAAATTATCTACTTAGTTTTATTTTTTTATGTTAGAAAAATATTGTCTTCCAGCCCGCTTAGTAAAATGTTTTTTCAGTCAGTTTTTTTAAATCTAGGTGTGATAATAAATATACTGGTTATCTCCCCCTTTATTTTAAGTGCTTATCTGAAAGGATCGAAATTATTTGACTATTACTTATACGGTTTATTGGGAATGTTTTTCCTAGCTTTGATTTATGTTATTCAATTGGATTGTAAGCAACTTATTGACAATAGTTTGAATAAAAAAAACGTAGAAATAATCACGTTTGAACCTGATGGAGTATTTTGGCCCCTGAGTAGATGTACACCTATTATATGGGTACCATACGTTTTAGGAAGTATTTGTTTAATATTTGGATTTTTGTTGCGTAATGGTCCCAAAGCAGAGTACTATATAACATCAGGCATGTTGATATGTTCTGCCACATTCCTGTATTCTGAATTCTGCTATTTTTGGTTGTGGATTAAATACCGGTTGGAGAAAATAAGCAATTAATGGTAAGGATATCTCGGCTAGACAAAATGTATTGAGTAATCGACAAGCAAAAATTGGATTGAAAACCCAACATATCAAGGTCGTCTGAAATCTAAGGTCTCAGACGACCTTTTCAGTTAAAAATAGTAAACCGCCTCGAAACGCGGTAAAATACGCTCCGTTTCCAACACGACGCCTGAATCAGTAGGCTTTTATTATGGACCTTCCCAGTTCGTTTTTACTGAACTTCCCTTCCGGTTTATCCCGAAATACACGATAACCATCCCGCCGAAATGCCCTCCCGCATCCGGCGGGCGGAGCATTTATGAGCATCGAACAAACCCCTCCGAACCTTGAAAACGACGGTATCGAAAGCGACGTAGAGCGCGTTTCCGCCGATTTCGACCGTATTCACGCGCTGTGCGAAATCCTCTCGCCCGCCTTCCCGCAAATTGAGGAAGGCGTGCCGATTGAAGACGAGGCGTTGCGTGACAAATTTACTGAGCTGACCGTCCTTTTGAACGAGCTGCACCCCGCCGACGTGGCGGCCGTGTTGGAATCGTTGCCGCCGCGCGAGCGTAATGTCGTCTGGCTGCTGGTCACGCCTGAAGACGACGGCGAAGTGTTGCTGGAAGTATCCGACGCGGTGCGCGAAACGCTGATCGAGTCGATGGACAAAGACGAGCTGTTGGCGGCGGTCGATGACTTGGACGCGGACGAGCTGGCGGAGCTGGCGGGCGATTTGCCGCACCAAGTGGTCTATGAAGCCTTGCAGACGCGCGACGAGGAAGAGCGCGCCCAAGTCAAGGCGGCGATGTCGTATGAAGACAACCAAGTCGGTGCGATTATGGACTTCGAGTTGGTCAGCATCCGTGCCGACGTTGCTTGCGAAGTGGTGCTGCGTTACCTGCGCCGTTTCGAGAGCCTGCCCGACCATACTGACAAGATTTTCGTGGTCGATGAAAACGACATCCTGCAAGGCGTGTTGCCCATCCGCAAACTTTTGGTTGCTGATCCCGAAGACTTGGTGGCGGACGTGATGGCGACCGAAGTCGTGCGCTTCCGTCCCGAAGACGATGTGGAAGAGGCGGCGCAGGCGTTTGAACGTTATGACTTGGTGACCGCGCCTGTAGTCGATGAAAACAAAAAGCTCATCGGCAGGATTACCATCGACGAGATGGTGGACGTTATCCGCGAAGAATCGGAAGCGGATATGTTGAACATGGCGGGTTTGCAGGAAGAGGAAGATTTGTTTGCGCCTGTCTGGGATTCGGTGAAAAACCGCTGGATGTGGCTTGCCGTCAACCTCTGCACCGCCTTTCTCGCCAGCCGCGTTATCGGCGCGTTTGAAGGCAGTATCGAAAAAATCGTTGCACTCGCCGCGCTGATGCCCATCGTCGCCGGCATCGGCGGCAACTCCGGCAACCAAACCATCACCATGATTGTCCGCGCGATGGCGATGGGGCAGTTGACAGGGATGCAGGCGGGGCGTTTGTTGAAAAAAGAAGTCGGCGTCGCTCTGGTCAACGGCATCATCTGGGGAACGGTCATGGGCGTGGTGTCATGGCTGCTGTACGGCAGCATCGGCATCGGCTTGGTGATGGTCGCCGCAATGACGCTGAACCTCCTGCTCGCCGCTTCGGTCGGCGTACTCATCCCCGTCATCATGGAAAAATCCGGCCGCGACCCTGCGTTGGGCAGTTCGGTGCTGATTACGGCGGTAACGGATTCCGGCGGTTTTCTGATTTTCTTGGGGCTGGCAACGATGTTTTTGCTGTGAGGTCGTCTGAAAAGCGGACGGGAAAGATAAAAGGTCGTCTGAAACCATGTGATTACGGGTTTCAGACAACCTTTTTAACTTTTATGGTGGAGTAACGTGAGTCTAAGAGAAGCAAAGAACTTTCTCACTGAGTACCACAAAAAACTTCCTTGACAGGTAAATTTGGCGGGGCGACGGGTAGGGTGCGGAAATGCCTGCTGCGGATTGTAGCGTGGGCTTTGCCCACGGAATCATCTGTTTGGTTTTCGAGTCGGGCGATAACATGGCGTTTTTTTCGTGGGCGGAGCCCACGCTACGGCTGGGGCGAGGTCGTCTGAAATCATAGGGTTACGATTTTCAGACGATCTTTATATTTAAAACTACATATGACTACATTTTTAAATATTATAGTTTTAATTATAAATCATGATGTTATTTTAGTTTTGGTCGTCTGAAAAGGGAGTGGGTAAAAAATCGGGCGGTTTGGGTGGTTTGGATACCTATTTTCTTGTTTGAATAAAAATTCCCGAAAAATGAATTAATTATATTTGTTTTTGAGGTAGATTGTTTAAAAACGTTCTGATTGGTTGATGGCGATGTAGGCTTTTCAGATAAGGATTTGGGGTGTTTTTAGGCGGGATTTTGGGTTTTGTTTCTGAAGTATTGTTCATTAATGATTGAATTTTTTAAAAATATTTTAGAAAAAGTGTTTGACAGCCTGAAAATTATTTTTTAAATTTGTCCATACTTATAAAAACTACATTGCACTACAAAGGAACCCTATCATGAATCTGTACCAAACTTCTCCGTCTTGTTATAGATCGTCTTCTATCTCTGCCGCATCCGTCATCGTCTGCTTTTGGGCAGTCGCGGCGGTCTGACGGCTCTTCGCCCGAATCGGGGTTTCCGCATTTCTGCGGACGGTTTGGGTTTTGAAAATTCTGTCTTTCCAACTGTATTTCCTTTCCGAATTTAAAAATTATTAAAAATTCCATATACCTCCGCCTTAGCCGAATTGTTTGTATTAAATTTGTTAACTGATTGTTTTTATTGATTTTGATTTTTAAGACGACCTGATGGGTTTGGGTTTTGAAAGGTCGTCTGAAAACGGTTTTGAAACCATTGTTTCTTTTTGAACGGTTCGTTTCAGTTTTTGCGGAAACCGGGCCGCTGAGTCGATAACTGAAAAAATCTAATCTACAAAGGAGAAATATCATGAGCCAACTTTCTGCCGGTACCCGTTTCCGCCAAGCTGTGAAGGAGTCGAATCCCCTTGCCGTGGTCGGCTGTGTGAACGCTTATTTTGCGCGGCTGGCGACGCAGAGCGGGTTTAAGGCGGTGTATCTGTCGGGCGGCGGCGTGGCGGCCTGTTCGTGCGGGATTCCGGATTTGGGCATCACCACGATGGAAGATGTGCTGATTGATGCGCGGCGGATTACGGACAATGTGGATACGCCTTTGCTGGTGGACATCGATGTCGGCTGGGGCGGGGCGTTCAATATCGCGCGCACGATTCGCAACTTCGAGCGTGCGGGCGTGGCGGCGGTGCATATCGAAGATCAGGTGGCGCAGAAGCGTTGCGGGCATCGTCCGAACAAAGCCATTGTTTCTAAAGATGAAATGGTTGACCGTATTAAAGCCGCTGTGGATGCGCGCGTGGATGAGAATTTTGTGATTATGGCGCGGACGGACGCGCTGGCGGTGGAAGGTTTGGATGCCGCCATCGAGCGGGCGCAGGCTTGCGTGGAAGCGGGCGCGGACATGATTTTCCCCGAAGCGATGACGGATTTGGCGATGTACCGGCAATTTGCGGACGCGGTGAAAGTGCCCGTGTTGGCGAACATTACCGAATTCGGCGCGACGCCGCTTTATACGCAGCGCGAGCTGGCGGACAACGGCGTGTCGCTGGTGCTGTATCCGCTCTCGTCGTTCCGCGCCGCGAGCAAGGCCGCGCTGAATGTTTATGAGGCGATTATGCGCGACGGCACGCAGGCGGCGGTGGTCGATACCATGCAGACCCGCGCCGAGCTTTACGAGCATTTGAATTATCACGACTTCGAGCAGAAGCTGGATAAATTGTTTCAGAAGTAAAAAACCGTTTTCAGACGACCCTCAACCTTCAATAGGTCGTCTGAAAACCCAAACCCCATAAAAACACAAAGGAGAAATACCATGACTGCAACCACCGAAACCCCGACCTTCAAACCGAAAAAATCCGTCGCCCTCTCCGGCGTGGCGGCGGGCAATACCGCGCTGTGTACGGTCGGTCGCACGGGCAACGATTTGAGCTACCGCGGTTACGACATTCTCGATCTGGCGCAGAAATGCGAGTTCGAAGAAGTCGCCTACCTGCTGATTCACGGTCATCTGCCCAACAAATTCGAACTCGCCGCCTACAAAGCCAAACTCAAATCCATGCGCGGCCTGCCTATCCGCGTGATTAAAGTGTTGGAAAGCCTGCCCGCGCACACGCATCCGATGGACGTCATGCGAACAGGCGTGTCCATGCTCGGCTGCGTTCATCCCGAACGCGAAAGCCACCCCGAAAGCGAAGCGCGCGACATTGCGGACAAACTCATCGCCAGCCTCGGCAGCATCCTGCTCTACTGGTATCAATATTCGCACAACGGCAAACGCATCGACGTCGAAAGCAAAGAAGACACCATCGGCGGCCACTTCCTGCACCTGTTGCACGGCAAACGCCCGACCGAATCGCAGGTGAAAGCCATGCACGTTTCGCTGATTCTGTATGCGGAACACGAGTTCAACGCCTCCACCTTCACCGCCCGCGTGATTGCCGGTACGGGCTCGGACATGTATTCCTGCATCACCGGCGCCATCGGTGCGCTCAAAGGCCCGAAACACGGCGGCGCGAACGAAGTCGCCTACGACATCCAAAAACGTTACCGCAACGCCGACGAAGCCGAAGCCGACATCCGCGAACGCATCGCCCGCAAAGAAATTGTTATCGGGTTCGGCCATCCGGTTTACACCATTTCCGACCCGCGCAACGTCGTGATTAAGGAAGTGGCGCGCGGTTTGAGCCGGGAAGCGGGCGACATGCGCCTCTTCGACATCGCCGAACGCTTGGAGAGCGTGATGTGGGAAGAGAAAAAAATGTTCCCGAACTTGGACTGGTTCTCCGCCGTGTCCTACCAAAAACTCGGCGTGCCAACCGCCATGTTCACGCCGCTGTTTGTGATTTCGCGCTCCACCGGCTGGGCGGCACACGTCCTCGAACAGCGCAAAGACGGCAAGATCATCCGTCCGAGCGCGAACTACACCGGCCCTGAAGACTTGGCGTTTGTGGAAATGGAGGCACGCTGAGACGGACAACAACCGTAGGAGGTGCCAATCGGATTTCAGACGACGTGTAGCGTGGACTTTGCCCTCGGAAAACTGAGTCCCGCCTACGGTTCCGCTTTTCAGACGGCCTGTTGGAATATGCGAGAGAGAGAAGGTCGTCTGAAAAACCAGCCGCAACGTCTGCCGTCATCCCCGCCCCCGCCTTAGCGAGGACAGGCCGCGGCGGGAATGGCGGAGGCAGCGCGGCAACTTTCTGAAATAAAGGCGTTTGATTATCAAGAGGTAAATAAAGATTTTGGAGGGATTTTCTTTTCGAAAAACAATAATGTAACTATGTGGAAAGTATTATGGAGTAAATATGAAGCTGCCTGATTTACTGATGGGAATATTTTTGGCAGTTTCTGCAGCCCTTCTGAATGCAACTATCGGTATATTCAGTAAGGTATTAATGGAGCAGGGCTTGTCTGTTCAGCATATTGCATTTTTGAAAACTTTGACAGGTTTTGTGTTTATCAGCATTTTGCTTTGCCGTACCGGTTTTACCAGACAGATTGCGGATATTTCAAAAAAGAAAGAGGCAATCTTGCCGTTGCTGTTAAAAGTAGCAATTTGTGCTTTTTTCGGAATTTACACTTTGTTTTTCTTTGAAACCACCGCTTATCAATACGGTAATGCTGCGAATGTAGTAGTTGTATTAATGGCATCGGCTGCTGTATCTGCCTTGATATTGGACAGCATACTATTAGACGAACGTATTTATATTTCTTCAGTCGTCGGTGTGGGTTTGGCAGTATCGGGGATCGCGGTGATTTCTTGGACTGGAGAAGGAAATTTAGGGTTGATTCTGAATGCCGCACTGGCAGGCTCGGGCTACGGTTGTTTTTCCGTTTTGATTAAAAAATTCGGCTTAAACGGCGGTATTTATTTGACACGGATCTTGATGTTTTTTGGAAGTATTTTTTTGTTTATCCCTTCATTGGAAGGTATTGGGGATATACATTGGCAATGGTCTTTTATTCCGCCACTCTTGGCACTGTCTTTATTGCCGACGATTTTAGGATTTTATTGTACAACTAAAGCATTGGATTATTTGAGTGCCGCGAAGGTGCAGGTAACTGAATTGGCCGAGCCATTATTTGCCGCCGTACTGGCTTGGATGTTTTTGAATGAAATACCGGAAGGACGCTTCTTTGTCGGCGCTATTCTGATTATTGCCGGTATTGTGTCTATCAATGGATTGTATAGACCATTGTTGAAGCGAGTTGAATAGTTTTTATTTCCCAAGATTTCAGACGACCCCTTCAAAAACGTCGTCTGAAACCCCAAACCACAAGAAAAATAGATCCACAGGAGAACTGAACATGGCTGCCAACCAACGTTACCGCAAACCGCTGCCCGGTACGGATTTGGAATACTACGACGCGCGCGCGGCGTGTGAGGACATTCAAGCCGGCTCTTACGACAAACTGCCTTACACCAGCCGCATTTTGGCGGAGAACTTGGTCAACCGCGCGGACAAGGTCGATTTGCCGACGCTGCAAAGCTGGCTGGGTCAGCTGATAGAAGGCAAGCAGGAAATCGATTTTCCGTGGTATCCCGCGCGGGTGGTGTGCCACGATATTCTGGGACAGACCGCGCTGGTGGATTTGGCGGGTTTGCGCGATGCGATTGCAGAGAAGGGCGGCGATCCTGCCAAAGTGAATCCGGTGGTGCAGACGCAGCTTATCGTCGACCACTCGCTGGCGGTGGAATGCGGCGGCTACGACCCCGATGCGTTCCGCAAAAACCGCGAAATCGAAGACCGCCGCAACGAAGACCGTTTCCACTTTATCAACTGGACGAAAACCGCTTTTGAAAATGTGGACGTGATTCCGGCGGGCAACGGCATCATGCACCAAATCAATCTGGAAAAAATGTCGCCCGTCGTCCAAGTCAAAAACGGCGTGGCGTTTCCCGATACCTGCGTCGGCACGGACTCGCACACGCCGCACGTCGATGCGCTGGGCGTGATTTCCGTGGGCGTGGGCGGTTTGGAAGCGGAAACGGTGATGCTGGGACGCGCGTCCATGATGCGCCTGCCCGATATTGTCGGCGTGGAGTTGACGGGCAAACGGCAGGCGGGCATTACGGCGACGGATATTGTGTTGGCACTGACCGAGTTTCTGCGCAAAGAACGCGTGGTCGGGGCGTTTGTCGAATTTTTCGGCGAGGGCGCGAGAAGCCTGTCCATTGGCGACCGCGCGACCATTTCCAACATGACGCCGGAGTTCGGCGCGACTGCCGCCATGTTCGCCATCGACGAGCAAACCATTGATTATTTGAAACTGACCGGACGCGACGACGCGCAGGTGAAATTGGTGGAAACCTACGCCAAAACCGCCGGACTGTGGGCGGACGACCTGAAAACCGCCGTTTATCCGCGCGTGTTGCAGTTTGATTTGAGCAGCGTAACGCGCAACATGGCAGGCCCGAGCAACCCGCACGCGCGTTTTGCCACCGTCGATTTGGCGGCGAAAGGACTGGCGAAGCCTTACGAAGAGCCTTCAGACGGCCTCATGCCCGACGGCGCGGTCATCATCGCCGCGATTACCAGTTGCACCAACACTTCCAACCCGCGCAACGTCGTCGCCGCTGCGCTCTTGGCGCGCAACGCCAACCGCTTCGGGCTGAAACGCAAACCGTGGGTCAAAACCTCGTTCGCCCCCGGCTCGAAAGTGGCGGAAATCTATTTGAAAGAAGCAGGTCTATTGCCCGAAATGGAAAAACTCGGCTTCGGCATCGTCGCCTTCGCCTGCACCACCTGCAACGGCATGAGCGGCGCGCTCGACCCGAAAATCCAGCAGGAAATCATAGACCGCGATTTGTACGCCACCGCCGTACTGTCGGGCAACCGCAACTTCGACGGCCGCATCCACCCGTATGCGAAACAGGCTTTCCTCGCTTCGCCCCCGCTGGTGGTGGCCTACGCCGTCGCAGGCAGCATCCGTTTCGATATTGAAAACGACGTACTCGGCGTTTCAGACGACGGCAAGGAAATCCGCCTGAAAGACATCTGGCCGACCGACGAAGAAATCGATGCCGTCGTTGCCGAATATGTGAAACCGCAGCAGTTCCGCGACGTGTATGTACCGATGTTCGACACCGGCAAAGCGCAAAAAGCCCCAAGTCCGCTGTACGACTGGCGTCCGATGTCCACCTACATCCGCCGTCCGCCCTATTGGGAAGGCGCGCTGGCAGGCGAACGCAGCCTGACGGGAATGCGCCCCTTGGCGATTCTGCCCGACAACATCACCACCGACCACATTTCGCCGTCCAACGCGATTCTGGCGGCGAGTGCGGCGGGCGAATATCTGGCGAAAATGGGTTTGCCCGAAGAAGACTTCAATTCCTACGCCACCCACCGCGGCGACCACCTCACCGCCCAACGCGCCACCTTCGCCAATCCCAAATTGTTTAACGAGATGGTGAAAAACGAAGACGGCAGCGTGCGCCAAGGCTCGCTCGCCCGCGTCGAACCCGAAGGCGAAACCATGCGCATGTGGGAAGCCATCGAAACCTATATGAACCGCAAACAGCCGCTCATCATCATCGCCGGCGCGGACTACGGACAAGGCTCCAGCCGCGACTGGGCGGCGAAGGGCGTGCGGCTGGCGGGTGTGGAAGCCATCGCCGCCGAAGGTTTCGAGCGCATCCACCGCACCAACCTCATCGGCATGGGCGTATTGCCGCTGCAATTCAAATCCGGCACCAACCGCCACACCCTGCAACTGGACGGCACGGAAACCTACGACGTGGTCGGCGAACGCAAACCGCGCGGCGACCTGACCCTCGTCATCCACCGCAAAAACGGCGAAACCGTCGAAGTCCCCGTTACCTGCCGCCTCGATACCGCAGAGGAAGTGCTGGTGTACGAAGCCGGCGGCGTGCTGCAACGGTTTGCACAGGATTTCTTGGAAGGGAACGCGGCGTAGAGGTCGTCTGAAAAGCAGACGTAGCGTGGGCTTTACCCACGAAACAGGGAGGATAGTTGCAACCAAGAATTTTCGCGGACGAAGTCCACGCCACATGCAGGTCGTCTGAAAAGCAAGACGTAGCGTGGGCTCTGCCCACGAAACTGGATAGATAGTTACAATCAGGAATTTTCGCGGACGAAGTCCACGCTACATACAGGCCGTCTGAAAAGCAGATGTAGCGTGGACTCTGCCCACGAAATAAAACGAAACAACCCGCGAAATTTAAATAGGAAACAGATTAAGGTTCACCAAAATCCATGTCCTGATTATCGACATCGGCAACACCTCCCCAATCGGCGGGATAGATACCATTCCGAACATGGCGGTGAAAGGTGGAATACTGCCAATCCGAGACAGATGCGGTCAAACCGTGCTTAACGGGGTTGAAATGAATGTAATCCATATGTTTTTGGTAATCCGATTCGTCGCGGATGCAGTGTTCCCAAAAACGCCGCTGCCAGATAAACGATTCGTTTCGCCGGTTTTGAACCTCTGCCGCATGATGCCAAGGATATAGGAAGCCGCAGTCTTGTGAGACCTTGCGTTTAATTAAAGCCCAACGCCGGCTGTAATCGCAATCGCCTTCGGGAAGCGTCCAAATCGCGTGCATATGGTCGGGCAGCAAAACCCATGCGTCGATTTTGAAATCAAAATCCTGCCGGACATCCAATACGGCCTGCCGTAAGGATCGCCTGACAGGCGGATCGCACAATATGGGACGGCGGCGATAGGAAACTACGGTAAAGAAATAACATTGTCCGTCGTGTACGCGGCGGAAATCAGCCATAACAATCCTTGATGAAATAATTAATCGGTATATTTTAACAATGCGGTACAGATTTTGCCTGTAAGAAATCCGAATTTTGAAGGTAAATGGTTTCGAGGGCAGTTGGTGTAGTGGTCTTTGCCCACGAAATAAAGGCTAAATTGATACGGTAAAAAAATCGTGGGCAGAGCCCACGCTACATAAGGAGAACCCAAAAATGCCGCAAATCAAAATCCCCGCCGTTTACTACCGCGGCGGCACATCAAAAGGCGTGTTTTTCAAACGCTCCGACCTGCCCGAAGCGGCGCGAGAAGCGGGAAGCGCGCGCGACAAAATCCTGTTGCGCGTACTCGGCAGCCCCGACCCCTACGGCAAGCAGATAGACGGTTTGGGTAACGCCAGCTCGTCGACCAGCAAGGCGGTGATTTTGGACAAGTCCGAACGCGCCGACCACGATGTCGATTACCTTTTCGGGCAAGTTTCCATCGACAAGCCTTTCGTCGATTGGAGCGGTAATTGCGGCAACCTCACCGCCGCCGTGGGCGCGTTTGCCATCGAACAGGGCTTGGTCGATAAAGGCAAAATCCCTTCAGACGGCATCTGCACGGTGAAAATCTGGCAGAAAAACATCGGCAAAACCATCATCGCCCATGTTCCGATGCAAAACGGCGCAGTCTTGGAAACGGGCGATTTCGAGCTGGACGGCGTTACCTTTCCCGCCGCCGAAGTGCAAATCGAATTTCTCGACCCCGCCGACGGCGAAGGCAGCATGTTCCCGACCGGCAATCTGGTGGACGAGTTGGACGTTCCGGGCATAGGTCGTCTGAAAGCCACGCTTATCAACGCGGGTATTCCGACCGTTTTCCTGAACGCCGCCGACTTGGGCTATACGGGCAAAGAGTTGCAGGACGACATCAACAACGATGCCGCCGCGCTGGAAAAATTCGAGAAAATCCGCGCTTACGGTGCGCTGAAAATGGGCCTGATTAACGACGTGTCCGAAGCCGCCGCCCGCGCGCACACGCCGAAAGTCGCCTTCGTCGCGCCCGCCGCCGATTACACCGCCTCCAGCGGCAAAACCGTGAAAGCCGCCGAAATCGATTTGCTGGTACGCGCCCTGAGCATGGGCAAACTGCACCACGCGATGATGGGCACCGCCTCGGTCGCCATCGCCGCTGCCGCCGCCGTCCCCGGCACGTTGGTCAACCTCGCCGCAGGCGGCGGAACGCGCAACGAAGTGCGCTTCGGCCATCCTTCCGGCACATTGCGCGTCGGCGCGTCGGCAGAGTGTTCGGACGGCATTTGGGCAGTGAAAAAAGCCGTCATGAGCCGCAGCGCGCGCGTGATTATGGAAGGGCGGGTGCGCGTTCCCGATGATTGTTTTTGAACCGACGTAGCGCGGGCTTTGCCCGCGAGCCATAAAAAGGTCGTCTGAAAACAAGTAGACATCAAATCACTGACCATTCCCTTGCCCTGTGGCGGAGGGCGGTAAACCATAAGGAAAAACACGGAAACCCCGATAAAAGACAGCTTCCCGTGTCGCCGTCATTCCCGTCCTCGCGTAGGCGGGGACGGGAATGGCGATAGAAAATACGGCATAAGCTTTGCCCAAAAGGCCGTCTGAAACACACCCCGCCCAACGCCCATCCTTTTTCAGACGATCCCACCAAAAAAACAACCACAAACTACAAGGAGAAATATCATGTCCGACCAACTCATCCTCGTCCTGAACTGCGGCAGTTCCTCGCTCAAAGGCGCCGTTATCGACCGCAAAAGCGGCAGCGTCGTCCTAAGCTGCCTCGGCGAACGTTTGGGTACGCCCGAAGCCGTCATCACCTTCAACAAAGACGGCAACAAACGCCAAGCTCCCCTGACCGGCCGCAACTGCCACGCCGGTGCGGTGGGTATGCTGTTGAACGAACTGGAAAAACACGGCCTGCACGACCGCATCAAAGCCATCGGCCACCGCATCGCCCACGGAGGCGAAAAATATCACGAGTCCGTCCTCATCGACCAAGACGTCCTCGACGAACTGAAAGCCTGCATCCCGCTCGCCCCGCTGCACAACCCCGCCAACATCAGCGGCATCCTCGCCGCGCAGGAACACTTCCCCGGCCTGCCCAACGTCGGCGTGATGGACACCTCGTTCCACCAAACCATGCCCGAACGCGCCTACACCTACGCCGTGCCGCGCGAATTGCGCAAAAAATACGCCTTCCGCCGCTACGGCTTCCACGGCACCAGTATGCGCTACGTCGCCCCCGAAGCCGCGCGGATTCTGGGCAAACCGCTGGAAGATTTGCGCATGATCGTCGCCCACCTCGGCAACGGCGCGTCCATCACCGCCATCCGAAACGGCAAATCCGTCGATACCAGCATGGGCTTTACCCCCATCGAAGGCCTAGTCATGGGCACCCGCTGCGGCGACATCGACCCCGGCGTGTACAGCTACCTGACCGCCCACGCCGGCATGAACATCGAACAAGTCGATGAAATGCTGAACAAAAAATCAGGATTGCTCGGCATCTCCGAACTCTCCAACGACTGCCGTACCCTCGAAATTGCCGCCGACGAAGGCCACGAAGGCGCACGCCTCGCCCTCGAAGTCATGACCTACCGCCTCGCCAAATACATCGCCTCCATGTCGGTCGCCTGCGGCGGCATAGACGCCCTCGTCTTCACCGGCGGCATCGGCGAAAACTCCCGCAACATCCGCGCCAAAACCGTTGCCTACCTCGACTATTTGGGACTGCACATCGACACCAAAGCCAATATGGAAAAACGCTACGGCAATTCAGGCATCATCAGCCCGACAGGTTCCATGCCCGCCGTTTTGGTCGTACCGACCAACGAAGAACTGATGATTGCCCTCGACACCGCTGCACTGGCAGGCTTTTTGCAAGAAGCAGGCTAGGGGTTAGGGCAGAGCGTTTTTGAAAGAGAAAAGAGGTCGTCTGAAAGATGGGTTTCAGACGACCTCTTCTTTATGTGTGAATGACAACGGAGGGAGTGTTTGGCGTGGTTTGATGATGAACGGGGTCGTCTGAAATTCCATAAATCGTAATTTTCAGACGACCTCTTTGCCGTATCAGCAATCCTGTTCCTTCCCCCGTCCAGCGGGGGAAGGCTAGGATGGGGGTGGCTTTTTTGTTTGGGAAAAATCAAATTCGTGTGGTCCATAGAGCCACCCTCCCCAGTCCTCTCCTGCTAGACGGGAGAGGGGGCAGGTTGCGGCAGATGGGGAAAAGTATGGAAGGGGATAGCGGCGGGTGTGAGATGTTTGCTGTTATTAAAACTTATTGAACGAGGTCGTCTGAAATCTAAAATCCTTATTTTCAGATGACCTCTCTATGTTCCTATCTATCCTATTAAAACGCTTCAAAACTGTTTCTTCACGCCCAACATGATTTCGTTTTGGCGGTAGCGGTAGAACACGGAATTGCTTTTGACGGTGGTGTGTTTGAAGCGCAGTTCGGGGTAGAAGCCGCCGATGTGCCATTGTCTGAAGCCTGCGGCGGCGAGCCAGACGGTTTGGCGGTCGCTGCGTCTTTGTCCGTCTGCGGCGATGCCTGCGCGGTCGTAGAGGTTGCGCCGTTTCATGACGAGGGCGTTGAGGTAGGTGCCGTTGTCAAACAGGGTGTATAAGCCTGTGCGGAGGGTGTATTCGCGGTGGTCGGATGTGCCGCCGTTGTATGTGCGGCGGGTGTAGTCCGAGCCTGCGAACACGCCGGTTTTCGGGGTCAGGGCGTATTCTGCGCCCAGGCCTGTGCGGTATTCGGTGTAGTCGGCGGCGTAGGTTTTCGCGGTGCCGCTGTGGCGGTAGCGTTTGCCCGACCAGTCGGCGTTGACCTGCCATTTGGGGTTGAAGGTATGTGTCCACGAGGCTTCGGCGCCGTAGGCGTTGTAGTAGGCGTGGCGATTGCGCCGTTCGTGTTCGTAAACGGGCATCAGCGAGAGGCGGCTTTGTGCGTCGGCGTATTCGTAACCGGCAGACAGTGTGCCTGTTTGGCTGCCGTAGTCGGACAGGGCGGCGTCTGTGTCTTTGCGGCGGTAGTGCGTGCCGTAGGCGAGGAGGTTGGTTTTGAGGCTGTGGTGTCCTTTAATGGGGGTGATTTTGCCTGCGCTCAGGCTGTAATTCCAGACTGGAGAACGGATGGGGTCGGGCAGGTTTTGGTAGGCGAGGCATTGGCCGTCAAGCGGCAGAATGCAGCGGACGGAGCCGTCGGATTGGTTGATGTTGCTGTTGTAGCCGTAAGCGATGCCGATTTGTCCGTGCCAGCGGCTGCGTTTGTCGATTTCGCCGAGGTATTGTCCGATCAGGGCGCGGGTTTCTTCGGGAATATCGGCGGCTTGGGCGCGGGCGAATGCGCTTCGGGCTTCGCGGTTTTGGTTGTCTTCGGTATAAAGGCGCGCGGTTTCGAGCAGGATGCGCGGATTGGCGGGGTCGAGTGCTTCTGCCGCTTGCAGGTTTCGTAAGGCTTCGGCGAGGTGTCCTTCGGCGCGTTGTTTCAAACCGAGCACCAATTTGGGCAGGGCGGGATTGTGGCCGGGCAGGGCGGCGTAGCGCGTGGCGAAGCGTTCTGCCTTTTTCCATTGACGTTCGTTAATGGCATGATAAATCGCGCTTTCCAGCTCTTCAGTATTGTTGCCTACGGTGTAAATCTGACCGCCGATACGGATGTATGCGTCGTCGTTTTCGATGTCGCCTGCGGGTGTGCCGCCGTCCAGCCAGCCGCTTTCCCGATATTGCTGCTGCACGCGCCCGTTTTCTTCGGACAGGCGGCGCAGGTCGTCGCTGTCTGCGTGGGCGGACAGGGGCAGTAGGGCGAGCAGGAGGAGGCAGGATTTGTTCATTCGTTTTCTTTCGGGCTGGTGTGTGGTGGGTAAATTTCGGACGGGGCGGGTTTGTGGCGAAGCGGAGCGGTCGTCTGAAAAGATGCGATTTTGAATCTTGCTTTGTTTTTAATCTGTTTCCGTTTTCAGACGACCCTTGAGGTAATGAGAAGCACAAAAGGTCGTCCGAAAACGGAAGCTGTTATAGTGGATTAACTTTAAACCATTACGGCGTTGCCTCGCCTTAGCTCAAAGAGA
>ERZ773021.498-NODE-498-length-17503-cov-345.149_pt1 | contig 17503 bp, 16 predicted proteins | sample MGYA00511668_ERZ773021 | MGnify/ENA primary metagenome ERZ773021 (study PRJEB29015, sample SAMEA2737961) | human oral metagenome | biome: human oral; feature: human-associated habitat; material: dental | place: China | collected 2032 ... | reverse complement strand
CTTCGAGCTGCTGGCGGACAAGCGCGCCAAGGGCCCGGCCAAGAAGCGCACCACCAAGAAGACCACCGCCAAGAAGGCCACGACGAAGAAGGCCACCACCAAGAAGGCTGCCGCCAAGAAGACCACCGCCAAGACGACGTCGAGCAAAGCGGCCGCCTCGAAGGAGGACTGAGGGGGCGCGGTGGTGCGGGCCTGCGGCGGCGCTGTGGACGTGCGGCGTCGGTGCGGGCTCTGGCACTGCTGCCGCCGTCGCCGGCCACTGCCGCCGGCCGCCGTCGCGGGTCGCTGCTGCTGGCCGCCGTCGTAAGCCTTGGCCGGGGACATTCCACGCGGATGGGTGCGCACCGTGCCGCACGGGGACAGTCCGCGCGTCCGGGGACCGGATTCCTGTCCCCGACGGCGTCGAATGCCCCCGTACGCGAGAAAGAGTCCCCGACGGCGTCGATTGTCCCCGTACGCGAGAAAGAGTCCCCGTCCGCGCAATCCCAGTGCCCCCGTGAGCATCATCGTGGCCCGTGTCGCAGTTCTGCGACAGCACTGCGACGAGGAGGGGACAATCGGCCGGTATTGTATTCCGTGTACAACTCCCCACATGATTCCTGAGAGGACCTCATCATGCGTCTGCCCAAGATCGTTCTCGCCGGTACCGCCGCCCTGGCCCTGTCCCTGAGCCTGGGGGCCTGCTCCATGTCCGTCAACGGCTCCGGCTCCGGGGACTCCGGCTCGCCGACCGCCCAGTCCGAGCAGAAGGACACTCAGGGCGCCGACTCCAAGGGCTCGGCCAAGACCGATGCCAAGGGGGCCGCCACGGCTGACTCCCAGTCCTCCTCCGGCGGCTCGGCCCAGACCACGGCCGCCCCCGGCACGAAGGATGACGACAAGGATGACGACAAGGACGGCGACGACGCCCCCATCACGGACCCCACCTGGAAGGACATCCAGAGCACCGGTCAGCGCACCGAGGTCTCCGGTGCATACACCGTCCAGGGAGCTGGGACGACCGTCAACCTGGTCGGTGACCTCGACGCGCTGACGGTCCAGGGCTCCGACGTCAAGATTTCCGCGGAGGACGTCGACACCCTCACCGTTCAGGGCTCCAACGTCACCGTCTACGCCCGCGACATCGATCACCTCAACATTCAGGGCTCGAACGTCACCGTCCACTGGCTGGGCGACGACCCGACGATCCAGGACGGCGGTGCCAACAACACCACCGGGAAGCTCTCCCAGTGAGACTGCCGTGACCCAGCCCGCCGCACCGGCTCCGTCCGCCACCGTCCTGCTCGTCGACGACGAGGCCCCCATCCGCCGCTCCCTGGGCCCTTACCTGGAGCGCGGCGGGTACCGGGTCCTGCTCGCCTCGGACGGGGCGGAGGCCATGGATATCCTGGCCTCCTACCAGGTGGACATCATCGTCTCCGACGTCCTCATGCCCAGGATGGATGGGCGTGAGCTGGTGCGGCGGGTCAGGGCCGGTGGGGCCTGGACCCCCATCATCCTGCTGACCCAGGTGGACGCCTCCTACGAGCGGGTCTCAGCCCTCGACGACGGTGCCGACGACTACCTGTCCAAGCCCTTCGACCCTGCCGAGCTTGCCTCCCGGATCCGCGCGGTGCTGCGCCGCACCCGTGGCGTGGCCCAGCCGCTGACCTCCGCCTCCCAGCTCGTGGCCGGTGAGCTGCTCCTGGAGCGGACCTCGCGGCGGGTGACCCTGTCGGGGCGCGAGGTGACGCTCACTCCGAAGGCCATGATGCTCCTGGACTATCTCATGAGCCATCCCGGTGAGCTCCACACCCGGGATGCCTTGCTGGCCTCCCTGTGGGGCATCGACTTCGCCACCTCCACGCGCGCCGTCGACCACCGCATCCGCGAGATCCGCCAGGCCCTGGGCGACGACGCCGCTCACCCCACCTACATCGAAACGGTCCCCTCCGTCGGCTACCGCTTCCGGGCCGAGGTCCGGGCATGAGCCGCTCGTCGATCCCGCCGCAGCTGCCGCCCTCGGTTCCGCCGCGTCCGGCGCCCGCGCAGGACGGCCGTACCCGCTACATGGAACCGGCCGTGGACATGGGCGGGCCGCGCACCGTGCCGGTCACCAGGCCCGGGGTGCCGGCTGCGCAGCCGGACGGCCCCCCGATGGTGGGCGACCCGGGGAGCCGTCCGCAGTCGGCCGACCTCCATCCGCCGCAGGCCGACCCGCAGCGGCCGACGGCAGAGCCCCAGAGCGTCGAGGCATTGGCCGGGGCCGCCGCCGAAGCCGCCCCAACACCTCTGGACCCCGCCACGCAGAAGCCCCGGCGGTCCGGCTGGATCGGATGGGCGCTGGCGGTGGTGGTCGTGGTCGTCGCGGCGGCCGTCTCCTATGTGGCCTTCGGGTTGGCTCAGGTGGTGATCTCCACGGCGGTGCCGCTGGTGGTGGCGGAGATCGGGATCGTTGTGCTGCTGCTCGCCCTGGCTGCGACCGTGATCCGCCGCAGGCTGCGCCTGGCGGTTCAGCGGGGGCGAAGCCAGGCCCAGGAGGAGGCGTGGTCCCGTCACCAGCAGTTCCTGCGCCGGCTGGACCACGAGCTGAAGAACCCGCTGACGGCGGTGCGGGCCGCCGTCGCCGACCTGCCGCAGGCCCCGCTTCACGAGCTGCAGGCCCGGGTCGACGTCGTCGACGCCCAGGCCCGCCGCATGGGGCGCTTGGTGACGGACCTGCGCAAGCTGGCCGACCTGGAGACGGCCGCTCTCTCACTGGAGGACGTCGATATCGCCGAGACCGTCCACGACGCCGCCCAGGCGGTCGGCGAGGAGGGGGCGGCGCGTGGCGGCGGACCCAGAATCCGCCTGGACCTGCCGCAGGTGCCGTGGCCGCTGTCGCATGTGCGCGGCGACGGCGACCTGCTGTACTCGGCCGTCTATAACGTCATCTCCAACGCCTCGAAGTACACCTCGCCCGGCGGGACCGTGGAGGTACGCGGTCGGGAGGAGTCCGGAACCGTCACCATCGAAGTGGCCGACACCGGGATCGGGGTGCCGCAGGCGGACCTGCCGGCCGTGTGGAGCGAGCTGGCCCGGGCCGGCAACGCCCGGGGCCTGCCGGGCTCGGGGCTGGGGCTGGCGCTGGTGTCCACGATCGTGCGCCGCCACGGCGGCAGCGTGCGCATGGCCTCCCGCGAGGGCGTGGGGACCCGGGTATGGCTGAGCCTGCCCGTCGCAGGTCCAGCGGATACGCCGTGACCGCATGGTGCGCCGGCGGCCGCGGCTGAAGAACCCCCGTCACCCCGCCGCACCCCTGTCGCAGTCCTGCGACAGGGCGGGAACCGGGCGGCGACAACGATTCAGTAACGTTCAGGTCATGACAAAAGCACACATCTCCCTGCCCTCCCTCGCCCTCATCACCACCCTCGCGCTGAGCGGCTGCTCCCTGTCCATCGGAGGCGGCTCGTCCTCGCAGGCCCAGGGGCAGCAGACCCAGGCCAGTCAGGCCGGCTCGGACCCCGCCGGCTCCGCAGGAAGCGCCCAGGGCGCCGCCTCCGCCTCGGCGTCGGGAACGGCCGGCTCCGCGGGCCAGGCCGTCGCCGGCTACGAACCCGGACAGATCCCCCCGATCCCCATGATCTCCCTGCCCGATCTCAGCCTGCTCACCCAGTCCACGGGCGCCTTCACCCCGGACCTCACCCGCTCCATCACCTCCCAGCCCGGCATCACAGTCAGGCCCGCCCGCTGCGACGCGAGCGGATCGCTCGTCTCCGGCTCCACGGTCCTGGGCGGGGACGGTTCGCTGACCACGAGCTCAGGAGCCACAGCGGTCACCAACAACGGGGACGGCTCGGGCACCTACAGCGACGACCACCTCTCCGTCACCGTCAATGGGGACGGCTCGGGCACCTACAGCGACTCCGCCACGGGGGAGGCCATCACCCTCGATGGCAAGGGCTCGGGCACCTACAGCCGCGGTGGGGTCTCAATCACCAACAACGGTGACGGCTCGGGCAGCTACAGCGACGGCACGATCTCGATCACCAACCTCGGTGACGGCAGCGCCATCGTCAACGACGCCACGGTCTCGGCCAAGCCCGTCCCCAAGGCCGGCAAGGTCGGCACCTTCCCCTCCATCGACGCCGCCAAGCCCGTGCAGTCCTGCGGCACCGTCATCACCCTGGAGGACAGCGTCCTGTTCGACTTCGGCTCATCGGAGCTGCGCGGCCAGGCCTCGACCACGCTCACCAACCTGGCCACTGTCATCAAGGACTCCAAGGCCCCCAAGGTTCAGGTCCAGGGCCACACCGACTCCGTCTCCGACGACGCCTTCAACCAGAAGCTCTCCGAGCAGCGGGCACAGGCCGTCTCAAACGCCCTGAAGTCCGACGGCGTGGCCGCCGACCTGGAAGCCGTCGGCTACGGCGAGACCAAGCCGGTGGCCCCCAACGAGAACCCCGACGGCTCCGACAACCCCGCCGGTCGCCGCCTCAACCGCCGCGTCGAGGTCTTCGTCCCGGCCTTTTGAACCGCCGCCCGGCCATCGGACCGCACGTGCATGATGCCCACCCGACCGCCCTCACCACATCTGAATACCGGAGAAGAACCATGTCCCCGACCACTCGTCCCCTCCGTCCCCGCCGCGCAGCCGCTGTCGTCCTCGTGGCCCTGTCCCTGACCGGCATCAGCGCCTGCTCCATCTCCGTCGGCGGAGGCTCGACTGACCAGGGAACCGCCGCAGCGGCGGGCCAGGAGGACTCGGCCCCGGAGCAGTCGGCTGCGTCGTCGCCGTCAACGGCTGCGACGACCGCCTCCCAGGCACCCCGATCGCAGACCGCTGCACCCAGTACCCCGGAACAGGCCTCGCCTGCCGCCGTCGGCTCCAGCGCTCCCGAGTCAGGCGCCCGGCCTGCGAGTGGTGAGCGCCCCGGCGCTCGGGCGACCATCACCGACAGCGACTGGCTGAGCGACCTGGAGTTCGTGGAGAAGACCGTCTCGGCGAGCCCGACCATGCTCCTGGACAAGTCCGGCGACGACATCCGTATCGAGGGGGAGGTGAACAGTCTCAGTGTCACCGCCAACAACACGAAGGTCTTCGCCGACTACGTCAGCCTGTTGACCATCTCCGGCAACAACGTCACCGTCTACGTCAAGGACGTCGACCGCGTCGTCATCAAGGGAACCAATGCAGAGGTGGTCTGGGCCGGCAACAGCCCGAAGGTGGAGGACTTCGGCCACAACACTGAGACCCACCAGCAGGGACACGGGGACTGAATCCCGCCTCGCCGCGCCTTCCCCGTCCGGTTGCCATCGCGGCAGTCGACGGCGCGCAGCGGCGACGTCTGAAGGGTACGGTGCCCCGACCTGTTCCTGAACTCCGGCGACTGGGCCTGCTTCTGGGCCCAGTCGCCGGGGTCGTCTCTGCTCCGAGGCGCCCGTGAGAGCCGATGTCCCACACCGTATGCGGTGGAACAGCACTTGACTCCCCTGTGCACATACTGTCTATAGTGTGTATGTACAGAAGGAGTTGCCATGCCGCTCTCGGTCGTCCTGTCCAACACGGCAGGAGTTCCCATCTACGAGCAGATCGCCCAGCAGGTCAGGGACGCGATCCTGACCGGCCAGGTGGAGGCCGACGAGATGCTGCCCTCGATCCGGGCTCTGGCCCGTGACCTGCGCGTCAGCGTCATCACCACCACCCGCGCCTACTCCGACCTCGTCGCCGAAGGCTTCCTGGCCAACGTTCCCGGCAAGGGCTACTTCGTCCTGCCCCGGGACTCCGAGCTGGTGCGCGAGCAGGTGCTGCGGGAGGTCGAGGAGCACCTCGACCGCGCCGTGGAGCGCGCGCGCTTGGCCCAGCTCAGCGACGAGGAGCTCCACACCATGCTGCAGACCATCATCGCCACCTCCGCCACCCCCGCCACCTCCAAGGAGAAGCAGTGAACCCCGTCGAGATCTCCCACCTGACCAAGCACTACCCGGACTTCAGCCTCAACGACGTCACCTTCTCCGTTCCCGCCGGCTACGTGACGGGCTTCGTCGGGGCCAACGGCTCAGGGAAGACCACCACCATCAAGGCCGCCCTGGGCATGATCCACCCCGATTCCGGCTCGGCCACCACTGTGGGCCACGAGCGCATCGGCGTCGTCTTCGACGCCCCGCCCTACAACCCCGAGTGGCGCCTGAAGGACCTGGGCCGCGGCATCGGACGTTTCTTCCCCACCTGGTCCCAGGATCGCTACGATGCCGAGCTCCAGGCTGCGGGCCTGGCCCCCACCAAGAAGGTCAAGGAGCTCAGCCGAGGCATGGGCATGCGCCTGCAGATGGCGGTGGCCCTGGCCCACGATCCCGAGCTGCTCATCCTCGATGAGCCCACCGGCGGGCTGGACCCCTTGGCCCGCAGCGAGATGGTGGACATGCTCGCCCAGTTCATGGTGGAGGAGGGCCGCACCATCCTGTTCTCCACCCACATCACCTCCGACCTCGATCGGCTGGCCGACTACCTGGTCATCCTCAGTAGGGGCAGGGTCGTGGCCAACGGCACCGCTGAGGAGATCCTCGGCTCCTTCCGTCTTGTGCGCGGCACCCCCGAGCACCTGACCGACGCCGTGCGCGAGGCCAGCCTCGGGCTGCGCAGCACGTCCCTGGGCTGGGAGGCCATGATGCCGGCCGACGCCGCTGAGGCGCTGGCCGACCGTATCGTCGTCGAGACCCCCACCATTGAGGACCTCGCCGTGCACATCGCCAAGGAGGCGGGCCGTGAATGACCTCATGACCACGGATCGACGCGAGCACCCCGCCGAGGCGGTCGCATTGGCCGAGGTGCCGGACAATGCGGCGATGAGGGGCGCCGCGGGCGGACCCGGACGGGTCGGTCGGGTGCTCTCACTGGTGCGGTTGCACTTCCTGAGCCTGCGGGGGCCTCTGCCCTCCCTCCTCGGCCTTCTCCTCATTGTCGGCGCCGCCGGCATCGTCTCCGGAAGTATCGCCCTGGTCAGTGGGTTCCTTGCGGGGACCGCCCTGGTCGGGGGCCTCTCGGGAGTGATGGCCGAGCGCTCCGGTATCAACCGTCTGCTGGCCTCCCTGCCCGTCTCCCGGGCCGACGTCGTCAACTCCTACTGGGTGGTTGCGGTGCTGCATCTCCTGGCCGCCTCGGCCCTTTACGCGGCCATAGGCCTGCCTCTGGGCGTACGTCCGGGGAAGCTGCTCGTTCTTCCCCTCATCCTCATCACGGGGCAGGCCCTGGGAATTCCCGTGTTCCTTCACTTCGGGCCTGGACGCGGTCTGCTCGTCTGGGCGGTTTCGATCCTTGCCATCGGGGCTCTGGGCCTGCTGGTATCCAGCTTCGGGCCGATCCGGGACCTCGCTGCGGGGACGGCGGGAGGCGGCCTGCTCCTGGCCCTGGGGGCCGGTGTCCTCCTCGGCCTGTGGGTGCTGAGCCACCGCCTCTACCTCAAGCAGGACCAGTGAGCGCCACGATGATGGGGACGACGACGGGGACAGCGCCCGATAGCAGCCGGGGCATCGGAGCGACCGCGGCGACTGGGCCGGCAGGCCCTGAGGGCAGCGGCGAGACGGCGCTCGCCGGGGTGGGGGCGGTGCTGCGACTCGACCTCATCGTGCTGCGCCGTCGTGGTCCGCTGCTCCTCCTGCCCCTGGCGCTGGCGCTGTTCATCGCCATGGACGTCCTGGCCGGCCGTCTGCAGACGACGGTGATGGCGGGGGCCGCCCTGGGACTGTGCGCCCAGTACGCCCAGAGTGCCGTCGAGTCCGCTCACCACATGGAGCGCCTCTACGGTGCACTGCCGCTGCGGCGCGGTGAGCTGGTCGCTGCCCGCTGGGTCGAGGGGGTCGCACTGGCGCTCCTCTCCGGCCTGGTCTGCGTGCTGGTGGCCGCTCTCACCGGTGACTGGGGCGGCCTCATGGCCGGCCTGCTCGTCATCTGCCTGTCCGCGGCCCTCGGGCTGCCCCTGTTCCTGTGCCTGGCCCCCGAGCGGGCCCTGTGGGTGTGGGGGCTGTGCCTCGGGGCGGGAGTCGGGGCCCTCTACGGCGGTACTCCGCTGCTGGCAGGACCCGCGGCCGAGGTGCTGGGTGAGCCGGTGCCCGCCGTCCTGGCTGCCCTGGCCTGCCCCGCCCTCCTGGGCACCTCCCTGGTGGTGGCCCTCCGCTGGTACGGGCGTCAGGACCACTGAGGCCCGGCCGAGGAAGAAGCAAGAAGAAGTGAGGAGATCGACCATGTCCGAGTCCGTGCCCATGCCCGAGTCCATCGTGTCTGCTGCGCGGGCCGCAGCCGCCCTGCCCGCTGTCGCCGAGTCCCGCGGCACTCAGGCTTCCACTGCTCCTGCGGTGGTGCGGGGGCCGGGCGCCCTGACCCGGTGGGAGACGGTGCGCGCCGTCATGCGCCTGGAGCTGCTCATCGCGTGGAGGCTACGGGACACCGCGGCGCTGCTGGGGCTGTACGCACTCGGTGCCCTGGGGGCGGCCGTGCCTGGGCTGAGGGGCTGGCTGGGACTCTTCTCCCCGGAGAATCTGGTGTACTACCTTCCAGCCGCGGTGCTGATGGTGGTTCTGGATCTATGGCGGCCCTCCCGTGAGGCCCGGATGCGTCAGCTCTACGCGGCGCTGCCCGTCACGCGTGTCGATGTCCTGGCTGCCCGCTATCTCCTGCTCGCGGCTGGCTGGGTGACGCTGTTCGTCGGTGGAACCGCAGTGCTCCTGGCCGTGGGTGGGTTATCGAACGACGCTGTGGGCCGGCACCTGACGTATCTGTTCTTCTTCGGGGTGATCGCCGCGGTGGAGCCGCTCCTGCTCGCCGCATATGGCGGGAGCACCTCCCTGCCCGTGCTCGCCATATGGGGCCTGGCCATCGGCTTCTGCATCGAGATGCCCGTGGTCTTCGGGGTGCAGATCGCATTGGAGTCCATGCCCCAGCAGGTGGTGCTGGCCGGCGGGCTCGGGATCATTGCCGTGCTCTGCGCAGTGGGACTGGGCGCCTCCTGGCGGATCTGCTGTCGTATCTACCTTCGGCAGGACCACTGAGAGCATCGCCTGAGAGCACGAGTGGCGGTGGCCGGTAGCGGCGCCGTTTCACGCACCAGGGCGCCGCCTCACCCCGTGCGCCCGCCGCCGATCGGCCGGCGCTCCCGGGGCCTTCCCCGCGGACCGTTACCCTGGAACCGTGACCACCGCCTCCCCTCCCGCTGCTTCCGGCACCCCCGTCCAGCCCACGCCCGGCCCCGGTCTGTTCATCTCCTTCGAAGGAGGCGACGGCGTCGGCAAGACGACGCAGATCCGCATCCTCGCCGACCTTCTGACCGCGGCGGACGTGGACCACGTCCTCACCCGCGAACCGGGCGGCACGGAGCTCGGCATCGAGATCCGCCGCCTCCTCCTGCACGGTGGGCACGTCGCCCCGCGCGCCGAGGCCCTCCTGTACGCCGCCGACCGCGCCCACCACATCGCCACCCGCGTGCGGCCCGCCCTCGAGCGCGGCGCCGTCGTCCTGGCCGACCGCTACCTTGACTCCTCGGTCGCCTACCAGGGTGCGGCCCGCTCGCTCGGTCCCCAGGAGGTCCGAGACCTGTCCCTGTGGGCCACCGAGGGCCTCCTGCCGGACCTGACCGTCCTGCTCGACGGCGACCCCGACCTGGCCGAACGACGCACCACCGGCCGCGGCGCCAAGGACCGCCTTGAGCAGGAGGGGGACGCCTTCCGCGTGGCCCTGCGCGAGCAGTTCCTCACCCTGGCCCAGACCGAGCCTGAGCGCTTCGTCGTCGTCGACGCCGACCGGCCCGTCGACCAGGTGGCCGACGACGTCATCGAGGCCGTTGTCGCCGCCGTGCGCCGCCACGGCGTGCACCTCGCCCACGGCGGGGCCCACCAGGGCGTGCTCCTGGGGCTGGAGGCCTTCGTGGAGGCCGCCGCCCGCCGCAGCGCCGCAGGGTCGGATCAGGAGCCGCGCTCATGAGCGTGTGGGAGGACGTCGTCGGCCAGGAGAGCGCCGTGGCCGCCTTCACCGCCGCAGCCCAGGCCGCCCGAGAAGCAGCTGAGCAGCGCGAGGCGCAGACCGCCGCCGGTCGCGCCCCCGAAGGGGCGCGAGACGGGGGAGCAGGTTCGGTGGCGGCTGTAGCGGCCGGGCTCGCCATGACCCACGCCTGGCTGGTGACCGGACCGCCCGGGTCGGGCCGCTCCAATGCTGCCCGCGCCTTCGCCGCCGCCCTGCAGTGCACCGGCCCCGTTCCCGGCTGCGGGCAGTGCAAGCCCTGCCGTGACGTCATAGCCGGCTCCCACCCCGACGTCGTGCGCCTGGCCACCGAGAAGCTCATCATCACCATGGAGGAGGTCAAGACCCTCATCGGTGAGGCCCAGCGCCGCCCCTGGACCGGGCGCTGGCGCGTCATCCTCGTCGAGGACGCCGACCGCATGGCCGAGCGCACCACCAACGTCCTGCTCAAGTCCATTGAGGAGCCTCCGCCCCAGACCGTCTGGCTGCTGTGCACCCCCAGCGCCGACGACGTCCTGCCCACCATCCGCTCCCGCTGCCGCCTGGTGACGCTGCGGATCCCGCCGGCCGACGCCGTCGCCGAGCTCCTCGTGCGCCGCGACGGAGCCGACCCCGAGCTGGCCGCCCGGGCCGCCCGGGCCAGCCAGTCGCATATCGGACTCGCCCGCCACCTGGCCACCGATGCCGATGCCTGGGACCGGCGCCGCCGCCTCCTGCTGGCCCCCGTCTCCCTGCGCAGCGTCGGCGACGCCGTCCTGGCCGCCGCCTCCCTGGTGGAGGCCGCCGAGTCCGAGGCCAAGGAGGCCACCGCCGAGCGCGACGCCCGCGAGAAGGCCGAGCTCACCCGCGCCCTCGGCCTGGAGAGCGACGGGAAGATCCCGGCGGCCCTGCGCGCCCAGATCCGCCAGCTCGAGGAGGACCAGAAGCGCCGCGCCAAGCGCGCCCGTACCGACGTGCTGGACCGGGCCATGATCGACCTGCTGTCCTTCTACCGCGACGTGCTCACCACCCAGATGGGCAGCGACGTCGAGCGCGTCAACCTTGACCTGTCCGACGCCGTCGACCAGGCCGCTCGCACCACGACCCCCGAGCAGTCCCTGGCCCGTATCGCGGCCATCGAGGAGTGCCGCAGCCGCCTGCGCTCCAACGCCGCCCCCCTGCTGGCCGTCGAGGCGCTCATGGTGCAGCTGCGCCCCCAGGCCGAAGGACGGTGAGCGCCATGCCCCATCCGGCCTGGGGCGGGGCATGAGGTCGCCGTAGCACCCGAGCCACCGTCGACGCGCCTGTCAAAACCAGGACGGCCACGGCCCGGTGTGGAAGAGTCGTGACATGACCGTTATACAGCCAGGGGGCGAGGACGGCGGCCACGCCGCTGGGTTCGAGCCGATCATCCGCAGGTCGAGCCCGCAGGAGCGAGTCATCGCCTGGGGGCTGACCGCCGTCGGCCTCCTGGGTCTGGCCATCGGGCTGGCGATCATGGCCTCCGGGCAGTACTCGGGAATGCTCGCCTGCTTCGCGGCAGCAGCACTGTGCCTCCTCATGGGCTACCTGACCCTGCGACCGCGAACCGTCTTCGACCGGAGCGGCATCCACAGCAGGACGCTGCTGCGCTCCTACGACCTCGCCTGGCCCGGCTCCCGGGACGACTTCGACATCGCCCGGCAACCCCGATCTGCTCTGCGTGTCCGCGAGGCAGGCCCGAGCGTGCAGGCGACAGTACGCGGCGAGGCGGGCACGGTGGTACTGGGAGGAATGAGTACTCGAGCACTCACCGAGCCCAGGGCTCGCTACCTCATGGAGGAGGAGCTCGATCGGCTCTGGGCGTGGGCCGCCTCCTGGGGGCTGGTGCCCGCCGAGAACCCGGAAGGCACTGGGACTCGCGGCCGAGAGGGCAACGGCTCGTCTCATCCCTGAGAGGGAGCGTGCACCGGCTGGTCGGTTCATATGATGGTGCTCATGGAAACGAGAATGAAGCATCCTCCCCAGAATCGACCTGCCCGGTCCTCGTCCACGGGTGTGAGCGACGCACGAGGCTCCGGTGGCCTTCGACACCGTCGGGTGTCTGCCGGAGCACTGGCGGCTGTGGCGGGCGTGTGCCTGGGGGTGGGGGCCGGTGTGGTCCCCGCTGCTGCGGTGCCCGCTGTGGGGTCGGCTCCGGCTGCGTCGTCCAAGGCGGCGGTGCCCACGGGGCTGGAGTCCTTCTACGGTCAGAAGGTCGAGTGGTACGACTGCGTGGCCACTGCCGGAGTGGAGAAGTCTGCTGACAAGACGGGTTTTCAGTGCGCCAAGGTCAAGGTGCCGCTGGACTACTCCAAGCCCGACGGGCAGACCATTGAGATCGCGATGAAGAAGCACTCGGCCACCGGCTCGGTGCGCCAGGGCACCCTCTTCATGAACCCCGGCGGCCCCGGCGGATCCGGGGTGGACGACGTCGGCGGGATGGTGACCTCGACCTTCGCCGGCGTGCAGAAGTCCTACGACATCATCGGATTCGACCCCCGCGGCGTCGGCTCCTCCACCGCCGTGAACTGCACCTCCGACACCGAGCTGGAGGCGAAGACGGAAGACGCTCCGGTCAATGCCGGAGAGGCCGCCACGACATTCGAGCAGCGGGCCGCCGTCATCTCCGCACAGTTCAAGCAGTTCGAGGCCAGCTGCGCGGCGGGCACCAAGCCTGCCGAGCTGCTCGACCATGTGGACACCGTCTCGGTGGCCCGAGATCTCGACGTGCTGCGGGCGCTGTCCGGGGACCAGAAGCTCAACTACGCGGGCTTCTCCTACGGCACCTACCTGGGGGCTCACTACGCCGAGCTCTTCCCCGCCAACACCGGCCGCATGGTCCTCGACGGCGCCCTCGACCCCAGCCTGAGCCTCAGCGAGCACATTAGGGGGCAGGCCCGAGGCTTCGAGCGGGCGCTGCGCAACTATGTCACCTGGTGCCAGTCGGGGCAGAACTGCCCCTTCTCCGGTGACGCCGACGCGGGCGTCAAGCAGATCGGGGACATCTTCAACTCGGCCGACCAGTCACCCGTGCCCTCCTCGGACGCGAACCGTCCGGTGACGGGTGCCGACATGAAGCAGGTCGTGTCGGTCATGCTCTATTCTACGGAAACCTCCTGGAGCGTCCTGAATGAGGCATTCGGGCAGGTCGTGAACCAGAAAGACGCCTCGGCCTTCAGGTCTATCGCGGACCAGCTTGACGCTCAGCCCCCGGTCAACACCGGTGCGAACATCGCCATCAACTGCCGGGACTACCAGGTCGAGGGCGACATGGCCACCTGGAAGGCGCAGAGTGAGGCGCTGCAGAAGATCTCACCTCGCTTCGCGTCCACGTTCGATGGAGCCGAACTGGGATGCCAGGCCTGGGGGCACACCGGCACCCAGCCGTCCAAGAAGCTCCACGCCAAGGGAGCCGCGCCGATCCTCGTGATCGGGACGACCGGTGACCCGGCCACTCCGTACGAGGACGCCGTGTCCCTGGCCGATCAGCTGGACTCCGGCCAGCTCCTCACCTGGGAGGGCAACGGGCACACGGCTTACGCCAGCTCCGGGAGCGGCCCCTGCGTCACCCAGGCGGTCGACACCTACCTGCTCACCGGCACCATGCCCAAGAAGGGGCTGACGTGCCACGGCACGGAGTGAGCACGCGAGGAAACGCCACCCTCCCGCCGGCTGTCCGCTGAGGATCGTCAGGGAGCGTTGCGGGTACGCATCACCGTGGTTGGGGCGCCGGCGACAGGCGCCCCAACCACGGCTCTTTTCTTCTCTCGGATGCCTGCCCATGACGCGGACACGTCCGTTTACTGTTTGTAATATAACGGTTATGAAAAATAGCGTGATTGAGTTCTCCGGTCCGCGACGAGTCGCCCCGGGGCGCCGTCGGGTGTCTGCTGGGGTGCTGGCGGCTGTGGCGGGTGTGTGCCTGGGGGTGGGGGCCGGTGTGGTTCCTGCTGCTGCGGTGCCCGCTGTGGGGTCGGCTGCGGCTGTGGCTGCGTCGTCCAAGGCGGCGGTGCCCCAGGGGCTGGAGTCCTTCTACGGTCAGAAGGTCGAGTGGTACGACTGCGTGGCCACCGGAGGGATGGAGAAATCGGCCGAGAAGACCGGTTTTCGGTGCGCCAAGGTCAAGGTGCCGCTGGACTACTCCAAGCCCGACGGGCAGACCATTGAGATCGCGATGAAGAAGCACCTGGCCACCGGCTCGACGCGCCAAGGCACCCTCTTCGTCAACCCCGGCGGCCCCGGCTACTCCGGGGTGGAGATGGTGGAGAACAACGAGACCCAGTTCTCGCCCGCCCTCAACCAGGCCTACGACATCATCGGCTTCGACCCCCGCGGCGTCGGCTCCTCCACCCCGATCACCTGCGATGACGGCGCGGGCCAGCAGCCCGCCAAGGCCGCCCAGGGGGGCATGGGCGTCAACGACCCCCAGCCCGGCTCCCTCGTCGCCGACGTCGCCGGGGACGACCCCACCCCCTTCCGGGACGCTGAGAATCCTGCTGCCGACGGCGGAGCGGAGGCCAACGTCGGTTTCCCGACCCTGATCGACGAGATCACCAAGGACTTCAAGCAGGAGGAGGCCAACTGCGCCGCCCACACCAAGCCGGCCGGGCTGCTCGACCATGTGGACACCGTCTCTGTGGCTCGGGATCTTGATGTCCTGCGGGCGCTGTCCGGGGACCAGAAGCTCAACTTCCTGGGCTTCTCCTACGGCACCTACCTGGGGGCCACCTACGCCGAGCTGTTCCCCGCCAACACCGGGCGGCTGGTCCTCGACGGCGCCGTCGACCCCTCCCTGTCACTGGGGGACCGGGCCTCCGGGCAGGCCCAGGGCTTCGAGACCGCACTGCGCACCTACGTCCAGCAGTGCCAGTCCGGCCAGGCCGTCCAGGAGGGCCAGAGCTGCCCCCTGACCGGTGACGCCGACGCCGGAGTCCAGCAGGTTCGCACCCTCATCTCCTCGGCCGACCAGACGCCGCTGAAGACCTCAGACCCGAACGTCACCGTGGACGGCAGCACGATCCGCAGCGTCGTTCGCCGATTCCTGTACACCTCCGAGTACTGGCCCTTCCTCACCTACGCCCTCGACCAGGCCATCACCCAGAAGGACGGCTCCTACATCCAGGTGCTCTACGGCAAGGTGACCGCCGGAGGCAGCGCCCCGACCTTCTACGCCGTCAACTGCCAGGACATCCCCGTCCAGGGCGACATGACCAGCTGGGAGAAGGAGTACCAGCAGATCCTCCAGAGCTCGCCCACCTTCGGCGCCTCCCTGGGCAACCAGGATGCGCGCTGCCAGGCCTGGGGGCACAACGGGACCCGCAAGCCCGCACCCATCCACGCCAAGGGGGCCGCCCCCATCCTGGTTGTGGGCACCACCGGTGACCCGGCCACGCCCTATGCCTGGTCCCAGGCCCTGGCCGATCAGCTCGAGTCCGGCCGGCTCCTGACCTGGGAGGGCAACGGGCACACCGCCTACGGGCGCGCGGGGGCCTGCGTCCAGAAGGCCGTCGACACCTACCTCATCAGCGGGACCGTGCCCAAGGAGGGGCTGACCTGCAAGAACGGACAGTGAAGCCGGACCGTCCCCGCCCCGGGGGCCTCGACGGGAACTTCTCCCCACTCCGTCTCCAGGAGGAGGCCCCCGGCGGCACGGCAGCATATGGTTCACGTCGTGACTACTGCGACCTCGCCTCGGCCTCGTATCAAGCCTCTGCTCGTGGCGCTCTCCGCGCTTCTGGTGTGCGGGAGCCTGACCGCCTGCCAGGACGACACCGATATCAAGGCAACGCCGGCAACGGCGTCGGCCTCGGCAGCGATTCCGGCCGGGCTGGAGAGCTTCTACAACCAGAAGGTCTCCTGGTACGCCTGTGACAAGAAGGGGATGGGCGAGGCGAAGTCGGGGAAGGACACCGGCTTCACCTGCGCCAAGGTCAAGGTGCCGCTGGACTACGACAACCCCGGTGGCGAGACGATCGAGATCGCGGTGAAGAAGCGGGCCGCTAGCGAGGACTCCGTCGGCTCGCTGTTCGTCAACCCGGGTGGGCCGGGAGGATCGGGCATCGAGCTGGTCGAGAGCGCCGGTTCCTACTTCTCCAAGAACCTCACCAGCTCCTACGACGTCGTCGGCTTCGACCCGCGTGGCGTGGGCGCCTCCACGGCGGTCGACTGCCTGACCGACGCCGAGCTCGACGCCGAACGAGCCGGGGCGAACGACCCGGCGACCCCCTCGGCCGCCGCCACCCAGGAGCGGGCGCAGAAGATGGGGGAGGCCTGCGCGTCGAAGACCAGCCCCGTGGGGCTCCTGGACCACATCGACACCATCAGTGCCGCCAAGGACCTCGACGTCCTGCGGGCGGTTGACGGCCAGCAGGCGCTGACCTACCTGGGCTTCTCCTACGGCACCTACCTGGGGGCCACCTACGCCGAGCTGTTCCCCGCCAACACCGGCCGCATGGTCCTCGACGGCGCCGTCGACCCCTCCCTGAGCGCCGCGGACCTGGCCCTGGGGCAGGCCAAGGGCTTCGAGGCCTCACTGCGGGCCTACGTGCAGAACTGCCAGAGCTCCAAGCTGGGCTGCCCCCTGAGTGGGGACGTCGACTCCGGAGTCTCCCAGGTCCGCGAGTTCCTCGAGTCCACGAAGGCGGCGCCGCTGCCGACCTCCGACGACAAGCGGCCGCTGACCTACGACCTGGCCGTCTACGGGGTGCTGGGCTCGATGTACCAGACCCAGCTGTGGCCCTCCCTCACCCTGGCGCTGTCCCAGGCGATGGGCAAGGTGGGCAGTCCGGACGGAAGCGCGCTGCTGGCCATCGCCGACGCCGTCTCCTCCCGCCAGAGCGACGGCAGCTACTCCGGTAACGGCGCCGAGGCCCTCATGGCGGTCAACTGCCTGGACTACCCGGTCCAGGGGGACAACACCTCCTGGGAGGAGGAGGCCAAGGCCGTCAACGAGGCCTCGCCCACCTTCGGCTCCCAGCTGCTCTACCCCGACGCCTACTGCCAGGGCTGGGGCCACACCTCGAACCGTAAGCGCGAGAAGATCACGGCCTCCGGTGCTGCGCCGATCCTCGTGTTGGGCACCACCGGTGACCCGGCCACGCCCTACGCCTGGTCCGAGGCATTGGCCGATCAGCTCGAGTCCGGTCAGCTCATGACCTGGAAGGGCAACGGGCACACCGCCTACGGGCGCTCCAATGACTGCGTCAAGAAGGCCGTGGACACCTACCTGCTCAACGGGACGATGCCGGCCAAGGGACTCACCTGCTGACCCCTGCCGGGCAGGCCGGTCTGACCGGTTTCTGCAGGCCATGAGATCGGCCCCGGACGACATTCACGTCGTCCGGGGCCGATTCCTCAGCGGGCAGTGGGGGCCTGGAGGGCCCGGTGCCGCCGGGCTTCCGGGTCGCTCGCCTCACTGGCTCAGTTCACCGGCGATGGACCGTCCCATCCAGCCGGCCAGGTCATCTCCCGTCAATCCCTGTGAGAGCAGGAACTGGACCTTGGCGTAGGCGGCCTCCAGGGTCATGTCGCGGCTGC
>ERZ773021.497-NODE-497-length-17526-cov-4.9415_pt1 | contig 17526 bp, 20 predicted proteins | sample MGYA00511668_ERZ773021 | MGnify/ENA primary metagenome ERZ773021 (study PRJEB29015, sample SAMEA2737961) | human oral metagenome | biome: human oral; feature: human-associated habitat; material: dental | place: China | collected 2032 ... | reverse complement strand
TGTTGGGATATATGCAGAAATATCTCCGGCTTGTGTTTCGATGATTGGTAAGGCAGTTAATGACCCTGCTCCTAATTCATCACTTAATTTCGCTGCACGTTCTAGTAGACGTGAGTGTAAGTAGAATACATCCCCTGGATAAGCTTCACGACCTGGTGGACGACGAAGTAATAGGGAAATTTCACGGTAAGCGGCCGCTTGTTTAGATAAATCATCATACACAATTAACACGTCGCGACCTTGATACATCCACTCTTCACCCATTGCAGTACCTGCATATGGTGCAATATAAAGCATTGGCGCTGGTTGAGAAGCGCTGGCAGATACAACGGTTGTATATTCCATGGCTCCATAACGTTTTAATGTTTCGACGAGGGCTTTAACAGTAGATTCTTTTTGTCCAATTGCAACATAAATACATAATGTATTTTTACCTTTTTGGTTCAAAATCGTATCCACTGCAATACTCGTTTTACCAGTTTTACGGTCACCAATGATTAACTCACGTTGCCCTTTACCGATTGGCACTAAGGCATCGACTACTTTTAATCCTGTAGGTAATGATTGTTTTACACTTTGACGTTGCATAACGCCAGGTGCTTCATTTTCTACTGGACGTTTTTTTGTTGTTTCGATAGCACCAAGTCCGTCAATTGGACGACCTAACGCATCCACAACACGCCCGATAAGCGCATCTCCAACAGGAACATCCAAAATACGGCCTGTACGTTTTACAGGCTCTCCTTCATGAATGTTCTCATAAGAACCAAAAATGATGACACCCACATCTTGTTTTTCCAAGTTTTGTGCCATACCATAAGCGCCATTTTCAAATTCTACTAATTCTCCAGCCATTACGTTTGTAAGGCCGATGACACGAGCAATTCCGTCACCAATGAAAGAAACCTCTCCGATTTCTTCGATTTGTTCTTTCGTTTCAAAAGAAGAGATTTGGTCACGAATTCTCGCTGTAATATTACTCATTTCCATTTATGCCATCTCACCTCTTCAATCCAGTTTGGCTAACTTTTTCTTTGAATTGTTTTAATTTATTCGAAATTGTTCCATCTAAAAGAAATTCTTTGGTTTTCAATTGAACACCGCCTATAACAGAAGGATCAACTGTATTTACCCAAGAATCGTATTCTTTTTCTGTTTTATTTTGAAAAGCAATAGCAATACGTTCAATTTGCTCATCCGTTAAAGGAATTGCAGAAACAATTTCTAATTTATTTGCGTTATAAAGTTCAAGAAACGCTTCTAGTGCTTCTACGATATTCATAGAACCATCTTCTGACGGAAAAGTCGCTAAGTACTCCTGCGTTTCACTAGATAAGTGACCAAATGTTGATTCTAGAACTGCCAATTTTTTATCATACGAAACATGTTCCAAATGCATCAGCTGTCTAAAAGTAGATGTATTTTGAATTCCATCTAAAATTGCTTGAATTTCATTTGTTACTTGATCTAAGTGACCTTCATATTTTGCCTTTGCATAAAAATGGCTGGCTTCTTTAACGATATCTTTATGATATTTTACCATTATCCTTCCAACCCCTTAATAAAGGACTCAATCACTTCTTGATGTCTTTCTTTTGTCACTTCTTTTTCAAGAATTTGACTTGCAAGTTGAATAGACAAGTCCACAATCTCATCTTGTACTTGAGCAATGGCACGTTGCTTCATCGAATCTACTTCTCGTTGCCCTTCTGCTTTCATACGAGAGACTACTTCTTTACCTTCTTTAATCATTTCATCTTGCGTTTTTGATGCTGCTTCACGAGCGTTATTTAAAATATCGCTCCCCTTCAGTTCTGCTTTATGAATAATTTCATTCGCATTCGCTTGAATTTCTTCCGCTGCTTTTTTCTTTTCTGCAGCTTCATCTAAATCTTTAGAGATTTTATCTCTACGAGACTCTAACATTGCATTTACTTTATCCCAAGCAAAATATTTTACTAGGAAAAGTAATAATGTCATAGAAACTAGCACGACCAAAGTATCACCTAAAACGGTACTCGTATTACCTGACAACATTACTTCAAACATCGCTCACCCCTCCTTTTCGACAATAATCCCTTCATTTGAATCTATTTGACGAAAACAAGGATAAGAGCGATTAATACTGCGAAGATTGGCATCGCTTCGATTAAGGCAACCCCGATAAACATTGTTGAACGTAATTCGTTGCTTAATTCTGGTTGACGAGTCATTGATTCGATTGTTTTTACGATTACTGCTTGGTTCCCGTAGGCTGCTGCTAAAGCTGCTCCTACTACTGCAATTGCTGCTGCTAATTCTGTCATTTTAAATTCCTCATTTCTTAAAAATTAATGTTTCATTACTTTATGTGAGATATATACCATCGTTAACGTACAGAATACGTACGCTTGAATAGCTCCAATCACAACTGAAAAACCTTGCCAAATTACACCTAACGGAATGGCAAGAATATACGTTATTAATCCGGCTGCGGATGAGAACATCACAATTAAGCCTAATAACACTTCACCAGCATATATATTTCCGTAAAGACGAAAAGCCAGTGTAATTGTATTCGTAAACTCTTCAATTAACTTAATTGGGAGCATAAACGACATTGGACTTAAATAAGAATGTTGAATATATCCTTTGAGTCCCATCTTCTGTACGCCAGAATAATGTGCGATTAATGTAGTCATCAACGCCAATGCCAAACATACGATTGGGCTGGCAGTAGGGCTTGCAAAATAACTATGATCCTCATAATGGATATAGAAAATGAGGCCCACCATATTGGCGACTAACACAAAAGAAAACAGTGAAAAAATATATAAATAATATGTTTGTCCCGTTTTCTCATCTACTGCGTTATTAACAATGCCTTTTGTAAATTCCATTAAAGCCTCTAAAGCATTTTGTAGCTTTCCTGGCTTCATGGACACTTTCCTGGCCGATAATATTGTAAATAGCGCAATGAGTAAAACACTAACCCCACACGAAATCAAAATCGGAACTGAAAACGACACTCCAAAAATCTCAATCACTTTTGGTGTTGCTTCCATGAATCTTATTTTCCCTCCTTTTCACCAAATAAAAAATCTGACAACATCTCCTTACATTGAGGCATTCGCTCAGTACGGTGATTATTGTCAGATTCGTTGGCAATAGTCTATCGCAAAAGCGTTGACTACATTAATTAATTATTTGGTTCCGAATAAACGATCTCCAGCATCCCCTAATCCTGGAAGAATGTATCCATGCTCATTTAATCGTTCATCTAATGCTGCTGCATAAATGTCGATTTCAGGATGTGCGCTACGTAAGGTTTCTACTCCTTCTGGGGCAGCTACTAAGCAACAAAACTTAATAGAGTTAGGCTGTGCACCACGTTTAAGTAATGCATCAATTGCTGCAACAGCACTTCCCCCTGTAGCTAGCATTGGATCTACGACAAACAACTGTCTTTCAGAAATATCTGAAGGCAATTTCACGAAATATTCTACAGGTTGCAAAGTATCATGATCGCGATACATACCAACGTGACCAATTTTAGCAGCTGGAATCAATTCTAAAATTCCATCTACCATCCCTAAACCAGCACGAAGGATTGGAATAATTGCTACTTTTTTACCAGCTAATGTTTTTAATATTGTTTTAACAAGAGGAGTTTCGATTTCTACATCTTCAAGAGGTAAATCTCTAGAAACCTCATAAGCCATTAGCATTGAAATTTCGTTTACAACTTCGCGGAATACTTTTGTTCCACAATCTTTTTGACGAATCATTGTTAATTTATGTTGAATTAACGGATGATCAAGTACGTGAAATTTTCCCATTTGTCATTCTCCTTCCAATACATTAGTGTCACTTCTGTTATTTTACCTAAAAAACTAGTAAATTTCTAGTATCAGTTTGAAAACTTTTAATTATTTTCATAAATAGTAACAAACCTTTACATGAAGTTGTTTATGCATATAGTTTGAAAGTTTCAGTCAATTGTTTTACTTCTTGACGGACACTATTTAACACTTCTTTATTTTCAGGATTTGTTAATGTTGTAAGGATTAACTCTGCTACTTTCTTCGCAGCAGCTTCATCAAAGCCACGAGTAGTAATAGCTGCCGTTCCGACACGAATCCCACTTGTTTTAACAGGGGGTAATGTATCAAATGGAATGGCGTTTTTATTCACTGTAATTCCAACAGTGTCAAGTAATTCTTGCGCTTCTTTACCGTTTAATCCAGTTTCTTTAATATCGAGGAGTAATAGATGGTTATCAGTACCACCTGAAATCGCACGAATCACTGTTCCTTCAAACACTTGGGCCATTGCTTTAGCATTATTCACGACTTGCTCGATATACTCACCAAATGCTGGTTGAAGAGCTTCATGGAAAGCAACTGCTTTACCAGCAATCACGTGTTCTAACGGTCCACCTTGGATTCCAGGGAAGATGGCGCTATTTAGTTTCTTGCCAAATTCTTCTTTTGCTAAAATTAAGCCACCACGTGGTCCACGCAATGTTTTATGTGTTGTTGATGTTACTACGTCAGCATAAGGTACTGGACTTTGATGGGCTCCTTTGGCGACTAAACCAGCAATATGTGCCATATCCACCATAAAATAAGCTCCAACTTCCTTAGCAATTTCGCCAATGCGTTTGAAGTCAATTTCTCGTGGGTACGCTGAAGCTCCAGCCACGATTAATTGTGGTTTTTCTTCTTTAGCAATACGTTCTAATTCATCGTAATCGATTGTTTCTGTTTCTGGACTTACTCCATAAGAAACAAAATGATAATCTTGTCCAGAGAAGTTTACTCCCATTCCGTGAGTCAAGTGACCACCATGGTTTAAGTCCATCCCTAAAATCTTATCGCCTTTCTTTACTAAAGCACGATACGCAGCCATATTTGCTTGAGAACCTGAATGAGGTTGAACATTGGCATATTCAGCTCCAAACAATTCTTTTACGCGATCAATCGCTAGTTGTTCGATGACATCAACGTACTCACATCCGCCATAGTAACGACGCCCTGGATATCCTTCTGCATACTTATTCGTTAGAATACTTCCTTGTGCACGTAAAACTCCTTCTGATACGAAGTTTTCTGATGCAATCAATTCAATCCCCTGTTGCTGACGATGAAGTTCTTTTTCAATCGTCTCAAAGATGATTTTATCTTCTGTAAATTGACTCATTCAACTACCCCTTTCTATTCTTACTTTCCTATTTTATCACATTATCGCTTTTTGTAGAAAAGCTATGAGTTTTCCTAAAGGACAGTGGATGCCGCTTTTTTCAAACGGTTCATATACGCGATTCCAACGCCCTCTTCTGGCGCGCTCTGAGCTAAAATTATATCTAACTCCAAATGATCTAATGTTCGAAGCGCATCAAATAACGAGCGATTCATAGCATCCACGTTCGTACCCATCTTGTAAATACCTTTCACTCTCCTTTCAAACGCATCTACAATTGCGTTTTGAGCCATGATACCGACTGTCTTCCTATTATTTTGAGCTTCTTGGATAGCTTTTGTGAAGGACTCTACTGTCCCTTCTACAACCAACACTGGTGTTTTGGGGGCGTAATGACGATATTTCATCCCTGGAGATTTCGGTACTTCACGCTCTCCAGTTTTTGTGGTGACAGAAGACTGAATAGGCCCAATAACCGATTCAATCTGCTCTTTTGTTATCACACCCGGTCTTAAAATTACTGGCCCCTCTTCATTCGTCAAATCAATCACCGTTGACTCTACACCTACAGTAGATGAGCCTCCATCCAAAATTCCACGAATACGACCATTCATATCTTCAAATACATGTTCTACTTTTGTTGGACTTGGCTTCGTCGATAGGTTCGCACTTGGTCCCACGAGAGGAATACCCACTTTTGTGATTAATTCTAGTGTTAATGGATGATTTGGCATACGAAATGACACCGTTGGCAGTCCAGCGGATAAAGCCGGTGCATAAATTCCTGGTTTTGCCTTTAGAATCATCGTCAGTGGTCCAGGCCAAAAAGCCTTCGCTAAGGTTAGCGCAATTTCAGGGATTTCTTCTACAGTAGAAGTCATCTGCTGGATATCACTAATATGAACAATCAGCGGATTATCACTTGGACGTCCTTTGGCTTTAAACACCTTTAAAACAGCTTCTTGACTTGTTGCGATTGCTCCTAATCCATATACCGTTTCCGTTGGAAAAGAAACAATTTCTCCCTGTTGTAAAGCTTTAGCTGCAATATCTAAGTTTTCTTTTGTAAAAATTTGTGTTTCCATTACTGCGCCTCCTTTCCACTCACAATAATCATTCGGTCCATACCTGCAATATCTTTATGAATCGTTACTTTTCGATTTGGACAAGCTTCACTAAAAATTCGTCGTACGCTTGCTCCTTGGTTAAATCCAATTTCAAAAAAGGCTTGCCCACTATCTGTTAAAAATTCTTCTAATCGGTTAGCAATCTTTTCGTAAATCGCAAGCCCCTCATTCTCTGCAAATAACGCTTGAGACGGTTCATACCGTCGCACTGATTCATCCATTAATGCTTCTTCTGAATAAGCGATATAGGGTGGATTACTAATAATACACTCAAACTTTTCAGGTGGTACGTTACTGAATACATCGCTGTAAAACAATTCAGTTTGAAGATTGAACTTATCTCGATTCTTTTGAGCAACAATGAGTGCTTCCTCTGAAATATCGCACCCCTTATAATGATGTCGCCCAACAAGTCTTTCCAGACTTAAAATAATACAGCCCGTTCCGACGCCAATTTCTAGGACATTCCCAACTGGACACTGTTCTAAAAACGACTGGACCTTTAATACAAGCTCTTCTGTTTCTGGACGAGGAATTAAGGTATCCTTAGTAACGATAAATTCTTCCCCTAGAAACTCAGCAACTCCTGTAATTTGCTGCAATGGTTCAAACTTGCTTAAGCGCAACAACTCAGGTTCCAAGTCCTCGAAAGTCACTGAGGCCTCTTGTCGTAAATTCAACAGAAATTGCGACAGGGTCCATTGATTCTTGAATAGCATTAATTCTCTAACTAGGTTCTGGCATTCTTTAAGCCCTATATTCGGTTGTTTCTCTTCTAAAAAACAAGAAGCCCTTATGAGGACTTCTTGGTTCGTTGGATTAGTTGTTTCCATTATTTAATTGCTCCAATTTTTCTGTGTGATCATAAAGAATTAAAGCGTCGACAATTTCATCAATTTTTCCAGCTAACACTTGGTCTAACTTTTGAAGTGTTAAACCAATACGGTGGTCTGTAACACGGTTTTGTGGGAAGTTGTACGTACGAATACGTTCTGAACGGTCCCCAGTACCAACTGCAGACTTACGGTTTGCATCATATTCAGATTGGGCTTCTTGAGAAATCTTGTCGTATACACGCGCACGTAATACTTTCATTGCTTTCTCACGGTTCTTCAGTTGCGAACGTTCATCTTGCATTGCAACAACAATTCCTGTTGGCAAGTGAGTTAAACGTACGGCAGATGCAGTTTTATTAACGTGCTGTCCGCCGGCACCTGATGCATGGTAAATATCCACACGAATATCTTTATCTTCTAATTCAATTTCTACTTCTTCTGCTTCAGGCATTACAACGACTGTAGCTGTTGAAGTATGCACACGTCCTTGAGATTCAGTTGATGGAACACGTTGTACACGGTGCGCACCAGATTCATATTTTAATTTAGAGAATACATTATCCCCTGTAATCATTAAAATAACTTCTTTATATCCACCGATACCTGTAACGTTGGCATCCATCACTTCTACACGCCAGCCTTGTGACTCTGCATATTTTTGATACATATTCAAAAGGTCTCCGGCAAAGAGTGCAGCTTCGTCTCCACCAGCAGCTCCGCGAATTTCCATGATGATGTTTTTACCATCATTTGGGTCTTCTGGTAAAAGTAAAAATTTGATTTTATCTTCTAATTCTACTTTTTCTTTTTTGAGGGAGCTTAGTTCTTCTTTCGCCATTTCTGCCATTTCGGCATCTAAGCTTTCACCAAGCATTTCCTCTGTGTCGCTAATTTCTTCAACCACTTGTTGATAACGTTTAAAGGTTTCTACTTTTGGGCGTAAATTCGCTTCTTCTTTTGTTAGTTCCATGAAGCGTTTTGTATCGCCGATAACTTCCGGGTCACTTAATAGCTCTGAAAGTTCATCGTACCGAATAATAAAACTATCTAATTGATCGAACATACTTTTCTCCTTTTTCTTCTCTTATAAGCGTTCTTCACCAGGATGGTTATAGTGATAACGACAAACTGGATAATAAGCATCATTACCCCCAATTTGGATTTGTTCTCCCGTATACACTGGTACACCATCCACTACACGCATATTCATACTTGCTTTTTTATGACAATACCAACAAATCGTTTTTATTTCTTCGATTTTATCAGCATAAAGTAATAAGTATTTAGAACCTTCAAATAATTCGTTTTGAAAATCATTCTTAAGTCCAAATGCCATTACTGGAATATTTAATTCGTCAACAATTCGAGCGAGTTCAAGAATGTGATGTTTTGATAAGAATTGAGATTCATCAATCAAAATACAATAAGGTTTTACAGCTTGCCCTTCGACAATTTCGTAAATAGGTGTCTCTTCAAAAATTGGAATTGCTTCACGACGAACACCGATACGGCTAGAAACATAGCCAACTTGATCACGATCATCTATTGCACTCGTAAATAATAAAACGGGCTTGTTCTGTTCCTCATAATTATGAGCAACCTTTAAAATTTCAATGGATTTACCACTATTCATTGCACCATATTTAAAAAATAATTGTGCCACTTTCTATTCCTCCAATTGATAAACTATACCTTTAATATCTTACGATAAACTGCTACGTTTGTGCAAAGAAAAACCGTTTCTTATAAGCACATTACCCTTAATAAATTTGCATGGTATTTAAAAAGTTTTTTTAAACCACTTTTGATTAAAGTATGCTACAATAGTGAAGAATCTATAGGAAAGGATCGTCAAAATTGAATATAAGAACACAAGTTGCTTTAGGAGCAGGGAAATTCACTAGATGGGCTCTTAAAACTTTTACAAAAGGTGGCAGTAGCATGCCAGGAAAAGTGGCACATGCTATTGATCCTACAATTTTAAAATCTCTAGCGGAGAACTACGATGTGATTATCGTCAGCGGAACAAACGGAAAGACATTAACAACTTCCCTTATCGTTCAACTTTTAAAACAAAAATATCCTAATATTTTAACAAACCCGACTGGAGCAAATCTAACTCAAGGGATTGTATCTACTTTTTTAAATCATTCTCCTAAAAAGGGTGAAAAGAACATTGCTGTTCTAGAGGTGGATGAAGCTACGATTAAACATATCACTCCTTATATCGAACCTAAACTATTTGTGTTTACGAATATTTTTCGCGACCAAATGGATCGATTTGGTGAGATATATACAACTTATCAATTTATGTTAGACGGAGCGGCTTTTGCTCCATCTGCAACCATTCTTGCAAATGGAGATGCGCCAATATTTAATAGTGACGAATTACCTAATCCACGTCTATATTTTGGATTTAATCATACTGAAGATAGTGAAATGATGGCTCACTACAATACAGATGGTGTTCTTTGTCCTCACTGCCAATCTATCTTGCATTATAAGAGTATTACTTATAGCAACCTTGGTAAATACTATTGTCCAAAATGCGACTTCAAACGTCCTGAATTGAATTATGCAGTCACTGCTTTAAATGAATTGTCTTTAACAGGTTCTTCATTTGATATTGACGGTACAACTTTCTCAATTCCAATTGCTGGACTATATAATATTTATAATGCCTTAGCTGCATACTCTGCTGCAAAATTCTTTGGCCTTTCTACGGAAGAAATCCAAGAAGGCTTCTCTAAAGCTCAGCGCGTATTCGGTCGTCAAGAAACCTTTGCCGTTGAAGATAAAGAAGTGATGTTGAACTTAATTAAAAACCCAGTTGGATTTAACCAAATCGTTCAGCTACTAAGTTATGAAAAAGAACCCTTCAGTTTAGGTGTTCTCTTAAATGATAACCCTGCAGATGGTCAAGATGTCAGTTGGATTTGGGATGGCGATTTCGAAGGGTTACATGCTTTGAACGCAGTCGATACAGCCATCAGTGGTATCCGTGTTGAAGACCTTGGTGTTCGTATGGAAGTCGCAGGTTTTGAAAATATGAAAGTCTTTAAGACAAATGCAGAATTAATCGATTGGATTCGCAAAGCTCCAACAAAAAAAGTCAATGTACTAGCGACTTATACTGCGCTACTTAACTTACGTAAAGACTTTGCTAAAGAAGGATACCTTAAGGAAGGGATGAACGGATGAAATTAAGAATCTGTCATTTATACGGAAACCTAATGAACACATACGGTGATAATGGAAACTTACTCATGTTACAACACCGTGCAAAAAAATTAGGATACGAAGTCGAAACTACTCTTATTAGCTTAGAAGAAGACTTCAATCCAGAAGAATTTGATATCGTAATGTTTGGCGGTGGTCAAGATTATGAACAAACTGTTGTTGCAAAAGATCTTCAAAACAAAAAAGATACTTTAATCGAGTATATTGAAGATGATGGAGTTGTCGTAGCTATTTGCGGTGGCTTCCAATTATTAGGCCGTTATTACGTAAATGCTAGTGGCGAACGTCTCAATGGGATTAGTGCTATCGACGTTTGCACTAACGGTCAATTTCCAAATCGTTTAATTGGTGATGTTGAAATCTTTAACGAAGAATTTGGAGAAACGTATTTAGGATACGAGAATCATATTGGTAGAACTTACTTAGGTAAAAATATGAAACCTCTTGGAAAAGTAGTAAAAGGTTTTGGAAATAATGAAGAAGATCATGCGGAAGGTTGTCACTACAAAAACGTGTTTTGCTCTTATTTCCACGGACCAATTCTCGTTAGAAATCAACACCTTGCAGATCGAATTATTCAAACGGCTGCTCAAAGAAGACATGCAAAAAATGCATAACAAAAACCTCTATTCAACAAATTTGTTGAATAGAGGTTTTTCCATTACAAAGACAGTTCCTAAGATTCCAACGACTGTTAAAGAAGGAACAAAAATTCCTAAAAAAATGCCAATTCCCATTCCAATTACGATTCGATTAATTAAACTGAGCTTACTCAGTCTCTCTACAATGTTGTTCATATATTTCCTCTATTCTCTTTCTTATATGGCGTCTATCTTACACAAGTTTATAGCTTTCTGCCAAAAGATATCCACAGTTTGAAAACATTTATTTCCAAAACGGATACACTGTTTTGTTTTTATATTTGTCAGATAGAATAGTCTTAGTATAGTTTTTATACTTAAAATCAAACTAAAACTCAAAAGAGAATAACGTTTAACTAGCCAATCCATTGAATTGAAAATAAATAAGTTATAATGGCACTCATACTTATAAAAGGTGTAAATGGAATTTTATTACTTCGCCCTTTTAGTCTAAAGAAAAAATGCAAAAAACAACAAAATACTCCTCCACATACAAAAGAAAGCAATCCTACAAAAATAATCTGGGTTGGAGAAAAAATAATTCCTAATGTTGTTAAAAAATAAACATCTCCCATTCCAAAAGCTTCTTCTTTCCAAATGAAGTGCCCTAAACTCTTAATAATCCCATAAAACAAGAATCCAATTATCATTGAAAATATTCGTTCTTCCCATGTCTGAGAACTAAGTAATATTTCAAAAAGTAATAGCAATAAAAGTACTCTTAAATCAACTTCATAGGAATCAATATCCATCAATGCGATTAATACTAAAAAAGAACAAAAAAAGAATCCTAAAATATCTAGCGGACCTTTTAATAGAGCTACCAAAATAAATAATAAAGAGACGAATACTTCAATAAAATAATATCGTCCCCCAATTTTATGATGGCAATAGCGACAACATCCTCTAAGATAAAGATAAGAGAAAATCGGAATTAAATCCCAAAAGTGAAGAATATGTCCACAACTTGGACAATGAGATCTTGTAGATATAAAATTTTCTCCATTGTTTAGTCGAACACTAACAACATTGATAAAACTTCCAATAGAAGCACCTATTAGTGCAATGAAAATATAAAGCATAAAAAAACCTCCCTTACTTAACAATACGTTTTGTAAGAGAGATTCGGAAGTTTATTCTTCAATCTGTACTTCTTCAACTTTATCATTGTAGTACAGACCAGAGTATTCCTTATACCACGCAAAGAAATGCGTAATGAATACTTTAACCACTGCATAGACTGGGACAGCTATTAATAACCCAACAAGTCCAAACATCTTTCCAGCAGCCAGTAAAATAATCAAAATTGTTACAGGATGCATTTTCAATGATGATCCTAAAATTAAAGGTTGTAAGACACGACTTTCAATTAATTGTTCAATAACAAAAACCAAAAATACGTGGAGTGCTAGAGTAGGATTGGTAACAAAACCAATAATTAAAGCTGGCGTCAACCCAATTATAGATCCTAAATAAGGAATAATTGTTAGAAGACCTGCTATCATCCCTATAGTAACTCCGTAAGGTAATCCAATAAGCGTATATCCAATGATATAAGTAAATCCAACACAGATAGCAACTGTAATTTGTCCTCGGATATAAGAACTCACTTGTTGATTCATTTCATTTAACATCACACTAATCTTGTGTTGAGATCGTGTTGGAAACATTCTAGTCACAAATGGAATCACTTTATTTCCGTCTTTGAGAAGGTAATAAAGAATTACTGGCATTGTCATTATCGTAATTACGATATCCCCAATAATTCCTACAACACTACCTATACCGCTAAAAGTAAAATTCAAAATTCCATTTAATCGTTCTGTAATTGATTGAATAAAATCAGTGTTAATCTTGTTGAATTGCTCTTGAATCGTTTCAAAGAAGCCAGTCTGCATGAATTTTTCAACTTGCTCACTAATAATTTGATAATAGTATGGCAGTTGTGATACTAAATCTAATAATTGCTTTTGAATAATTGGAACAAGGCTTGTAATAATCATAATAAAAATAACAATTACGCCAACCATTACTAATAAAATAGCAATTCCTTTTGGAACCTTTTTATTCAGCAAATAATCATAAATCGGTTTTACTAAATAATAAATTACTGCTCCACAAGCAACAGGAACTCCAATTGCCGAAATAAAGTCTTTTAACGGATTAAATAAATAAGACGTTTGAGAAAATAAAATTAAATTAATGAGTAGTAATGATAAGATTAAAAGACCGCTCACTAGCTGATTATCTAAAAACCATCTCCAAAACCATGTCTTTCCTTGGTTTTCTGGTTTATTATCCATAAGATTCCTCCTTATCACATTTTCCTCTAGTGTATCATATTTTCTCCGTCTATGATTAACATTTGATTAGATTTTAGAAAAAATTGTATAATTATTTTATCTTGTGACATGGAGGAAATCTCATGAAAGAAAAATTTTATTTAGGAACTTATACAAAAAGAGAAAGTAAAGGTGTTTACTCTGTAATTTTGAATAAAGAGACTGAACAATTAGAAAACCTGACTTTAGAAGCAGCACTAGAAAATCCAACCTACTTATATTATTCAAAAGAGAATCATCTACTTTTTGCAGTTGGAAAAGAGCACAAGGATGCAGGAGTCACTGCAAACCTTACCCTCACCTCTCCAGTCAAACGTTTATCATCATTCTACGATCAACAAGCCGTTCCTTGCTATATCCGATATAATGAGCGTTCGCATGATTTACTAACTGCAAACTATCACGGAGGTTTTGTAGAACTATACCATTATGATAATAAAAATCATTCGATTTCTTTTGTCGATAAAAAAGTGCATTCAGGATCTAGCATTCATGAAAATCAAACAGCTCCACATGTTCACTATACAGATTACACTCCAGATGAAAAATGGATTGTGGTATGTGACTTAGGAATCGATACTGTATTTACATATAAACGTACAGCAGAAGGCTTAGAAGAAGTCGCACAGTATAAGACAAAAGTTGGCAGAGGTCCTCGTCACCTTGCATTCCATCCAACACTTCCTATTGCTTATCTGATTTGCGAACTAGACGCAACTGTAGAAGTACTCTCTTACAATAACAAAAATGGAACTTTTAGAAACTTAGACAAGATAGCATTAACAACTGAAGACCAACAAGCTTGGGGAGGCGCTATTCATCTCACCCGCGACGGACGTTTTGTTTATGCCTCAAACCGAGGCTTTGACGCGTTATACACTTTCTCAGTAGATGCATCAAGCGGATTACTCACTCTCGTACAAACAATCGAAAGTTATGGTTCGGTGCCTCGTGATTTCCACTTAAGTAATGATGAAGCTTATGTCGTTGTTGGACACCAAGAATCAGACAACTTAACGCTATTTAAACGCGACTTAGAAACTGGTGAACTCACACTTCTTCAAAAAGATTTCTACGCCCCAGAAGTTGTTTGTGTCGTACCTCAATAAAACCCACTTTTAAGTCTCTTCTTTTTTTGAAGAGACTTTCTTCTTTATTGTGGTAATCCTTGCCAGAAAGCAGTATAATCGTTGTTAGCAGACTTTATAAAGGAGTGGAAAAATGCTTAATCTTATAGAGATTATTAAAACTATTATTTTAGGAATTATCGAAGGCGTTACTGAATGGCTACCAATTAGTAGTACAGGTCATTTAATTTTAGTGAACGAGATTATTCAATTAGACGTTTCTGCTAAATTCCTAGAGATGTTTAATGTTGTCATTCAACTTGGTGCCATATTGGCGGTTGTCCTTGTTTATTTCAACAAATTAAATCCATTTGCAAAAAATAAGAAACGTAAAGAATTCATTGAAACCATTGATCTTTGGAAGAAAGTGATTATCGGATGTATCCCAGCCGTTATTCTAGGATTCATTTTAAATGACTTTATGGATGAATATTTTAATAAACCAATCATTATCGCACTTGCTTTAATTGTATACGGGGTTGCTTTCATTTACATCGAAAGACAACACAAAAATGTCGAGCCGAAAATTAAAAGCTTTAAAGAGTTAGACATTTTGACGGCTATTAAAATTGGACTTTTCCAATGTTTAGCTCTTGTACCAGGTACTAGCCGTTCTGGATCAACCATCCTTGGTGGTTTACTTGTTGGAACAAGTCGTTCAATCGCTACTGAATTTTCATTCTTCATGGGGATTCCAATTATGTTTGGTGCTAGTGGATTAAAACTATTAAAATTTGGATTCCACTATTCATTTGCTGAATTTATTATTTTAGTAGTTGGATCAGTTGTTTCATTTGTTGTTTCACTATTCGTAATTAAATTCTTATTAAAATACATCAAACAACACGATTTCCAAGCGTTTGGTTGGTACCGAATTGCACTCGGAATTATTGTTCTTGGAAGTCTATTCTTTAAATAAAGTAAAAGCTGGATTTACTCCAGCTTTTTATTTTTTGCAAAAAACAGGTATAATGAATATATTCAAATTAGAAAGAAGGATACTATGTCATTACTTTTTGTCGGAATTGGTGGAGCGATTGGGGCAATTCTACGTTATTTACTATCTCAACTTCCTTTCCAACATGAATTTCCATTAAAAACACTACTAATTAATTTATTAGGTTCGCTTGCCATCGGATATTTAAGTGCTAAATTCCAACAGTCACATTGGTTTGATGGAGATCAGTGGCTTTTAATTACTGGAGTCTGTGGTGGATTTACTACTTTTTCAACATTCAGTTTAGAATCCCTTCAGTTAATCCAAAATGGTAATACTCCCCTTGCGATTCTTTATATGATTGTAAGTCTAATTGGAGGTCTCTGTTGTGTGGGAATCGGATTTTTTCTTGGTAATTCTTCATTTTAAATTAGCAATTTTTTAAAAATCAGTTTACAATAGAATAAAGAACAAGAACGGAGGTCTTTTTATGACGAAAAAAGGGGTAACTTTATATTTTATGCGACATGGAGAAACCGTCTTTAACCGCTACAATTTAATGCAAGGATGGTCTGATACTCCTCTAACTAAAGAAGGTCGCCTTGATGCTATTCGTTCTGGTTTAGGAATGCGAGATGTTCATTTTGACGCCGTCTATACTAGTGACTTGCGTAGAACCGTTGAAACTGCCCAACTATTTCTTAAAAACCATCCCAACCGTGATAACCTCACTATTGAAATGATGCCAGAATTTCGCGAAGTTTTCTTTGGAAGCTTAGAAGGAAAATCTGCGAACGACTTATGGAGCGAGTTGTATAAAAAACTTCAAAGAAACTTTGACGACTTAGGTGGAAGAAATATCCAAGAAGAACTTAATGGTCTGAAAGAGCTGGACCCTGATCACCTTGGGGAAAACTTTATGGAGTTTTGGTTACGTGTTGAAAAAGGACTTCTAAAAGTAGTGAATCAACACAGAGATACGAATCATAATGTATTGATTGTCAGCCACGGCATGACTATTCGAAATATGCTTCATGAATTAATTCCAGACTTTCAATTATCAGAACTTATTGGAAATGCTTCATTGAACATTGTTGAATATTCTGAAGGGAAATTTAACTTAAAGGCATTAAACCAAACGAATCACTTTGCTCTCCGTAAAGAAGCAAAAGACGATGAATTTAGTTTCATTCCAATAAAAATGCGTGATTATTAAAGAATTGCATGTCATTTAAAACTTTGTTACAATAGGAACCTAGGGAATTCCCTAGGTTTTTACTTTTATACGGGGTCGTTACGGATTCGACAGGTATAGGTTGAGCTTTCAATGCATTCCGTAGGTTACGTCTACGTAAAAACGTTACAGTTAAATATAACTGACAAACAACAAACAAACACTTTAGCTTTCGCAGCTTAATAACTGCTTGCTAAGATCTGTCCGGCATCGCCCATGTGCTCGGGTCCAGGTCCTATAATCAGTGGGATACGATTCACTTTTCCGTCTGTCTAAGTGAATAAGAGATTATCAGGCTAGCTTAAGATGATGCTTGTTTATCAGCTAATCAGTAGCGAAACTTAAATAGATAAACTATGAATGTAGATTTGATTGTGTCGATATACTTGGACAGGGGTTCGACTCCCCTCGGCTCCATTATTGTATGTTTTAACATAAAAATCTTATAATAATAACTTATATATTTTTTCATTTCTATTAAGCTGTGTATTTTAAATACAAATAAAAATCAACTTTTAAAAGTTGATTTTTATTTTTCTTCCTAATCTCTAAATTCTTCTATTAAACTATTCTTGCTAATTTATTTCTATCATATTATATCTAATATGATTATTTACAATTTCTATTCAGAAACATATTGAAACCTGTCTGCATATGTGCTATTATGTAAGCGCATCCAGAAAATTGCTGATTAAATATCTTTAAATTAGTCTTGCAAGATAAATAAAATATAGACTTTCTAATCATAATTTTGCTTTAGATATCTTGTATATTAATAGTGATTGCTTTAAGGCAATTTTTAAATTTCTCCCCGCTAATACACACAAATTATTTTTGTATTGCTTCTAGGAGGATTTTAAA
>ERZ773021.495-NODE-495-length-17543-cov-4.6111_pt1 | contig 17543 bp, 8 predicted proteins | sample MGYA00511668_ERZ773021 | MGnify/ENA primary metagenome ERZ773021 (study PRJEB29015, sample SAMEA2737961) | human oral metagenome | biome: human oral; feature: human-associated habitat; material: dental | place: China | collected 2032 ... | reverse complement strand
TGGTGAGCTCGGCTTCGTCCTGGCCTCCGGGGCTGCGACGTGTGCCTCCTGGCTTTGTTACTACCGGGCGCTGCAGGATGGCCCTGCCAGCGTGGTCGTCCCCATCGACAAGCTGAGCGTGCTAGTCACCGTTATCTTCTCAGCCCTCGTCCTGCGGGAGGCCGTCAGTAGGCGGTACCTCATCGGGCTGGCGCTGCTCGTTGGTGGGGTCTTGGTGATGCTGATCCGTTGAGGGCGCCAGCTGTTGGACGATGACTGGCACCGTCGTTACTGTGCCCGCAGCGGGTTTCAGGCAGCTGGCATAGGTGGAGTACGGGGCTCTACTGCTTGCGTATGTATGCGATGGTGAACTCCTTGACCTGGCGGAAGTACTGCTGACGCAGGCGCAGATCGAGCCAGTCGGTATCGAAGGGCTGGAATACGTCCAGTCCGCGTCCCAACATAATGATCCAGTCCGTGTCGGTAGTGATCGAGCGGTCATGGATAGTGTCGTTGAATGAATATTCGAACTTGATGCCGGCGACGGCCGAGTTGGTGCGGATCGTCTCTAGTTTCTCCTGCTGCTTGGTTGCATAGTCCGGATCTTTGTCGCATTTGGTGGTCAGGTGGACGGTGATTTCCTTTGTGGTATCGGTGTATTTTGCGATGGTCTCAATGAGCTCCATCAGGTTGCGCGCCTGGTAGGGCTGGCGAATATACGGGTCAACGATATCGATGCGGGTAGCTCCGCGCATGTACGGGCCAATGTATCGGTCGAAAGTGAAGCCGCGCCTACCTTCAGCGAGCTCGAGACGCTGTTCTTTCAGTTCTGGTCTCAAGTTCTGCTTCTTGGGGGCCACGTCAACGGTGCTGCCGGCGTCGTTGGTTGGAGTGGTCTTGCCGGTGGATTCGGTGCGGGCCGCGTCTGCTTCGGTACCCGGGTGGTACAGCTCTGGATACTCGTCTTCCTCCAGAGTAGTCACCTTATGGGTCTGTCCCGCGTGAGTGTATTCGAAGTTGACCGCCGTCATGGTGTCATCGATGCGGATGAGCTGGTCCTTGACGCGTTTACGCCCTTCGAGTGCGATCCGAAGCTGGGCGCCGATCTCATCTGGGCTGGCCTGCCCGGAGGGATGGATGAGCTTCATGAGGCCGGAGAAGGTCTTGTGGATGCCATCTCGATCACGAGTGGACAGGTCGTCCGATAGCGCGAAATAGCGTTCATAGTGGTGCGAGTAGTCAATATCGCGCAAGGAGCGGAGGACCTCGGCCAGGTAGTCGACGACGAAGCCGTAGCCGCTGGAGAACATCTCGCCACGAATCTGCTCGAACTCCCAACCGGGCACGTAGCAGTGGATGCGGTCCAGGAAAGCGGGATCGTGGTACTGCTCGGGAAGCTCCTCGAACAGGTCGGAGTTCTTGAGCATGTAGGGCACGGTGTGGGAGGTGTTGCCAACGAACACCATGGATGCTTCCGCGCCGAGTGTCTCGATACCGCGGGAGAAGGACTTGTTGGCCATGTAGTTCTTCATGATGTCAACGAGTGCGCGGTCGGCACGTTTTTTCTTTCCGGCGAACTCGTCGAAGGCGACGCAGTCCCAGTAGCCGACCAGCCCGATTCTTCCGGAGGCGTTGTTCACGAAGAGTTTCGGGACGGTTACCTCGCCCCCGGAGATCAACATGCCGTGAGGTGAGAACTCGGAGTAGATGTGCGACTTGCCGGTTCCCTTGGGGCCGAGCTCCACCAGGTTGTAGTTGCGCTCAACGAAGGGAATCAGCCGCACCAGGTGAAGGAGCTTGGTGCGGGGGCCGAACATGGCGGGGTTGAAACCGATGGACTGAATGAGTAGGTCGATCCACTCCTCGGTGCTGAACCGTTCCCGGGTGCGGGTATAGGAGTCCAGGTCCAGGCGTGAGAGCTGGATGGGCTTGAGTGAGTGCAACCGCCAGGGAACGTCTTTTGAGTTGCCCGAGTAGGCGTAGACGATGTCGCAGATGCACCAGACGCCGCCGGTCAGGAGCTTGGGGTGGTTGCGTACCGTTTCTGCACTGACCTCCACCTTGCTGATGCCCAGGTTGGAGAACTCGGCCTCATAGATGTCCAGTCTCTCATTGAGGGAGACGGAGACCTTGTCAATGATGCGGTGGCGGCCCTTTTCCCGGATACGCGACTGGATGAGTCGGTTCTCCCCTCGGTGCACGTAGTGGTCCCGGAGGATGGTTCGGACGTGCTCGATGCCGGAACGGATAGTGGCCTCATCGTCCGTGGCTGCGTACTGGCCTAGCAGGTACTCCAGGACGTAGGTGGGTACGATGGCGTTGCCCTTGACGGTCTTGACAAGGTCCTTGCGGACCACGACGCCAGGGAAGGCCGCCGCGATCTTGCGGTCCAGCGGCGTGGGGGAGAGGCGCTGTAGCTGGTTGGTCAGCTCGAGCTTGGTGGGTTCCGGGGTTGTCATGGTTGCATCCTAGAAGTCGAAGTCCGCACCAAAGTCGCTGGTGAAGGTTCGTGAGAGGGTGAAATGAGCTTTTTCGCTATAGGGGCGGCGTTGCGAACCGACCGGTTCGTGCAGCCGCAGCTCGATGGTCTTGCCGTTGAAAGTGTCTGCATCCCTACTCAGCGTCAGCGTGAGCGGGAAGAACCGGTCCCTGGCTTCTGGTGAGGCCTGTGAGCAGTCCACTGTGACCTCGTCGGAGATCAGTGTGTTGCCTGCATACAGTCCCGCGACCAGGCGGCGCGCCTTGACCTTCTCTCTGACCGGCTCTTGTTGGAACAGCATGATGGTGATCTGCCCGGTGGTGATCTTGTCAGTTTCGGTGACGATCTTGACGGGGGTTTTGTAAATGTCCGAGGAACGCCCCTTGTTGACGGTGATGACAGGTACCGCGACCTCCTGCAGAGAAGCGCCACCGTGCACGAAACGCGTACCGGAGCCGGTGGTGCGGATTCGGTGGATGGAGGCGGGCACTTGAGCCTCGATGTCTCCAGCCATCTGAAGCTGCTGGGATGAGAAGGTGATGAATGCGGGGTCTCGCTTGAGGTCGCGCCCCAGCGCGAAGCGATGGTTCACATGCAGCAGGGTGTCGCCGTGCGGTTTGACAGATAGATAGTCCTGACCCTCCAAGCGGCTTTCCTGATACAGAAAGCCGTGATCGGCGGTGATGAGGACGTTGTTGACGTTGGCGTTCGCCAGCTTCTTCACCAGCCTGACCAGCTCCTCGATGGCGACCTCGCAGGCGCGGAAGGTGTCTGACTCGGTAGCCTGCTTGTCCCCGGTGTTGTCGATCTGGTTGTGGTAGACGTAGAGCAGCTGGTGGCTCTTGACTAACTCTCGGGCTTCGATTGGCTTCATGTCGAGGAGCTCATTAGCCTGGATCGCGGTCCCCCCTGCTGACGTGAGTACCCTGCTGCGGTTCTCGGTTCCCGCACTGGGATTACCGTCCACCTCCACTAACCCGTCGTCGGCAAAAGCAAGGGACTTATGCGGCAGTAGTGCTGCCATGCCGAGCTGGGTGTAGGAGGGCAGCACCGAAAGCATGGCTGACGGCCTGGCCGTGAAGCGGTCCTCTTGGCTGATACGTCGTGCTAGCTCCTCGCCCACCTCGTAGCGCAGCGCGTCAGAGATGATGACGACGATCTTCTTGCCCTTGTCCAGCCAAGGCCTGCTGACGTGATCAGTGAAGAAAGACGTGGCAGAAGGAACCGAATCGATCTCCCACCGTTCCAAGCCCTCGATGTGCCTGCGCCACTCCTGCCCGAGCGGCGTGAGGAAGTCTCTGATGTAAGCTGCTTCTACCGCCGCCTTCAGTGTGTCGAGGGCGGAGTCCGGCTCGTAGAGGTTGAGGCTTCGGTTGAACCGCCGGTAGGCCTGGTCAATGGAGAACCAGTGCTGGGTGTAGCGCTCGAAGCCATCCTGGAGGGAGGACATGTTCCAGGACCCGGCGTCGATACGAGTCAGCAGGGTTGACGCCGCGCTGACGGCTTCGTAACCGGCCTTGAACTTGTTGTGCCACGGCAACGCAGCACGACTCTGCACGGCCTCCTGTACTTCTTTGTCCGTCAAGCTGCGCTCTTGTACCTGCTGCGCCAGACGCCGGACGATTTCCTGGTCCACCAGGGGGAATGTTCGCCGGCTCAGCAGCTCGGGCAGGTCGAAGCCGGCGACACGCTCCGCAATGCCTAGCAGCTCTGCCGCACGACGAGCCAGCAACCTGTAGGACTCGGCGAATCGGAAGTCGTTGTGCCACGTGCTGAAGTCACGGCGGATGTTGGCGTACTGTTCGGTGCCCAAGTCCGCACGGGTGGGGGCAAACTCCTCCCACGCCCGGTTGAAAAGCCACGCCACGAAGTCATCGACGCTGGGCTCTTCCTCGGGGGCGTATCCGTAGATGTTGCGCGTCCCTTTCCAGTGAAATTCGGCGAGTCCCAAGCGAGTGATCGTATCGATGCCGGTGGACTCCCCGTCCGCGTTCTCCATCAGCAGCGCCCTCCAGAGCGCCTCCAACGAGCGCTCCTCAGTGCCCAGCACGACGGCGACCATGGAGGCGGCGATGGCGGCGGCGTCGTCATCTGGGCGCAGGCGGGCCTTGAGCTCGTCGCGGCGCTGTGCGCTGTCGAAGAAGAGCGGGTACTGAGCGACGACGCTACGCAGCGCCAATCCGCCCCCGAGCTCCTGCACCAGAAGCGAGGTGTGGTCCGCGGTGAAGGTCCCGTAAGCGAGCTCCATGTCCTTGAGCCAGTTGTCGGTGACTGTCTCCGGGGTGTCTGGCTCGCGGAAGCGGTAGAGCAGGAACTTGCGCTTCGGCTCGGTCAGCAGGACCCTGCGTTTCATGGCGAACTCGTTGTCCTCCACCCGCAGCACGGTGACGTCTGGGAGGGAGAGGGCTTCCAGCGAGTCGGTGTATCTGCCTTCGGGGTCGGACCAGATGACGATCCGCCCGGCTTCGCCGGGACGCTCGAAGCGCTCGCTGAGCTGGCGAAGGATGGCTGTCATGGTGTTCATTCGGAGCCTTCCGTGAGGTGGCGCAGGTAGGCTCGTCCCTCGTCTGTCAGGATGTACCGCTGCGCTTTGCTGCGGGGCTTGTCCGGTACCGTCATGGCGAGCAGCCCTCGGTTCACCAGTGGAACCACGTGACGCGTGTAGTTCTGTGACAGGGGCTTCAGGCCAGCGGCTTCCAGGAGAATGTTTCGGTGAACCGGACCACGAGCGGCCGCCCGCATCATAACCACATCATACCTACCGTCATATCTACCATCATTGCTATGTGTGTAGGTATGTTCTGGGTGGCTATGCTCCTCTGACCTCTGCTCCTCGCTCTCCGGTGCTCGACTACCGTGCGCATCGGCATGCTGTGGGTCGTGGCTGGGCACGTAGATCGTCACCCGCACTCGGTCCTGCACCTCTTCGATGACGGGTTCGGGTAGACCGGCTTCTGCCACTTGCTCGAAAACGCGCTGGACGCCGGTGCCCCACTGCTCCATGATCCCTGCTTCACGGAAGATACGAGCAAGGGCGGGATTGCGCAGGCGGGACACCCGCCGCATGGTGTCGATGGTCATGCCCGGCAGCAGCAACCCTGGGCTGTCCACCTGAATGCGGTCGTCGTAGAAACCGATTCTGATGGGCGTGCTGCGTTCGGCGTAGGAGGCGTGCACGAGGGCGTTGACGATCACTTCGCGGATTGGCTCAATGGGGATCGAGTAGATATCTCGGCGCCGCACCTGGCCGAACACCGCGGTCTTGTAAGCGTGCTTGAGCAGGAACTCCACGGCATGGTCGACTGCGAGCGGCATGGGGCCGTGAATCTCGGTCTGGTCGAAGATGTCGGTGCCGTGCGGCCCGCGCAAGCGGCCGCACTGGACCCAGGCGGAGGGGAGAAAGCGTGTGGGATCGGGGCAGGCTGCGAGGATGCCCGCATTGGTGGGGACGATCTGGTCTCCCTGCTTGACGGCGAGGCCACGTGCCAGCAGGTCGGCTACGGATGTGTTGCGTCCGCGCAGCTTGGAAAGGACCTCGAGATCCAGGTCTTCTAATGCGGCGCGTGGCTCGCGCAGGTCTTCGAAGGCGATGCCGCGGGCATTGCGTTCGAGCTCGGCGACGAGTGCCGAGTCCGCCTGCCGTGTGGTCGAACCGAGCCGCACGTAGACGCCGGCTTCCGGTCCCAGACGGGTGATGTGGTGAGGGCGGCGAGTGCTGAGCGGAACGTCGACAATGAGGACCGTCTTGTCTCTCAACGTCACTAGGTCGATGGCAGGCACCAGCTGGGGTGAAATTCGGTCGTCGATGAGGCTGGCGATGCGTTCCTCCTCGGCAAGCGGGTCATCGACGCCGACGACCGTGCCGTCGTCTGTGACCCCGATGACGAGCCGCCCACCCGCCGAGTTCGCAAAGGCAACAAGCGTCCGCAGTGGGCCATCGGGCGACGACAGATCGCGTTTGAACTCGAGGGTCTTACTCTCGTGGTCTGCAAGGCGCCCATCTGCTCCGAGCGTAAAATATTCTCTCATGCCGGAGCTTCTTCAGCCGTCGAGGACGAAGTGCCCAGCAATACCTCCGGATCATGTCCGAGTGCTTGGCACATTGAAGTGAAATGCTCACTGTCCACATGGTCCATAAACGTGAACAGTGCATGCAGAAAAGGCACTGACTCACTCGGTTCAAGCGGCTTCGTCGGGTCTGCCTCTTCTAGGTGCGAGTTTGCGTGAGCGTACCGCACAACCATCGTGCGCACCGAGTCATCCAGTCCTGGATGTGCATCTAGGGCGGCACGTACGGAGTTATGCAGTTTTCCCATGTTTGCGGGTGTGCGGAAACTCAAAAAGCCTTCCAACAGCTTACGGGCCGTGTTGGGCACCAGGGCGGCTGCTTCCATCTGGGCCATCAAGTCGAAGTCTTTGTCATATTCTTTAAGGCAGGTTGCGATCTGGTCGAAGAAAAAGTGATACTGAGAACGCAGTCTTTTCTGTCGATCATCGTCCAGCTTCCAAACCTCGAGTTTCGGCTTACGACAACCGTGGCCGTCTACGTGAGCGCAAACCCGATAAGCCTTGTACCCTCCCTCACGTCGGCTCTTTGGTACGGCTTCCATCTGGATAAGCCACTGGCGGAAGAACTCGAAGTTGTGGGTCAAAAGAAAGACCTGACTGGCATAGGTATTGACAACTAGCTCCGACCAGATGTGAGCGGAGGCACCGAAAAGAATGCCGTGGTCGAGGCTGGAGACCGGGTCGTCGATGACGACGATCGGAGGATCCCCCGCAATCTTATTTTCCCTGACACTTGAGAGGAAGTACAGTAGCGCAATGGCAGTCTGCTCCCCCTCGCTGAGGTGGGTGGCCGGCGCGCCAGCCCGTTTGATAACGTAGTGTTTGGAATCTTGGGTGCTAAATGTCAGCTCATTGCGGCCCAAGAGGCCGCACAGTCCATTGGTGAGCTCGTTGGCTCCCGGTGCAGGGTCACCATCTACACTCTCCAGTATAGCGATCTCCCGATCGAGATCCTCGAGATCAGTCTTTTGGCTGTTTTGTTCTTCCTTAAGTGCCTCAAGGTCCTTCTTGAGCTTCGCGTACTCATCGAGGAAATTCGCAATATGGAAGTATTCGACACGTTGAGCAGCCTTCGCCGCCTCCGTGTCGTGGAGACTAATCTTTTCCTGATGTTTGTCAACGACCGACTTGATGCTGTCAATGGCAGGAGCTGTGAGCGTGAGATTAGAACTGAGTTTCGGAGTGCCGAAAGGATTCTCTCTCTTTTCCTTCAACGCCAACACAATGCTGTGAATTGTCTCGGCGTAGGTATTATGTTCGGATTCGTAGATGGTGTGGGAGTTCTGTAGCTCCTCCTGCAAGTCTTCATATACGTCAGATCGGCCAGGAAAAGAGTCCAGGTAGCTTCTTGATATTGCTTCCGATCTTCTCAGGCGGTTTATGAAACTGTCGATATCGGCCTGGATCTTCTTGAAAGACTCGTCAAAGTGCGCATTAAGAGCTTTGAGTCGGTCGGCGGGTAGTTCCTGTCCGCAGAACAAGCACTCCTCGAGGTCCTGGTGAAGAGAGATACCTTCCTGCACCCACATGGATCGGCCAGGGTGTCCCACCAGTTCACTGATTGGTGTGTTACCCAGCACACTTGTCGCCAGTAACTGGCGCACGTCGTTGAGTGCATCCTGCTCCATTAAAATACCTCGTGGCGGAAGGTTAACGGAGTTCATCGCCTGCCCCGTCGCACGTTCGCGATCAGCAGCGACGTCTGTTGAGGCGTCGGTCAACGACGACGGATTGTTCTCCAGTAATTCTCGAACCTGTCGTTTCGAGTAAACATTTGTTGCTCTGTATCGGGAAATCGGTGAGTTTCTGAGATCGTCAACAATCTGCTTTGCCACCGCGGTCATTCGCTTCCCAATAGCATTCTCGGATGATGTGATCCGCTTCTCGAGTGCATGAATGCTATTTTTCACCTCGTCCCGTTGGGGGTGTAAAATTCTCAGTTGCTCCTCGGCGTCCGCAAGGCGCTCGCCTATGGTGAGCAGCGCTGCGGGTTGTGGCCCGTTCGCTTCCTCGAACCGAAGATTTTTGCGAACAAAATCCTTATTGAAAACTCGTACTCGACCCCAAAATTCGCGATCGTCCAAGTCGATCGGGAAAGAAGAAAGCCCTGCGTCCTGGGTTGCAAGTAGCTGCAAACCGGAATTGGCTTCGTCATTGTTGCCGTCACGAGACTCGGATTCGGAACATGCGTTCGCAGCGCAGCCTGCCAGAAGGTTAGCAAGGGTGCTTTTGCCGCTACCGTTCTGGCCGTAGATGAGATTAACTCTGGCAAACTCGACGCCACCGTCTGGCTTCCAGTTCTGAAAGATGCGGTAGTTGTCGACCTTGTTGATTATGTGGATCAGGGCTTTGGTCATTTGACGCCATCCTCAGAGGTGAGCTGGTGGGTCGGCCAGGTCCAGGTTTGCACATCGCGTCGTTTCTTCTCGATGGTGGGGATCTTTTGGAGCACTTGACCGAAGCGGAGGTAGTTGACCAAGACTCCGTCATCAAGATTGATAGGTAGACGACGAGATGCGAGGGGGAACAGGGTATCCCTCTCATAGTCCTCGCACTCGGTCAGTGCCTTGCGGTAGGTGTCGGCGCGCTTCTGATCGGCGACCGTCTTGGACCGCTCCAGGTGGCCGACCTCACTACGCAGCTTTGCCTGGAACTCCCTCAGGTAGTCACCGAGCACCGTGTTCAGCGTGTCCGGCGTATAACGGTGCAGGTAGATCAGAGCCTGGAAGGAGGCCTTATTGTCGGGTCGGGAGGAGACCATCCAGTAGATCGGCCGGTTGGAGTAACGATGACAATGGTCTTTATAGAAGTCCTTCACAAAGTATTGTCGCAGAGACTTACCCAACGAGTCTTCAATCAGACGCAGGTTTGCCTCCAGATGCTCCTTGCCGAAGGCGGCGGCGAGGAAGGATCGGAACCGAGTGGCAATGTCGTCCGTAAACCACTCGCCGGACGTAATGGGGATGATGCCATCCTCGTCTGGAGTGAAGGTCGGATCGGGGACGACGTCCAGGAAGTCCTGAATGCTGCTGCCCTGATCGGCAAGGATGAGGCCAGGCGTATCGAGGCTGTAGCGGCCGAACAGGCAGCCGATGCCGTAAGAGATAAGATCGCGCACAGCATCCCCTGCGAAAAGACGGCGATACTCCTCGTCTGCACGAACCGTGCCCTTGCTGGGCGCATAGTGGAAGTAGGGGTTGGATGTCAGTGAAACTCGACTGAGTGGGACCTCAATGGGCACCTCATCCTGAAGACCGTAAACCTCTGCCCAATAGCGATTATTCTCAGTCTCCAACTCCTGAGCTTCACGAGCCGCGTGGAGAGACTCCTGCCACCAGCACTCCAAGGCGTCTTGTAATGAACCACCTGAGCGAGAGCGTTGAATGAGTGGTGAGGTCCTGAAGTTCCAAGAGGTCTCGTAGGCGTTCCAGTCGTTTCTAAGCAGGCTTATCAAACGTTGTGCAATGGTTGGGTCTGGAGTCGAGGTGGTGGCATCGATGAGGGGGAGCTCGCTGACCTGCCCAACCTCGAAGTGCACAGTTGGTGCCAACGATTCGAGAATCCCGTGTGCGCAGCTGGAATTTAGGAATGACAGAACGCGATGAGCGTTTGCCTCTAGCGCCGGGATGACCGGTGCTACGTCGTTGGGGATGAATCCCTCAGAAGTGATGCGAAACGCAGGATCGCCACTTGATATTCGGGACCATGAAACGGCGGGCTTGAAGTAGTAGTCGGGGTTACGGATGACGGAGCGTGGGCGGAAGTCCCATAACTCGGCGCCATCGTGTTCCCAGTTGATGACGTAGTCTTGGTTTCCCCACCACTTGCGGAATTCGCCGCCCTTGAGGTGTGGAAACCACTTTGCGTTGCTGGCAGCGGCCGTCTCGCGGGAGTCGGCATCGAAGCAGGTGCGCGAGCGGGAGACCTCAAACCACTGTCGCAGAAAGCGAGAATTGTCGCCGGTCTGTAGGCCAACTTTAGGCTCAGCGACTTCACCGAGCGGCTTGCCCACGGTGAAGGCGCGCGTCATCGCTGGCGACAGCCAGTAGGCGATTGGTGAGCCAGGAAGAGTGAGCAATACTTCTTGCCTGAGCTCATAATGTCCGAATGTGCGGTCAAGGAACAGTTGCTTGATTGTCTCTAGAGATCTAACTTCAACATGTGCTTCGAAAAGGCGTCGATAGATGGCGGTGTTTTCATGTGTTGCAGTGGAATTGGTTGTGGTGAATGCAACAGTTCCGAAATCTGAGCCAAAAATTCCTCGCCCTAAGTGTATGAGTGAGTTGATTGTTGTGTTTCGAAGTAGTTCTTTGCGGAATTGGGTGAACGATTTGAGGAACATCCAGGAAGGTAGGTTAATCATTGCCCACACGCCGCCTGGTGAGCACAGTTCACAGGCGCGTTCCATGAATACTGTTATGAGGTCGGACTTCGCCCGCGGATGGTGCTTCTTCACCCAGGAGGACAGCACCTGTCCCATGTTGCCGCTGCCCATGTACGGCGGATTCGTCGCAACCACCGCGTAGGAACGGCTCAGGTACTCCGCCTGAACCACCACCTGCTCGGCGCGAACGTGCAGATCCGAGACGTCCAGGGTGTCGGCGATGAGCGATGCTAATCGCTCTTTCGCGCCGGGTAGTGCTGCGGCGTCGGGGGTAATGAGGGATCCCAGTACGTCGGCGTGAATGAAACTCTGCCAGAAGTGCCGGCCCGCCTGAGTGTCGTCTTCGGTGCCAGCAAGTTGGTTGAGCTCGGTTGCGTTGAACTCCACTGGCTCGATGACCTGGATGTTCGGCAGCACGGGGTCGCGTAGGAATCGACGCTGCCGTGCCCGGGCCTTCATCGTCAGGGCGAAGGCGGCCAGAGCTGCGGCGCGGGGGTCGATCTCTGTGCCGTACAGGTTGTGGGTGAGGATCAGTGACGGGATCTCCGAGGGTGAGTAGCCCTCTTCCTCGTAGATGGCGTAGAGAAGGTCGAAGGCATAGGTGAGCATGTGACCTGAGCCGCAGCATGGGTCCATGACCGTCAGCTGCTCCGGTTTGGTGATGCGTAGGAAGTCGGTCTCGCTGCCAGTCGGCTCGACGTAGTAGTCCATCTTCTCGATGAGATGAGAGGTCGGATGGTTCAGCATCCACAGGCGCCCCACCGAGTTCTCCACCAGATAGCGCACGATCCAGTCCGGGGTGAACAACTGTGTCGCCGCTGGAATCTCAGCCGCCCCGGCCTTCTGATTCTTCCGGAAGCCGGCGAAGACCTCGGCCTTACGCTCAGCGATGTAGAACTGGTACAGCCAGCCAATCACCTCCACGTCCCGGCACATCTCCGAGGTCAGTGCCCTGACCGCCTGCGCGCGCACAGAGCTGTCGGCCAGCATGTCCGCGGGCATGAGCAAGGTGGTGTAGTCGCCGTCGGGGGCGAACATGAACGGCATCGTCCGGTTCCAGTCGGCGCAGTATGCGCGCAGAAGCAGTCCATAGGCCTCCTCCTGCGGGGCTGGACTCGTGATCGTGCCGTTCAGTAGGCCGGTGATGCGCTCAGTCGAGCCGAAAACCTGCTGATCGAACTCGCCCCGCTTGGCGGCGGCCAGCACTGCCGGCTGGCCCACTGTCGCCCCGCCGTCCGGGGAAACCAATGCTGGGGATGTGTAGCCGTTGGCATCCATGAACCGCAGAGCAATAATCCGGTTGAACCAGACATAGGCCTGTTCCTCCACGACCCGCCGTCGGCCGGCCGCGTCACCGCCGTGATGACGGATGCGCTTCTCTAGTGCCTTAATCGCACTCGGGAACTCCTCGCGCGACGTCGATGCCGGGGAGAGTACCGCCGTGAGGCGAGCCTCAACCTCCGCTATGAGCTGGGACCGGGCTGAGGCGGCGAAGGACTCCAAGGTCCGGGTATCAATCACAGGGACACCTGCTTTCCAGAGTCGACCGCTTGGAGGAGGATGTCCCGCAGCTCATCGATGTAGGCATCGACATCGGCGGGGGTGCGCAGCACCCGCTTACGCGGATGGGGCAACTGCCTGAGCGGAACCACTATCGGTGCCGGGGGAATCGGTGTGCTGGCCTCGGCATTGTTCTCCGCTGTGCGGCGGTCTGCCTCCAGAGCTGCTAGCAGCTCGTCATAGCTCTCCTCGTCAAACTCACGGGCGAGCTGGCGAATCACCGGCACTGAGACAGCCTCAACCACCTGCTGCGTGGCCACGTCAATTCTGCGGTCAACCTTCGTACGAGTGGCGTCAGTGGCATGCTCCCAGGCGGCACTGCTGCGCAGATCGTTCGCGCGCTCGTGGATGAGAACGGTTGCCTCGGTGCGCTCGTCTGTCAGAATCCGGTCCGTGGCGGCGCGCAGCTCGCCGGCGGCGTCCTTCAGATGCCTCATCCGCTGCCCTCGGAAGATGTTCTGATCGGCCAGTAGCGACTCGACTCTGCTCGCCTCATCCGTCTTCAGATAGCGGAGAGTGTCCTTGCGCTCGGACAGCAAGCGCACAGCGTCGTCGTAGATCGTCTTCTGACTGCCGGCTAGGAACTGGGTGACGGGATCGATCACACCCTGCTTCGCATCCAACAGATCGTCGGTATGGGCGGAGAACTGGTCCAGATACCACTCGGAATCGCCCCCCATCACCTCCCGGATCAGCGTCAACGGCGCATTCAGTACGGCCAGGAAGGGGTAAATGTTGACGAAGGTGTCCTGTTGCTGTTTCAGCGTCCGATACTCATCCTCGAGCCGCTTTCCAACGTCGTCGGCCAGTTCCATGGGATCATTCGGAAGCTGCCCGGTGGCGAAGAACTCCTGGGCGAAGCTCCGCAGGCCGCTGACAATGGTGGCGTCGAAGCTGCGCTGAGGTGCCACCGCGATCGCCTCGTGCTTCTTCCCGTTCCGCAGCACGGCGGGAAGTTCCGTGCGCTTCACAGTGCTCCCGTCGAGCGTCATGGACACCCGTGAGGTGGCAACCAGACGGGTGAGGGCGCACAGGATGCTCTCTAAGGTCCAGCCATAGGGCTTGCCCTCGAAGTAGGAGACGACCTGCTTGACGGTGGTCCTCACGCCCAGTGCGCGCTGGGAGGAGATCCAGGTGTGGATCTCCTCGGCCAGGGGCTGAAGCGTGTCCGTGCTCCGGTCCAGCAGAGCCGGATCATCGCTTGCCACCCGGGCGATGTCTGACTCCGAGTACTGGATGGAACCGAGCAACGACAGATACGGGTAGGTGCGAGTGATCAGCTGTTCCATACCCTCTTGCACGCGCTGCACCGGATCCGCGGCGGACGTAGCAATCGACGCGCCACCGATGATCAGCTCGGAGTCGCTGATGGCCTGCTTGACGCGTGTGGTCAGCTCCTTGCGTCGTTTGCTGTTCTGCCGCTTCTTGGAATCGAGAATGTGGCTCTGAGAATCGGTCAGTGACGAGCCCGCACGCAGCCGGACGTACTTATCCGTTTGGACGAGCAAACGCAGATCCTGATACATCCGCGAATCGTCTGCCAGCAGCACCCTGAGCTCGTCACGCCCTATGGACTGGGCCACAATGGCCTCACGAGACAAGCCCAGGGCGGAGGAGATGTAGTGCACCGCCAGCGGTTGCGCCCGGCTGTAGGGGATCTCATCCAGCAGCATCTGGTACTTGAAGGCCCCACCAGTCACTGAATGGCGTACCGACGTACCTCGGACCACGTCCTGGCTGATGACGGAGGCCAAGAGCTTGGAGATCTCATCGGAGTCGACGTCGGTGCTCTTGATCTCGTTCTCGATGTCCTGTTCCTCGTTGGTCAGGTACTCGTAGGCCGAGCCATTGCGCTGGATGTAGGTCTGTTGCTCGAGGAGGTCGAGTGCCTGGGAAACCTGGCGGTTCAGCTCGGTGAGGTCCTGGCCGAAGCGGTTGTACAGGAGCACGGTCAGGTTGCGTGGGGTGGCGGAGAAGTCACCCACGTACTTCACCAGGAAAAGTGCCTTGAGTAGTCGGACCGCCACGTCGCGCACCGGCCCCTCCGGAAGCTGCGCCTCTGCCGTCGCAATATTGCGAGTAGCGGCTGATTTCACCGCCTGCCGGATTCCGGTGAACATGGCGTCAAAGGACACGACTGCGCCGACCGTGGACTCCTTCAAGTGTGTGGCGACGTCCTGCACCACCCCCAGCATCGAGCGCTCACCCACCGAGGCGTGCCGGCCCTCGAACACGTTGTGCTCAGACAGCCCCACCAAGGCCGCCTGGAAGAAGGGGAACTGGTAGGGCACGAACGGGTAGACCTGTGTGAACCTGTCCCGAGTGTCGTAGTTGCGGTACGTCTTGGAGCCATCGACGAAATCGAACAGGGCGCGGAAACTCGTGTGGAACTCGTCGTACAGCGGATCGAGAGCGGCCTCGGCGTCGGCGTTCTTACTGAGCAGACGCTTCTTGACCACCTCCTCCACGTCGTGGCTCGTCAGCTTCATGCGTGTGGCGAAGCGGGCCTGGATCTTGGAGAAGTCGTTGCCCTGGGTCCTAGTCCGATCCCCGATGACGCTATCCATGTCCTCCTGGCTGGTGACACACACCCATGCGCGCCCGTTGCAGCGCGTGCTCAGCGTCTCCACGATCGTCTGCAGGTTCAGCATGAGCTTGGTGTTGGAGCCGATGAACTGGCCGACTTCGTCCACCATGAACAACAGGCGATGCGCCTCGGGCTGAGCCTCCAGCCACTGGGCGACCTCATCGGCGAAGTCCTCAATGGATAGGGAGTACTGCTCCTCATAGCGGGACAGGATGCTCTCGGAAGCCGGCTCGCCGGTCACCTGTGAGAACGCCCTTGTGACGTTGTGCTCTTGGAGAATCCCTTCTTCTCGGCCCTGTTCCCACGGGACGCCGGCGATCTGGGAGAAGACTTGCTGGAAGTCCTCGAGCAGACCGCGCCGATCCAGGTCTCGCTCGAAGCGGGCTACCGACGGTTCGCCCGCGTAGTAGCCCCGCGCTTCGTTGAAGACCTTGACGAACACCTGCAGGAGGGCGTCGGTCTGGTTCTTGTCGATCAGGGGAGCCTTCTGATCGATGTTGAACAGCAGGGAGGTGGCCGGGATGTGCTCTACCTGAGTGAGCTTGCCTTGCAGGAAGGCATCCTTCTCTGCCTCGGCCTTCTTCTTGAAGGCGTCGGTTGCGTCCTTCCTGGCGCTGAGCCGTCCGGGCACATCACCCAGCAGGAAGGCGAGCATCTTGAGCAGGTGCGACTTACCGGAACCGAAGAAACCGGAGATCCACACACCGTTGCCGCCGTTGTAGACGGGATCAGTGTAGGTCTCCAACAGCTCTGACAGGGCCGCCGCTGTCTCGCCGGTGAGGACGTATTCGTCAATCTCGGTGGCGAGATGCTTGGCGTCGTCGGCCTTGATGACTCCCTCGATGGCGCGGGAGACGTCCTTGGCGAAGAGATCACCAATCATCATCTGGCTCATGCGGGCTCCTGTTCCAGAATGTTCTTGGCACGGTAGTACTGGTCATCCGTCAAGAGGTTGAACAGCACTAGAGATGACCCCAATGACGCCGTCTGCGAGTACTCGCCTGGAAAAAGCATGAGCACAGGGAAGTCAGGGACGGCGACTTGCAGGTTGTTCAGAACGTTGTGTGAGCGGATAAAGGGGAACACTCGCCCGATTCCGGTCAGCACGAGCAGGTCGACGCCAGCCTCGGCCTCGATACGACGCTCGATAGCGGGGATGATGTGCTGCTCCGGATCAAGCATGCGCTGTAAGTCCCGGCGGAAGGCGGAGCGGCTGCGGGTGGGCTCGATCTGCTCCAGGCGTTCCAACATGTTGCCGCCGCGCCCTTCCAGCAGCTCAACGGCCAGCTCAAAGAGATCCACCACGAGGACGCTCAGACCGCGTGTGGTACGCAGCCTGTCGACGATACGGCTGTTTGCCGCCTGTACCTCAAGCTCCTGCTCGGGCGGGTAGGGCCAGATGAAGAACGGCACCTCGTTGCCCAGCCCCTCCATGCGCAGGAACCGGTCAGACGAGAGCACAGCGAGCACATGCTGCTCAACAGAAGCGATGTCATCGTCGCTCACAGGCCGCCTCCTACAGGGAAGAAACGTCGATCACTGGGCGTGCGCGCATCCAGGAGCGCCAACACCTCCGGCGACAGCAGCGGGGAGATGATCGTGGCGTCATCCGCGAGCATTCCGCTTTGGCGCAGCGCCAGAAACAGGTTGGTGCGCAGTTTGTTACGAGTTGAGGGCCTGGTCTCCTCCAACTCCGCGTGCCACAGGGCCTTGGAGTCCCAGAATCGCTCGAAGTCGGCCGGAACCAGCTGCGAGACCCCCAGCAGGAAGTGGTCGCGCACCACATCCTGAGCGAACTCCGCCACGAACGCATAATGCCGGCACATCGCTGCCCACATCAGATGCAGACGTTCCGGCCCTAGAGCGGTGACCAGATAGGCTATTTCGGTATCGCTGAGCACAGACAACCGCTGTATGAGCTCGCGGGTGAGCCTGACCGCCGTCGAGCGGGTGCGTGCATGCAGCAGGTTGTCGGCATCCAACGCCTTCCGGACTGCCGCCCAGTCACACAGTTCCAGATACAGGGGAGCGGCGACCATGGCCTCCGTCGCCAGGAGACCGCCCAACGCGAAGGACAGCCGGTACGGCTCAGAGGTCGTCACTACGGCGCTGAGATCGCCGGTCACTACAACACCACCCGCTTCGCACTTCCTGATCGCGTGCTTCGCTGCCGCTGAACAATGGGGCAACCCTAGCCGATCCGGACGGTGCCATTGGAACGCACCACATCGACCGGCCTCGGTATGTCACTTCCCCTGAACGCAGCGGTGGGGATGAGTCCGGTTGCCACAACACCGACTGGTCCGCCGCGCCTTGGCCGGTAGCATGGGCCCCGAGATGACGAATACGCCCATCACACCAGCAGCCGCGACTGCGGCGACCACCTCTCCGGCCACTGTCGACTCTGCTTCCGTCGCGGACCCCGCCGGTGCGGCCACCTCCGCCGAACCGGCGGAGGGCACGCGCACCCTCACCCTGCCTGAGGA
>ERZ773021.491-NODE-491-length-17617-cov-373.091_pt1 | contig 17617 bp, 14 predicted proteins | sample MGYA00511668_ERZ773021 | MGnify/ENA primary metagenome ERZ773021 (study PRJEB29015, sample SAMEA2737961) | human oral metagenome | biome: human oral; feature: human-associated habitat; material: dental | place: China | collected 2032 ... | reverse complement strand
CCCTCGAGCTGACCGTTCTCAACGGCCCGGCACACCGGCCCTCGACCGACCCCGGTGGTGGCGGCACGGGCCTGACGGTCATGCGGGAACGGGCGGACGCCGTCGGAGGTTCACTCCACGCCGGCCCGGTGGAGGGCGGAGGCTGGCGGGTACGGTTGGTCCTGCCGTTGGCTTAGGGGACTCAGGAGGAGGACGCGTGATCGGGGTGGTACTGGTGGATGACCAGGCGGTGATCCGCGCCGGCTTCCGCATCCTGCTGGAGGAGAACGAGGACATCACGGTGGTGGGCGAGGCCTCCGGCGGCAGGGAGGCGGTGCGCGTGGTGCGCGCGACCCGGCCCGACGTCGTGTGCATGGACCTGCGGATGTCGGAGGGGGACGGCCTGACGGCCACGCGCCAGATCGTCGCCGAACGCCAGGACAGCGCCCCCTCGGTCCTGGTCGTCACCACCTTCGACATGGACGCCGACGTCTTCGGCGCGCTGGAGGCCGGGGCGGACGGCTTCATCCTCAAGGACTGCGAGCCCGAGGAGCTGGTCGATGCCGTGCGCCGCCTGGCCTCCGGCTACGGCCTGGTGGACCAGAGCGTCACCCGCCGGGTGATCGCCGAGTTCGCCCGCCGCCAGGGCCGGGTCGAGAACCGAGAGGCGCTCGGTGTGCTCACCGAGCGGGAGCGCGAGGTTGTCCAGCTCCTGGCCGGCGGCATGTCGAACGCGGAGATCGCCGCCGAGCTCGTCGTCGAGACCAGCACGGTCAAGTCGCACCTGACGCGGATCCTGCCCAAGATCGGCGCCCGCGACCGGGTCCAGGCCGTCGTGTGGGCCTTCCGCAACGGGCTGGTCTGAGGTGCCGGCCGTCGTCGGACCGGATCAGCGCAGCACGTAGGCGGCCATCCAGCGGCGCATGGCGGAGAAGACCTGTTCGCGCACGGGCGGCTCGGACAGGGTGAGGTCGTGGACCCCTCCGGGGAAGCGGGCGATGGTCACCAGCTTGCCGAGCATGACGGCGCGGCGGGCGGTGGCGTCGGCGTCGATGATCGTGTCCGCGCTGCGTGACTCCGGAGTCCAGGTCACTCCGAGCCGGGTGGAGGCCGCGCCCATGGACAGCACCGGGCAGCGGATGTCCAGGCCCTGGGCGACGCGGTTGTGGCCCTCCATGACGGCCTGGAGCCAGCCGACACGTACGGGCGCGGAGGGCTTGATCGACCAGGCGGGGTTGATGTCCCAGCCGGTCACGTAGGGGTCGTCGGCCCAGGCGGGATCGGGCAGCTCGCCGTCGCGCTCGGGGAGCCAGCCGTCGGCGATGGAGAAGACTCGCGCCGGGTCGACCCAGCCGTCGAGGATCGACATGCGCGGGTCGCGCAGCGCCAGGGTGCGCAGAACCGGGTCGCCGACGGTGCGCACGAGCTCGGAGCCCTGGAGCGAGAGCCAGGCGGAGTTCAGGACCAGGGCGCGCAGGGCCCCCGGGTGGCGGTCGGCCCACAGGGAGGCGATGAGCCCGCCCGTGGAGTGACCCGACAGGACGAGCTCGGTCTCCCAACCCTGGTCGGCGCGGATGGCCGACAGGGCCCGTCCCAGGTCCTCGTCGTACTCGGCCAGCGAGGTGCACCAGCCCAGCATCTGGCCCTCGCGCCAGGAGCGGCCGTAGCGGCGCAGGTCCAGGGCGTAGAAGGCCCCGCCCAGGCGGGAGATCTCGCGGGCCAGGTGGGTCTGGAAGAAGTAGTCGTTCCAGCCGTGCAGGTAGAGGTAGATGAAGGTGGGGGTGGTGGGGGTGCCCGGCAGGGCGCCGGGGTCAAGGGCTGGCAGGTGGCGCACCAGGGTGGCGACGGCGCCGTCGTCCTCGTCGTCGGGCAGCAGCTCCAGGGTGCGGGCCTCGAAGCCCGGGCCCAGGAAGTCCGGCCCCCAGGCGTCCACCGGCGCGTGCTCGGTCGTTGCGTTCACGACCCCATGATGGCACCGCTCGCCGTGAGGGGGTGCCGCGACGGAACTCTCACTCACCAACCAGAACTTCACAAACGACCCGGAGCCGCGTCGGTTGTGAAGTTTCGGTCGAAGTGAGGTGGGGGAGGCCGGGGGGGAGAGTCTGGGGCGCGGGCAGCAGCGACCCCAAAGAAGTGAACTGGATCACTAATGCGGCTGTCTAATGCCCGCGGTGACGGACGGAAATCGCACCGACCTATAGTCTTTCCGCCATCGGACATCAGATGTCAACGACGACATCGGCCGTGGCGCATGTCAACGAAGAAGGTGCACCACCCCATGACCACCACAGCCTCCCCGGGCCGCAAGGTCTCTTCCTCGGGCAAGCAGCCCAGCCCGCAGGCCCGTGCCGCCGCCCGACGCTACGCCACGGTTCTGGCCCTCATCGCCACCCTCGGCCCGTTCTTCTACGGCTTCGAGGGCATGGTCCTCAACGGCGCCATCAAGGCCGTCGGCAGCGAGTTCCACCTCGGTGAGCTTGCCAAGGGCGTCGCCGGCAGCGCCGGCATCATCGGCGGCCTCATCGGTGCGGTCCTGGCCGGCCGCATCTCGGACAAGATCGGCCGCAGGACCACCCTCATGTGGGTCGGCCCCTTCCTCGCCTTCGAGGCCGTCTGCGGCGTCTTCAGTCCCATGCTCGGCTCCTACGGCTACCCCTTCCTGCTCCTGTGCCGCGTCATCGGCGGGATCGGCTTCGGCGCCGCCACCACGGTCGCCCCCGGCTACGTCGCCGAGATCGCCCCGGCCGACATCCGCGGCCGCCTCATCGGCTTCCGCCAGCTGTCCATCATCCTGGGCCTGTTCTTCGCCGGCCTCATCAACGTGGCCGTCACCAGTGCCGCCGGCGGCGCCGGCAAGGAGCTGGCCCTGGGGCTGCAGGCGTGGCAGTGGATGTTCGCCTGCCTCATCATCCCGGCCGTCTTCTACATCGTCTTCACCACCTTCATCCCCGAGTCGCCCCGCTACCTGGTCTCGGTGGGGCGCCGCGAGGAGGCCGAGAAGATCCTCGTCAAGGTGACCGCCGACCCCGACCCCGCCGCCCGCGTCAAGGCCATCGCCGCCACCATGGGCGCCGACGGCACCGCGAAGATGAGCGTCGGCCAGATCTGGGCCTCCCAGTGGCGCGGCCTGGTCCTGGTCGGCATGGCCATCGCCGCCTTCCAGCAGCTCACCGGCATCAACGGCGTCTTCTTCTACTCCAACACCCTCTTCGGCGCCGTCGGCTTCACCGAGGCCATGGCCCTCCAGCAGACCCTCATCATCACCGCCTTCAAGATCGTCGGCGTCGTCAGCGGCATCCTCCTGGTGGACAAGGTGGGCCGCAAGCGCATGCTCATCTACGGCGGGACCATCATCTTCCTGTCCCTGGCCGTCGTCGCCACCGTCTTCACCGTCGCCCCGATCGTCGACGGCAAGCCCGACATCTCCTCCACCCCCGCCCTCGGCTTCGTCGCCGTGGCCGCCCTGTGCACCTTCATCTTCGGCTTCACCTCCTCGTGGGGCCCGATCTTCTCCATCGTCATGGGCGAGATGTTCCCCAACCAGATCCGCGGCGGTGCCATGTCGCTGGCCTCGGGGGCCGACTTCCTGGTCAACTTCCTCGTCGTCCTGTTCTTCCCCTACCTCATCGCCTGGTCGCCGGCTGGCACCTACTGGATCTACTGCGCTTTCGGCGTCCTGGCCGTCATCTTCACCGCCCGCTACCTCCACGAGACCACCGGCACCCAGCTCGAGGACGTCGACAAGGTCGTCTCCCAGTGACCCGCGCGGTCACGCACACAGAAAGGCAAGACTCATGACGACGACGTCGCACCCCGAATCCTCCGAGCCGACCCCGGCCGCGCAGCCGGACCGCCCCGCCCGGGACATCCCCGACAACGTCCGCAACGTCCTGGTCATCATGACCGACCAGCACCGCACCGACACCATCGGCTGCCTGGGCAACCCGCACGCCCGCACCCCGGTCATCGACGCCATGGGAGAGACCGGCTTCGCCTTCACCAACTGCTTCACCCCCACCGCCATCTGCACCCCGGCCCGCGCCTCCCTGCTGACCGGCAAGGTTCCGCGCAAGCACCAGGTCCTGGCCAACCCGGAGTGGAACATCGCCTACCAGACCGCCATCCCGCTGGGCACCTGGACCTACACCCAGGCCCTGCGCGACCACGGGTACAACGTCGGCATCGTCGGCAAGTACCACTGCGGCCCCAACCTGCCCGACCAGTTCGGCATGGACGACGACTCCTACTGGGGCGCCGAGAACCCCGTCGGCAACGAGAAGTACGTGGCCTGGCTGGAGAAGAACAACCTCCCGCCGGTCAAGGCCCACGACCTGTGGCGCGGCAAGCTCCCCGGCAACCGCGACGGGCACATCATCGCCGCCCGCCTCGACCAGCCCGAGGAGGCCACCTTCGAGCGCTTCCTGGCCGACCGCGCCATCGAGAAGCTGCGCGAGTACGCCGCCGACTGGAAGAAGGACTCCAAGCCCTTCAGCCTCGACGTGCACTTCTTCGGGCCGCACCTGCCCTACTTCCTGCCCGACGAGTGGTTCGACCTCATCGACCCCGAGACCGTCACCCTGCCGGAGAACTTCGGGGACTCCCTCATCGGCAAGCCCCCGATCCAGCAGAACTACGCCACCTACTGGTCGACGTCGTCCTTCACCAACGAGCAGTGGAAGAAGCTCATCGCCGTCTACTGGGGCTACGTGGCCATGATCGACTTCGAGATCGGCCGCATCATGGACGTGGCCCGCGAGCTCGGCGTCCTGGACGACACGGCCGTCTTCTTCTGCGCCGACCACGGCGAGTTCACCGGCTCCCACCGGATGAACGACAAGGGCCCGGCCATGTATGACGACATCTACAACGTCCCCTTCATCGCCCACATCCCCGGCGTGTCCACGGTGGGGCGCTCGGACGCCTTCACCTCGCTCATCGACCTGCCGGCCACCGTCCTGGACATCGCCGGACTGGACCCCTCCCTGGTGGAGGACGGCCGCTCGATCGTCGACCTCACCCGGGGACGGGAGGTGCCCGGCTGGCGCGAGAACATCGTCTGCGAGTTCCACGGCCACCACTTCCCCCTCCAGCAGCGCATGCTGCGCACCCGGGACTTCAAGCTCGTGGTCAACCACGAGTCCATCAACGAGCTCTACGACCTGCGCGTGGACCCCGCCGAGATGAACAACGTCTACACGGTGCCCGTCTACGACCAGATCCGCCGCGAGCTGGCCACCGAGCTCTACCGGCAGCTGCGCGAACGCGGCGACCACTCCTTCGCCAAGTGGATGGCGGCGATGACCGACTTCGACATCCCGCTGGTCAACACCGCGCGAAGCGACCTGGACAAGGTGCTCAGCGACTGACGCCCTGCCCGACGACGTCTCCCGGTGGGTCCCGCTCCCCTGCACAGGCCCACCGGGAGGCCCCCGCCCGTCGGACCGAGGCGGCCGGTCCGACGGCGCGGCTTCCCGAGACCGCACGCAACGCCTACGAGATTCAAGGAGGAGAGGACATGGACTACCTGGCCACCCTGGCCCCCTCCACCCTGGAGGAGCGGATCGTCCAGGTCCTCGCCTCCGGCCCGGCCACCCGCGGCGAGCTGTGCGCCCGCCTGGACGTCTCGCGCACCGTCCTGGGCCGGGCCCTGACCGAGCTGCGGCAGGACGGGGCCGTGCGCGTCGTCGCTTACCGCTCCCGCTCGGAGGGGCGGGGCCGCCCCGTGGAGCAGTTGGGCCTGGCCGAGCGCATCGCCTGCGCCGTCGGCCTCGACGTCTCCCGCACCAGCGCCGGCGGCATCATCCTGGACCGCAAGGGCGAGGTGCTCGCCTCGGTCCTGACCCCGCTGTCCTTCGACGGCTGGCGCGAGCCCCTTGACGAGCTGTGCCAGGCCCTCAAGAGGACCGCCGACGACGCCGGGGTGGACATGTCCTACGTCTCGCGCATCGGTGTCGGGCTGCCCGTGCCGGTGGGGCAGGGGACCGGCCCGGGGACCGCCCTCGGCGAGGACCTGTTCAGCACCGTGGAGCAGATCGTCTCCCCCTACTGGAGCGGGTCGCTGCTCGTGGACAACACGATCCGCATGACCGCCCTGGCCGAGGCCCGGTGGGGCGCCGGGCAGGGGGCGCCCGAGCAGATCTACGTCCACCTCGGGGGAGGGGTCGGGGCCTGCGTCATCGTCGCCGACCGCATCGGCGGGGGCAGCACCGGATACGCCGGCGAGCTCGGGCACATCACCGTCCCCGGCGGGCAGCGCCCCTGCCAGTGCGGCAAGAACGGCTGCCTGGAGACCCTGGCCTCGGCTCCCGCCGTCACCGAGATCGCCGGGGCGGCGGACCTGGAGGACCTGCGGCGCATGCTGGACGCCCACGCCCCCGACGCCGTCTCCGCCCTGGCCGAGGCGAGCCGGGCCGTGGCCCAGGCCTGCGCGATGGCGGTCCTGCTCATGAGCCCCAGCCGCATCGTGCTGGGCGGCGAGCTCGTGACCGCCTGCCCCGAGCTCGTCCCCCAGATCGCCGCCGACATCGCCGGCCGCCTCGTGCCGGGGACCAGCTGGGGCGTGGAGGTCGTCGCCGCACGACTCGACGGGCTCGGCTGCGCCCAAGGCGCCGCCGCCGCCGCGGACTCCTACGTGACGGCCTGCCTGGAGGAGGCCAAGCGCCACCAGAGGAGCTACGCATGAGCGCCATCACCCTGCCGATGCCCGCGATCCGCCCGCTCGCGGAGGCTGGGGCCGCCATCCCGCAGCCGGAGGCGACGGCGGGGCCGCTCCAACGACGCCGCCTGCCCCTGTCCGTCGTCGCCAAGCCGACCGGGGCCGCCTGCAACCTGGACTGCCAGTACTGCTTCTTCCTGTCCAAGGAGCTGCTCTACAACGTTCCGCGCCAGCTCATGAGCGAGGAGACCCTGGAGACCTACGTCGCCGAGTACCTGGCCGCCAGCGGTGACGGAGAGGTCACCATGCTCTGGCAGGGTGGCGAGCCGACCCTGCGCGGCCTGCCCTTCTTTCGCCGGCTCATCGAGCTGTGCGAGACCTACCGGCGCCCCGCCCAGAAGGTAGTCCACGCCCTGCAGACCAACGCCACCCTCATCGATGAGCAGTGGGCCGCCTTCCTGGCCGACAACGACGTGCTCGTGGGAGTCTCCATGGACGGCCCGCCCGCCATGCACGACGCCTACCGGCTCAACCGGGGCGGCCGCGGCACCCACTCCATGGTGCTGCGCGGCTGGAGACACCTGGTGGACGCCGGCGTGCGCCGCAACATCCTGTGCACCGTCCACGCCGCCAACCAGGACCACGGTGCCGAGGTCTACCGCTACTTCCGCGACGAGCTGGGCGCCACCCACCTGCAGTTCATCCCGATCGTCGAGCGGGTCGAGCCCGAGCAGTTGGCCGCCGCGGAGGCCGGCTGGCGCGCCGACTCCGGCACCCGGATCCTCTACCGGCAGTCCGGCAGCGCGGTGACCTCCCGCAGCGTCGAGCCGCGCGCCTACGGGGAGTTCCTCTGCGCCGTCTTCGACGAGTGGGTGACCCACGACGTCGGACGCGTCTTCGTCCAGGACATCGACTCGGCTCTCTCGGCCATGTTCGGCATCCACCCCACCTGCGTCCACGCACCCGAGTGCGGCAACAACATGGCCCTGGAGTTCAACGGGGACGTCTACGCCTGCGACCACTGGGTCGAGCCGGAGTGGCGGCTCGGCAACATCACCGACGAGCCCTTCGCCGACCTGGCCCAGGGAGCCACCATGCGGCGCTTCGCCACCAAGAAGAGCGCCCAGCTGACCGACCAGTGCCGGCGCTGCCCCGTGGTGCAGTTGTGCTGGGGCGGCTGCCCCAAGGACCGCTTCACCCGCTCGGCCGACGGCCAGGAGGGCCACAACTACCTGTGCGCCGGATACGGCGCCTTCTACTCCCACATCACCGCCGACCTGCTCACCATGGTCCGGCTCCTGGGGGCGGGGCGCCCACCGGCCGACATCATGGACCCGGGCGTCAGGCGCGCCCTGCGGCCCGAGGAGGAGTAGAGGACCGTGGCTGTGCTCACCGCCCTGGGGGTCGGGGTGCTGGTTGGCGTCGTCGTCGGCGCCCTCGGGGCAGGAGGGGGAATCCTGTCGGTCCCGGCCCTCATCTACCTGCTCGGCCAGGATCCGCACGACGCCTCTGCCGGCTCGCTCGTCGTCGTCGGACTGACGGCCATCGTCTCCCTCATCGCACCCGCCCAGGCGGGGCGGGTGCACTGGCGCGACGGGGCGACCTTCGGGCTCATGAGTGTGCTCGGGGCCCTGGTGGGCTCGCGCGCCTCCGTGGCTGTTGACGGCACCGTCCTGCTGACTCTGTTCTGCGTGATGCTGGCCGTGGTCGGCGTGGTCATGCTCCTGCGTGGGCTGCGCTCGCGGCGGGGAGCCGATGATGGCGAGGGCAGTGGGACGGGCGGGGCCCCGGAGCGGCGCGGCCTGCTGGTCGTTGCGGCCGCCGCTACCTTCACCGGATTCCTTACCGGTTTCTTCGGGGTGGGCGGCGGATTCATCGTGGTCCCGATGCTCGTGCTGGCCCTGGGCTTCCCGATGAAGGAGGCCTCCGGGACCTCGCTGCTGGTCATGATCGTCGCCTCGTCGGCCGGGCTGGCGGCGCGGGTGGGGACGCACTCGAATGTGGACTGGCCCGTGGTACTGGCTTTCGCAGCGGCGTCGATGGTGGGAGGGCTCCTCGGTGGGCCGCTGACGAAACGGGCCTCGGCATCGACCCTGACGACCGCCTTCGGCATCCTCCTCCTGGGCGTCTGCGCAGTCACCGCCTACGACCTCCTGACCGCTTGAACGAGTTGTTGGCGCTGCCGCGCTGCGCTCGCCTGCCAGGGAGTCAAGCCTGGCCTGTATGACGCCATGCGTCATACACTGCTTATGTGATGGGAACCGGGTCGGCGCTTACCACTGAGGCGAACAGCAAACTCGCCCCTGTTCATCCGGGGGAGGTCCTCATGGAGGACTTCATCGAGGGATTCGGTATCACCCAGAACAAGCTGGCCGTCGCCATCGGTGTACCGCCGAGGCATATCAATGAAATCGTGCACGGTCAGCGTGCGGTGACTGCGGATACGGCGCTGCGGCTCGGCAAGTACTTCGGGGTGTCAGCGCAGTTTTGGTTGAACCTGCAGACCCAGTATGACCTTGACGTGGCGGAGGACCGTCTTTCGATGCAGATCGATGCCATCACTCCTCTGTGGGTGGCCTGAGGTTCGACATGCCGCGCAGGTCGGTCGGCCGGCCAAGATGCGTGGCAGCATCGGTGGCATGAGCAAGGAAACAGTGCCTGAGCAGACCAGCACCTACGATGTCGTCGTGATCGGTGGCGGGCCGGCGGGGGAGAACGTCGCCCAGTACGCCATCAAGGGCACCGACCTGACCGCGGTCCTCGTTGAGGGCGAGCTCCTGGGCGGCGAGTGCTCCTACTACGCCTGCATGCCCAGCAAGGCGTTCCTCGTGCCTATCGAGGTCGCGGCGGCGTCCGCCAACCTCGGCGGCTTGCGCCCTGCCGAGCTGTCCGTGCTCGATCTGCTCGAGCGTCGTGACGAGTGGGTTTCCCGCTATGACGACGCTGGTCAGGTGCGTTGGGCCGAGGGTGCCGGTCTCGACGTCGTTCGCGGATGGGCACGCCTCGACGGCGAACGGCGCGTCGCCGTGAGAACCGCTGAGGGGGAGCGGGTCCTTCGCGCCCGCCGCGCTGTCGTTCTCGCCACTGGCGCGCAGCCCGTCATGCCTGCTGCGTTCCAAGGCCTTGAGGCCTGGGACTCGCGTGACGCCACCGGCGTGCAGGAGATCCCGCAGCATCTCATCGTCGTCGGCGGCGGGGTCGTCGCCTGTGAGGCCGCCACGTGGATGTCCGCCCTGGGTAGCGGCGTCACCATGCTGGTGCGTGGCCCCCGCCTCCTGCCGGCCGCGGAGTCCTTCGCCTCCCGGCTCATTGAGGAGGCTCTCACTGCCCGCGGTGTCACCGTCATGACGGATGCTCGGGTGACTGCCGCCGAGCGGTCCCAGGCCAGTGACACCGGGCTCGGTCGTATCCATGGCGGCCCTGTCACGGTCACCTGCGCCGGCCGAACCATCAAGGCTGATGAGATTCTGGTCGCCACCGGCCGTCGCCCGCTCCTGACCGGCATAGGGCTGGAGACCGTCGGCCTGGAGCCCGACGACGTCCTGGCCGGTCGCCTGCCCGACTGGCTCTACGCCGTCGGCGACGCCAGTGGCGAGGCCCAGTTGACCCACATAGGCAAGTACCGGGCGCGAGTCGTGGGGGAGAGGATCGCCGCCCTTGCGGCCGGCTGTGAGCCCGAACCAGTGCCCGAGAGCATCCCGGTCCCACAAGTCGTCTTCACCGACCCCCAGCTCGCCTCAAGCGGTCTGACCGAGCAGAGGGCCCGGGCACTCGGCCACGACATCGTCACCGCCCAGGTCGGGTACACCTCGGCTGCTGGAGCTGCCCTCCTGCGCGACGATGCTCATGGTGAGGCCAAGCTCGTTGTCGACCGGCAGACGGGGGCTGTGCTGGGAGCCACCTTCGTCGGCCCCGGTGCGGGTGAGCTCATCCACGCCGCCACCATCGCTATCACTGCGGGCGTCCCCGTCTATCGGCTGCGTCACGCCGTGCCCGCCTACCCCACCGCCAGTGAGATCTGGCTGCGACTCATCGAGTCCCTCCCGAGCGAGTTGCTCCACCCGGAGAGGTGATATGTGGTGGCGCACGTGGCGTCCTTGGAAACGGATGAGAGGTCTTCAGCGATATCAGCCTGGAGCAGGCTCGCCTTGGGCGGTGAGGCCTGAGAGACTGGGCGCATGCGAATCGCCATCGGTGCCCCGGGCAATGGAGCCCTCCTGAAGGACGCTCTTGCGGAACGACTGGCCGAGGAGGAGCGTGTGAGCGACGTCCTCGACTTGTCCACGCCGGAGATCACCTACCCGGAGGTCTCCTTCCAGGTCGCCCGGGCAGTCGCCGAGGGGCGGGTCGACCGAGGGCTTCTCATCTGCGGCACCGGCGTGGGAACGGCCATCGCGGCCAACAAGGTGCCCGGGGTGCGTGCGGCGACCGCGCACGACCTGCTCACCGTGCGCGGCTCGGTGGAGAACTACGACGCCCAGATCCTGTGCATGGGGCAGAACGTCATCGCGGCCCCCGCCGCCTGGGCGCTCATCGACATCTGGCTCGACCTGCGCCACGACCCCACCAGCAGCTACGGCCCCAAGGTCGGCGAGATCGCCGCCTACGAGGCGCACCTCCACTCCTGACGGCGGCCCCATCGAGCGGACAGGTGCCCAGGGCGCTATCCGCAGCATCTAAGTGCGTGGCCCCTATCGGAGACTCATCGAGGTCGCTGTCTACGAGAGTGCCTGAGAATCGCCCAGGCGCCGCAAGAGGCAACCGTGTCCAAAACGGATACAAAGGAGTCCGAGGCCCGACATAGCCGCTGACTGAACCGCGGAATCACGCGGTTTCTTTCTGCGCGTCCGAACGGGGGCGAGCCTTTGTATCCGATTTGGACACCGCCCAGCACATCGTGGCCGGTCGCGCTGCGCGTGGCGCCGCGACGACCTGCGTGAGGAACCTCGCGCAAACTTGCATTGAGTGCAAGTCTGCACTGAGTGCAAGATGGTGGCGTGACCGGAACCGACCTGCGCGCCACCCAGGCGCAACGCACCTGTGCCGCCATCCGCGCCGCCGCGCTCACCCTGACCCGGGAGCGCGGCTACGCCGCGATGACGGTCGATGATGTCGCCGCTCTCGCCGGAGTCTCCCGGCGCACTGTCTTCAACCACTTCGCCTCCAAGGCCGACCTCCTCGTCGTCGGTCTGGAGCCCCCGGCGACCGAGGTTGTCGAGGCCTTTGTCAACGGCTCTGGAAGCCTCCTGGAGGACCTTGGAGTCCTGCTCGCCTCCGGTGCTGAGTCCGTCGAGTCCGAGCGCGGCTGGCTTCTGTCCTTCCCGGAGATCGTGCGGGACAACCCCGAGGTGGAGCGCGCCGTCCACGAGCGGCTGCGCATCGTCGCCCAGTCCTTGACGGAGGCCGCCGGCCGCCGCCTGGGAGCCGAGTCCGACGACCCGCGCACCCGCGCCGTCGTCGCCCTGGCCATGGCCATCCAGCGCAGCTCCCTGGATCTGTGGTGCGGGCGCTCCCACCCCTGGGAGGAGCGCCGTGAAGCCGCAGCGCGCACTGAGCCCGCCAGGGCCTCCGAGGGCCCTTCGACCGTCGAGGTCTCAGGCCAGTGCTCCCAGGTCCCCTTAGTCGATGCCGTCCGCACCATGGTTGAGGCGATCTCCGAGGTGGTCACCCCGCCGCGCTCCGATGCCTCAGCCGCCACCGCTGCCGGCGACCCGACACCGTCGAGCTCGCCGCCTAGCCATGCGGGCGGCCCGCCTCGTTCTTCTCGCACCTGACTGAACCAGCTGTTTCCATCCTTTTCCTTCCTTCGCTCTCAATCGACAAGGCCACACTGATGACTCAACGCACTTCGACGCCGGCCTCCGCCGGCACCCCCCTCCACGAACCGGGGGCGGAGTTCCACCCCGACCGCCGCTTCTGGGCGGTCTACGCCTCGCTCCTGATCGTCATGTTCCTGTCTGCCATGGACCAGACGATCGTCGGCACGGCCCTGCCCACCATCGTGGGCGATCTCGGCGGCGCCGCCCACATGGCCTGGATCCTGACCGCCTACACCCTGGCCATCACCGTGGCCATGCCGGTCTACGGCAAGCTCGGCGACCTCGTGGGGCGCAAGAACCTCTTCCTGGTGGCCATCGCCCTGTTCCTGATCGGCTCGGCCCTGTGCGGCACCGCCGACTCCATGACTCAGCTCATCATCTACCGCTTCATCCAGGGGCTGGGTGGCGGCGGCCTCATGATCTCCTCCCAGGCGATCACCGGCGACCTCATCCCGCCGCGCGTGCGCGGCACCTACATGGCCCCCATGGGAGCCATGTTCGGCATCGCCTCCATCCTGGGGCCCATCATCGGCGGCTGGCTCACCGACTCGGTCTCCTGGCGCTGGACCTTCTGGATCAACCTGCCGCTGGGCGTCCTGGCCTTCATCGCCATCTTCCTGGTGCTGCGCCTGCCCAGCAGCCGCCTGACCAGCCCCATCGACTGGTGGGGGCTCGGACTCATGAACGCCGGCGCCATCGCCATCGTCCTCATGGCCACCTGGGGCGGCAACCAGTACGAGTGGACCAGCCCGGTCATCATCGGCCTGGGCGTGGTCGGCCTGGTCTGCTGGGGGCTGTTCGGCTTCGTCGAGACGCGCGCCACCGACCCCATCCTGCCCTGGACGATCCTCACCAGCCGCACCTTCATCGTCTCCACGCTCGTCGGCATGCTCGCGATGGGCGGCATGATCGGTGTGCTGAGCTACCTGCCCACCTACCTCCAGATGGTCTACGGCTACTCGGCCACCACCTCCGGCCTGCTCCTGGTGCCCATCACCATCGGGATGCTCGTCTCCTCGATCCTCTCCGGCGTGCTCGTCTCGCGCACCGACCGCTACAAGATCTACCCGGTGGCGGGGCCCCTGGTCGCCGCCGGCGCCGCCTTCTGGCTCTCCCGCCTGTCGACGACGTCGCCCGTCTGGCAGATCTCCGCGGCCACCTTCCTCATGGGGGCGGGCATCGGGCTGTTCTTCCAGCTCCTGGTCACCGTGGTGCAGAACGCCCTGCCGGCCAAGCACCTGGGCACGGCCACCAGCGGCAACAACTTCTTCCGCGAGGTCGGTGTCTCCCTGGGGGCCTCGCTCATCGGCGCGGCCTTCTCCTCCGGCCTGACCTCCAACCTCACTGATCGGATCGGGGCGCTGGCCCGCAGCGCGGACCCGACCGTCCTGGGGGAACTGGCCCAGTTCAAGGACGCCGACACCTCCTCGCTCACGCCCACCCTGGTCAACCAGCTGCCCGACGCCCTGCACGACGCCGTGGCCGGCTCCTACGCCGACGCCCTCCTGCCGATCTTCGGCTGGATGATCCCGCTGTTCGTGGCGACCTCCGTCGTCGCCCTCTTCCTGCCCGAGGTGCCCCTGTCCCAGAAGACGGCCATGGAGCAGGTCGCTGAGGCCGAGGCCGAGGCCGAGGATGAGCTCAGTGGGCCGATGGCGCCACAGGACCCGGACTCGGCGGCGCAGCAGGCGGAGCGGGAATCGACGGAGCCGGCGACGGCGGCTGACGCAGAGTGATGGGCGGCCCGGTGGCTGGGCGCCCGCCTCAGCCCGCCGGGAACCGGTAGCGGTAGATCCTGCTTCCCCGCGCGTAGTAGAGACTGCCGTCGGCGCCGAGGGTCAGGGAGTTGACGTAGACTTTTCCTTGAGGGGTGGTGGCGAAGTCGGCGATGACGGTGCCCTCATCCTGCAGGGACGTGCTCAGGGCTCGCAGGCGCCCCGCCATGATCCCGTAGAGCACGCCGTCGCGCTCTATCAGCTGACTGCGGTTGGCGTCGGCGTAGCCCTGCCTGGTCAGCGCCCGGCTGCGTCCGATCGTGAAGTCGGCCGGGTTCATGGCGAAGACGTGCATGCCGGTGGTCCCGTACACGGTGCCGTCGCCGCCCAAGGTCAGGGCCGTGATGGAACGCTGATCCTTGAACGGCGTCATCACCCGGGTCACCTTCCGGGTCTTCAGGTCGAACTCGAAGAGCCTGGGCGCGCTCGCCTCCGTCTGGTCGGGGTTCATGCCGTTGCCGCTCGCACTGGTCCCCACGTACAGCTTGCCCTGGTGGTGGACGATCGACAGTGGCCGGCGGTCGCTCAACAAGCCCCTCAGTGACGGATCCGCATAGCTGATCGTGTCCAGCGGGTAGGTATCGATCTTGTTGTGCGCGGCGTCGTAGATGGACAGCGCCCCGGAGCCGGGCTTGTTCTTGGGCGAGGCACCGACGGCGAACTCATCGTTATTGATCGGCACGATGGCGTACGGCCGCGCCTGGCTGGCAGTGATCCTCACCGACTGGTGATTCTCCAGCATCGGCCCGGAGGCCCCCATCTCGTACCTGACCAGCTCGCCACTGGGGTAGATGCCCGTGACGAACCACTTGCTGCTGTGCCCGAAGCCCTCGACCTGACCCAGCGGGGTCTGGGGCAGGCTGTACAGCGTCTTGTCCACCTGCGCGTTGGGGGTGGTGCGAAGGAGCATCGGGGCGGTCATGTACCAGGAGGCGTAGAGGTCTCCGCCGGGGACTGCCGTCAGCGACTGGATGTCGCGAGGTGATCCCTGGATCGCGTTGCCTCCGTTCGCGTCCTGGGGAAGGCCTGTCGCGCTGCCGTCGGAGGCGTGGACGATGGCGATGCTGGCGTCGTCCTTGCCCGCTGAGATGAAGTGCTCGTGCGTCGCCCAGCTCGACTGACTCGGCCTGGCGGTGGAGGCCAGTCCTTGGGCCAGCGTCCGTGAGGTGTTGGTCCGTGGGTCGTACTCCTGGAGCGTCGGTGTGTTGTGGCTCTGGACGGTGTAGTAGACCTTCTCGGCCTCGCCGGGGCGAGTGACGACCTGGCTGGACCAGGTGTCCACCTCAAGCGCCTTGCCGTCCTTCATCTTCTGCGCTCCGGTGGCCGGGTCCAGGATGCAGGTTCCCCCGCAGGTCGGCCGGACGCCGCCCGGGATATTCGTGCCGACGTACAGGTTGCCGGCCTTGACCTGCAGCCGCTCGAGGTGGGAGAGGCCGGCGGTGACATGACTGGGAACCGCCAGCTTGGTGGCGGCGTTGGTGGAGGTGTTGATCCGGAAGATGGAGAAGCTCTTCGTTCCGGTCCCGGCGTAGAGGAACCCGTTGTCGTAAGCGAGGCTGCGTACCTCGGTCTCGCCTGCCTGAACGCCGCCCGGCAGCAGGTCGGTCCACTGGCCCCGTCCCTGGTTGGCGGAGGGGTCGTATCGCAGGATGTGGCCGCCGTGAATGCTCTGCGCAGCCACATAGACCCGGTCGTGCTCGTCGACGGCGACGTCCCAGAGGAACGTGCTGTAGGCGGCGACCTGCTCGTAGCCGGGCCGGGACGCATCGCTCAGATTCGTCGCCTTGTGCCCCTCGGGGGCGTCCGGATCGATCTCGAAGAGCTGTCCGCCGCCGCTGGCGAGCATGACGTGCCGGTTCGACAACGTGGCGAACTCCCAGGGCTGCACGTCGGTGTTCTCCGGGACGAGCCGCTCGCGCGACTTCAGGGTGCGGGTGCTGAGGTCCACGACGTGCAGCAGGCCGCCGTTGCCGCCGGCCACGACGAGGCCGACGGGGGTGCCGTCACTCAGGACGGTGGTTCCGACGCTCGGCACGCTGGGGTCGGGTGGCGGCGTAGTGGGCAGGGCCTCCTCCCGGCCTCCCGGGTCGAGGGCGACGGCGGGTGCGGTGATGGACAGGGACAGGGCAAGGGCGGTGACGAGCGCGCACCACAGGGTGAGAATGGTTGTCCTGGCTGGCTGCTTCATCGCTGTTCTCGCCTTGTGTCGGGGGAGGGGGCGGGCCGCCGCCCCGACGGGCTGAGCCCGTTGGAGCGGATGGAACCGCTCGGCCATTGTTCACCGGGGGTGAGGCGACGGGAGGGGAAATCAACCGTGAAGTTGATCGATAAATCACTGGGAGGATGCTGGTCGAGGTCCTTCGGCGGTCGTGAGTGTTCCCGTGGGTTGAGCCCGGTGCGCCGCCGGGCTCCGCGGGTGAGAGGATGGCCCAGTGATGAAACGGATTGTCAGGCGACCGCCCCCGGCAGTGCTGCTGGCGATGGCGGGCGCGGCGCAGAGCGCCATGACTCGTGGTCGGACAGTGACGCCCGCGTCGGTGGCGGCGGCCACCGCCGTCGTCGGAGGCTCGCTGTGCCTGCTCGCCGGAAGCGCGGGCACCTTTCTTCGCCACCGCACCACGGTCGACCCGATGAGGGTCGAGCGGGCCCAGCACCTCGTTGTGGACGGCCCCAACCGGCTGACGCGCAATCCCATGTACCTGGGCCTGACGGGCCTGCTGCTCTCGCACGCGATCGCGCGCAGGAGCCCGTCCGCACTGATCCCGCTGGCCGGCTTCGTCTGGCTCATCGACCGCCACCAGATCCCGGCCGAGGAGAAGGCTCTGGAGGAGAGGTTCGGGCAGGACTACCTCGACTACAAGGAGGCCGTTCCCCGCTGGCTGGGTGTGCCGTGCGCTCGCGGGTGCTGTCAGGCGTGCTGCCGGCACTGAGGGTGTGTGGCGCCTGAGGGTGGGGTGACCTGAATCGCGCGGTCGGAGGGAATGATCCGACGGCGCACGTAGTTGAAGGTTGCATGAAAGCATTCGGGTTTCTCAGCTTCGGACACTATGGACACGGTCGCGGCCCTGGCGACCCCGACGCCGGCCAGGCGCTCAAGGAGGCCGTCGAGATCGCCGTCGGCGCTGACGAGATCGGCGTCAACGGCGCCTACTGGCGCGTCCACCACTACGCCCGCCAGGCCGCCGCCCCCATCCCGCTGCTCTCCGCGGCCGGCGCCCGCACCCAGCGCATCGAGGTCGGCACCGGCGTCATCGACATGCGCTACGAGAACCCGCTCTACCTGGCCGAGGAGGTCGCAGCCCTCGACCTGCTCACCGACCAGCGCATCGCCATCGGCATCTCCCGCGGCTCGCCGGAGCAGGCCCGCCGCGGCTGGGAGACCTTCGGCT
>ERZ773021.490-NODE-490-length-17640-cov-373.775_pt1 | contig 17640 bp, 15 predicted proteins | sample MGYA00511668_ERZ773021 | MGnify/ENA primary metagenome ERZ773021 (study PRJEB29015, sample SAMEA2737961) | human oral metagenome | biome: human oral; feature: human-associated habitat; material: dental | place: China | collected 2032 ... | reverse complement strand
CTTGGGGAAGGGCTCCAGGGCGATGACCCCGATGAGCGCCAGCCACGGCGCCAGGCCGCGCGCCATCCGGGGCGCGACAGCCAGCCGCCTGAGAACCGCGTAGGCGGTCACGGCTGCGCACAGCGGCGTGGCCACGATCAGCAGCACGGTGGCCTGCTGGTACGACATCCAGGTCAGGGGCGAGATCACCCAGGCCGCCAGGGGCGTGTAGGTGAAGGGCCACAGGTGCTGGCCCGGATTGGCGTACCAGCTGTAGAGGTCCCCGCCGTCGAGCCACTGACGGACAGCCTCGTAGTAGACGAAGGAATCCAGCTTGAACAGCCACTGGCCGCGCTCATCCACCAGGGACCAGTAGGCGGGCACCAGCAGGGCCAGCCATCCCAGAACGGCGACGACGGGTGACGAGACGACGGCGCGCGCGGCCGCCACCAGCCGCGGGGGTCGGGCGGCAGGCATCCCGCTCCTACGGCCGGGGTGCCCCGCGGGGCCAGTGCCCGACTGGGAGGGAAGGGGGGCGTGTTGTGGATTTCCTGCGATCGGCATCGTACTGAGTGTAGAAGAGTCACCAAGAACGCTGGGAACTGAGCCGCCCGCCGAGGATGCTCAGTGACCGCCCAGAGAGCCGCTGGTCCGCGCTCGCCTGAGCGCGGGCAGCCCCAGGACACCAACCACGACGGCGCCCCAGGCAAAGGCGGCCACCGCCAGGTACCCGGCGCGCGAGCCACCGGCGTCGGTGGCCTGTCCCGCCAGCAGGGACCCGATCGAGACCCCGATGTTGAGGGCGGTGCTCACCCAGGCCAGGCCCTCGGTCAGCTGGGAGGGGGCCACCGTCACCTGCACGATGTTGTTGCCGCTGGTCAGGGTGGGGGCGATGGCCAGCCCTGTCAGGAGCGCCAGGACGGACAGCACCACCAGGCTCGGTGCGAAACCGAAGGTCGAGGCCCCCACCGCGAGCCCCACCAGCCCGGCCATGAGCTGCTTCCACAGCGGCCAGCCCCACGTGCGCGAGCCGTAGAGGAGGGCTGCGCCGAAGGAGCCCACGCCCCACACCGCCAGGACCAGGCCCGAGGCCGACTTGTGCCCGGCCTCGGTGGCGAAGGCGACCGCGGCGACGTCGTTGGCCCCGAACAGGGCCCCCAGGATGAGGAAGACGATGGCGATGGACACCATCGCGCCGTAGCGCATCACCGGTGGGTGTGCCACGGCCTGATCCGACTGCTCGGCGGCCTCAGCGGTGCGCCGCGGCTGAGTCGGGTGCGGTGTGGGCTCGGTGGCGCGCTGGCCGAGGAACCACAGTCCCCCGAACAGCTGCATCACCACGCAGCACACCCAGCCCGAGGTCACCGGCAGGAACGGCGTCGTGCACAGGGCCGTGGCCAGCACCGGCCCGAGAATGAAGGCCACCTCGTCCAGGGCCGCCTCCAGGGAGAAGGCCGCGTGAACCTCCTCGGGGCGGGTGAGCATCGCCGTCCAGCGCGCCCGCACCAGTGAGCCCATGGAACCGGCCAGGCCGCCGGCCAGGGCCGACAGGGCGGCCAGGATCCCCAGGTGCGCGTGCACGGCGGCGGCGACCGCCAGCCCCACCAGGCTCAAGGACGACACGAGCACCGCGGGAAGCATGACCCGCGACTGGCCGTAGCGATCGACGCAGCGGGCCAGGATCGGCGCCCCGATGGCCATGGCCACGAAGTTCGCGGCGCTGACCAGGCCCGCGGCCGTGTAGGAGCCGTAGAGCTCCTCGACCGCCAGGATCGTGGAGATCCCCACCATGGACATGGGGAAACGGGCGATGAGCCCGGCACTCGTGAAGGAGCGGGCGCCGGGGTGAATGAGGATCGTTCGGTAGGAGGTGGCCATATCGGACGTCGTGCGTTGTTGGAAGGTGGGGCTCAGAGGAGGTTAAGAGGAAATAGGACGGGTCGGAGCCCCGGCGGGCGGGGCTCCGACCTCGGGTGAAACGGATCAGTTGCTGCGGTGGGTGGTGGGGGTCACGCTCTCGCGGCTGAGGATGAAGCCCTGACCGGTGACCTGGCTCCAGCACTGCATGCCGGAGTCTGCCGACTCACAGGCGAAGGTGGAGTTCTTGGCGGCGGAGCCGTAGCTGAGGCTGACGCCCTTGGTGGAGAAGGTGGACCCGCAACTCTGGCTGGACTTCCCATCCGTGCCGATCGTGACCGTCAGCGGCTTCGAGGACGGGCAGGAAGCGGTCGAGGCGTGCTCGTTGATGACGCAGGTGAGGTTGTTGTCTTTCAGGGTGCAGCTGATGTTGCCGCTGGGGGCGTCGAAGGCCGACAGCTCCTGAGCGTTGGCGGGCGCCGGTGCCTTGAGCGTGGGTGTCGCCGAGGCACTCGGGGTGGCCGATGCCGAGGGGGAGGCCGACTGGGTGGCCGGGGAGGAGCCGTCTTGAGCCGCGGCCTGGCCGGAGTCGGCCGGGGCCTCGGTGCCCGAGTCGGCGGCCGAGCCCTTGTCACTGCCCCCGGAGAGGTACCAGGTCGCCAGGAAGACCAGGACGGTGGCCACCAGGAGCGCCAGGATGAGCAGGATGCGGTTGGAGGTCAGGAAGGACGAAGGGGGCTCGGAGTCGTCGTCCTCAGTGCCGACACCGAAGACGCCGTCGTCGCCGGCCACTGCGGGGGCCTGCTGTACGGCGGCCGGAATGACCGGGCTCTGCGCCTGAGAGACGTTCGCGGACTGCTGGAAGGTCTGCTGCAGGGCGGGCTGAACCGGCCGGGCCGGTGACTGGGAGGCCATCGCCTGGGCGGGGTGGGACGTGGGCACCGAGACGGTCGGGTCGCCTGCGGCCTGGAAGTTGTCGACCTGCGTGTTCGCGCCGGCCGCGTTGAAGGCGCTCGGAGCGCTCGCGGCGCTCCTCGAGCTGGTGGCGGAGATCGCAGAGGCGCCGGAGACCGCGCTGCCGGGCTGGAGCGAACGGGGCAGGGTCACCTGCGTGGGGGCCTCGGAGGACCTGGCCGACGGCGCGCTGTGCTGGGCGCCGGGGGGCGAGACCACCGCCAGCTGCGGCGATGACTGCGCCGACGGCGCTGACTGGGGCTGGCTGTTGCGAGAGGCCAGGGCTGCGTCGACCGCGGGGTCACCCAGGGTTCCCAGCCACTCCAGGAGGGCGGGATAGGTGCGTGGGTTGGCGGCGATGTAGGGGCGCAGGCCGGGGTAGTTCTGCGCCAGCTGGTGGAGGGTCTCCAACTCTGCATTGGGATCCTGCGCTCGCGCGACAAGCTCGTCCTTGGCCTGAGACATGCTGGGTCCTTCGAGGGTCGGGAAAACGACGTCGGTCCAGGTTGTGACCGGCACCTGGGGCCGTCGCGGGTCGGGTGTCGGGCCGCCCGTGATACCGAGTCAGGGAACGCAGTACCACCTCGGCGGCATAGGGGTCGGTCAGCCGGCCACGTTGGAAGACTACCTGAGGACACCGTGAATCCGACTGCCTGACGGGTCACGGCCGCAGCTCGTCAGTGTCCGACGACGGCGGATCGTCGCCGATGGCGGCGGTGAGGCAGGCCCGTTCGGCGGGTGCAGCGGGAACCGGCGCCGCCGGCCTCCGACAGGGTGTGGGCTCCCACATGGTGGAATCGGGGCGGTGGCACGGTGGTTCCGGACGGGGTGCTGGGGTTTACTAGGGGAGTGCACGCGACGCAAGTGAAAGGGAGACGATGACCGAGCACGTTCGTGCTGATGCCGATGCCATCGTGATCTGCGGTGAGGACGGCATCAGGGCCTCGGAGGTCGTTGTCGGTGCGGCCACTGACGTGGGGCGTCTGCGGACGATCAACGAGGACGGCTACCTCGCCATCGCTCCGGCCTTCGTCGTCGTCGACGGCATGGGCGGGCACGCCGCCGGCCGTATGGCCACGCAGGTGGCCCTCGACTCCCTGTACTCACTGGCCGGGGCGACCATCACCGACGTCGACACGGTGGTTCGCGCGGTGGTGGCCGCGCAGGAGGCGATCATCGCCATCCCGTCCCACGCCGCCTACCTGCCCGGCGCGACGATCGCCGGCGTCATCCTGACCTGGATTCCGGACGAGCAGGGGGTCACGCGTCCGACCTGGGTCATCTTCAACATCGGGGACGCCCGGGTCTACCTGCTGCGCGGTGACATGCTCTCCCAGGTCACCCGCGACCACTCCCGGGTCCAGATTCTCATCGAGACCGGTGAGCTCACCCCCGAGCAGGCGCGCCGCGACTCCCGCCGCAACATCGTCACCCGGGCGCTGGGCGGTGGCATCGCCGACTCCGGCGTCCCGGACCTCTACAGCGTTCCGGTGGCCGCCGGGGACCGGCTCCTCATCTGCTCCGACGGGCTCAGTGACGAGCTCGACGACGAGGCCATCGCCACCGTGCTGGCGGCCGGGTACACGGCGCAGCGCACGGCCGAGCTCCTCGTGGCCGCCTCCCTGGAGGGCGGAGGGCATGACAACACCACCGCCGTCGTCGTCGACGCCCTCCAGGTGCCGGATCTTCCGCCGACGGCGCACACGTCCCGCCCCGGTGGCGCGAGCAGTCAGGGGGCGCAGTGACGATCTCCCCAGTTCCCTCCCCATCCCTGCCACGCGAGCGGGTTCCGCTGCCCGAGGGGCTGACGCGCCTGTCGGATGGTGCTCTGCGGGTCGACGGTGTTGACGGGACCGCCGTCATCAACCCGGTTGCCGGCTCGCAGGCCGGCGGAGTCCCCGTGGAGACGGGCCTGCGGGTCCTGCAGGCCCTGGGCGGCACCTACCTGCCGACGGTGGGGCCGGCGGCCCCCGCTGCCCCCGCGGCCCCGGCGGCCCTGAGCGCGCCCTCCCCCCAGGAAGCCGCGCCCTCGCGGGCCGCAGCGTTGCGGCGCTCGGACCTGCGGTCCATGGCCCCGGAGCCCAGCGGGATCGTCCCGGCCGAGCCCAGTGACGAGACCACGCTGCTCAGACCGATCACCCCGATCTCCCCGGTCTCCGGCTCGCCCCAGGAGGCGGCCCCGGCCCCGGAGCTGGAGCTGGCGCCGCAGCCGGGGCCGGAGCAAGAGCAGGAGCCGGCGCCCCTGGAGGTGCCTTCTCCCGCCGCGGTCGATTCTCCTGCCGAGGTCGTTTCCCCCGTCCCTGCCCCTTCCTCCGCCGAGACTGTGTCTTCTGCCGAATCCGACAGCTCCACGGACTCGGCTCCCGAGCTGCTGGAGACGGGCGTCTGGGAGGACCCCGACGACCCCATCGAGCCGCCGCAGGAGCTCTCGCAGACCACCGAGGCCGCTGCGGAGGGCCTGGAGACTGGCGACGTGAGCCCGTTCCCGGACTACCCCGAGCCGGAGCCCGGCTCGGGGCGTCGGCGCCGCGGTGCCCACCGGGCCCCCACCGCCCCCTCGGCGAGCTCGGGCGGCAGCCCGACGGCCAACACCCCCACGGCGCCGGACAACTCCAAGAGCAAGCAGCCCCAGCCCGTCCGGGAGCCCCAGCCCTTGGAGGCCCTGCCCAACACGGAGGTCGTCTCCGCCTCCGAGGCAGCGCTGATCGCGGCGCCCCCCGTGCGGGCCTCGATCTGCCCCCAGGGGCACCCCAATCCTCCCGAGCTCCGGGAGTGCCTGATCTGCGCCCAGCCCCTGCCGGGAGTCTTCTCCTACGTGCGCCGGCCGGCTCTGGCCACGCTGACCCTGTCGACCGGCGCCGCCGTCGAGGTCGCCGGCGACGTCGTCATCGGACGCGCCCCCCAGGTGCAGGCCGGGGGCGATCCGCACATCGTGGCCCTGGTTCCGGTGGCCAGCCCGCAGCACATGGTCTCGCGCTCCCACCTCATGCTCACGACCTCGGGGTGGAGCGTCCTGGCTCAGGACCTGGGCTCGTCCAACGGCACCGTCCTGGCCCGCCCCGGTGCGACGCCGGTCCTGCTGGGATCGGGAATGCCGACGCCGGTCTTCATGGGGGACCTTATGGATGTCGGCGACGGGGTGACGCTCCGTATCGATCCGCCGTCGTGGCTGAGGCTCCGCAGTGGCTGAGGTCACTGTCCGAGTGGTCGTGCTTGGCCGGTGCGGTTACGGCTTCTCAGCGAGACTGGACCCGGGTGCCGATCATGAGCCGGGACCGTGGAAGGAGAATTCATGAGCGACCTGACGTGGACGGAGATGCCGGAGGTCGATCCTGAGCAGCCCGACGAGCTCGTCCTGGACTTCTCCGGAGAGATTCACCGGGTCGCTCCGGCCGACACCTTCGTCATCGGCCGAGGCGGAGACCTCGATATTGACGACAACCCTTACCTCCACCGCCGCTTCCTGGTCTTCGCCCACTCCGAGAACCTCTGGTGGATCGCCAATGAGGGCTCGCGGTTGTCGGCCACCCTGACCGACGGTGAGGGGCTGGTCCAGTCCCGGCTGGCCCCAGGGGCCCGCATGCCGCTGGTCTTCCCGCGGGTCATCCTCACCTTCTCCGCAGGACCCACCACCTACGAGATCAACCTCATCACCTCCGGGGAGGACCGTTTCTCCGGGATCGACGGCGTGCGTCAGTCCTCCGGACAGACCACCATCGGGGTGACTCCGATGACCCGCTCCCAGTTGCTGCTCGTCCTGGCGCTGTCCGAGCCGGTGCTCAAACGGGCCGGGACCGGGGCCGCCGAGATCCCCTCCTCCGCGGCGGCCGCCGCGCGCCTGGGCTGGCCGCTGACCAAGTTCAACCGCAAGCTCGACAACGTCTGCGAGAAGCTCGACCGGGTGGGGGTGCGCGGGCTGCGCGGCGGCCGGGTGGCCGGAGCCGCCTCCAACCGGCGTACCGCCCTGGTGGAGCACGCCGTGTCCACCCTCATGGTCACCGCCGAGGACCTCTACATGCTTGACGAGGAGCGGGCCGCCAACCAGGCCCCCGCCGACCAGACGGCCGAGCGCTCGGTGAGCACTGCTCCGGTGGCTCAGAGCTCGCCGTCGGCGCCGAGGCGATGACGTGACACGAGGAGCGATGAGTCACCACAGTGACGCGGACTCGCCTCGGATGCAGGCGGACGTGACCGAGGAGGAGGTCTCCGATCGGGCACTCCTCGATGAGGTCCTGGCGGACGATCCCGAGGAGGACGACCTCCCGCAGGAGAGCTCCTTCGAGGATGACATCCCCCGCCCTGCCAGACGACGTCGCGCTCGACGGTGGGTGGCGGTCCTGGTGGTGCTCGTCGTCATCCTGAGCGCCGGGGCCGTCGGGGCGGAGTACCTCGTGCGCGGGCAGGTCGACTCCGCCGTGCGCTCGGCCCTGCCGGGGCTCAGCCCAGACGCCCGGATCGCCACGAAGGGAATCGTTCTGAGTCAGGTCGTCGGCGGCTCACTGGACAGTCTGAGCGTGGACTCCCCGAGCCTGACGATCACCTCCAAGGGGCAGAGCAATGCCTCGGTCACGCTCAGCGACGTCGACGTCGATCTGAGCCACATCAGCCTGCACAAGCCCTATCAGACCGACACGGTGGCGGCGTCGGGCACCGTCAGCTGGCAGCAGGTGGCCACGCTCGCCGCCGCATCGCATCCCAAGCTCAAGGGCATCACCCTTCAAGCCAAGCGCACCGGGACGAGCGCCCAGGATCCGGGGGTCATCCAGGCCTCGATGTCCGTGCTCGGCCTGAGTGGTCAGGCCGAGATCACCCCGTCGCTGGGTGCCGACGGCAGCCTGATCCTGACCATCACCTCCACCCGGATGAGCGGGAACACCCTCGGCGTCGACGTCGGCACGGGGCAGGACAGCATGCTCAGCTATGTTGGGCTGGACTCCCCGCAGATCACGATCCCCGCGAACTCCCTGCCGTCGGGGCTGCGCCCGACCAGCGCCATCGTCACCAATGACGGGCTCCGGCTGAGCCTGGCCGGGAGCCGCGTGAACCTCGGCCAGCTCTGATCCCGGGGCGACCACCCCATGACGACTCGTCTCACATTTCCTTCAAAGTGGCGCGTATCCAGTGAAAAGTAGAGGCTCTCCGGCGCTGTGGGGAGGACTTCCCCGTCGCTCGCGCCACAGGTGGCCCCGGCTCGTATAGCCTGCCAATGCGTCGCCTATCCAGGCGCGAGCACGTGGCGCGAGGAATCAAGCCAGAACTGAGCGAGGAGAACCATGAGCATGCAGCCCGAGCACCGCGCCCAACCCGGCAGTCAGCCGGGTGGCTGGGGCAGTGGCCAGCAGTACGGTCAGTCGAGCGGTCAGCCTGCCGGGCAGCCGGCGGCCCGAGTGGCCAGCCGGCCCGACGGCTCCTCCGCGGGGCAGGGGACGGCGGCCTCGGCGCAGCAGCCGCCCTCGGTCCCACCTCAGGTCGACCCGCAGACCGCCGGGGCCGGCTCCGTGCCGACCACGTCATCCAGGATGACAGTTCCCGGCTACCCCTCCGGACCGGCGGCGCCGGCCGAGGAGAAGGTCGACACCGGCCCCCTGCCCTCCCGTGAGACGCTGCGCCGCGAGGCCCGGGCCGCCTCCAGCCGTCGAGGCGCCGGGGACGCCGACGTGGAGCGCGCCGGCGAGCTGCTCAAGTCCGTGGCCAACATCTTCTCCCAGCGCGTCGTCGGTCAGGAGCAGCTGCGCACGGCCCTGGTGACCGCTCTCATGTCGAGTGGTCACATCCTGCTGGAGTCGGTGCCCGGCCTGGCCAAGACCACCGCCGCCCAGACGCTGGCCTCGGCCGTCTCCGGCTCCTTCCGGCGCATCCAGTGCACGCCCGACCTCATGCCCAACGACATCGTGGGCACCCAGATCCTCAACTCCTCCACCGGCGAGATGACCACCCAGCTGGGGCCGGTCCACGCCAACATCGTCCTGCTCGACGAGATCAACCGCTCCAGCGCCAAGACCCAGTCGGCCATGCTCGAGGCCATGCAGGAGCGCCAGACCTCCATCGGCGGCGTCGTCTACCCCCTGCCCCACCCCTTCATGGTCCTGGCCACCCAGAACCCCATCGAGGAGGAGGGCACCTACGTCCTGCCCGAGGCGCAGATGGACCGCTTCCTCATGAAGGAGGTGCTCACCTACCCGCGGCCCTCGGAGGAGGCCGACGTCCTGGACCGCATCTCCAACGGGACCTTCGACCAGCCCGTGACCGGTCGGCCCATCTCCACCGACGACGTCGAGTGGCTGCAGCGGGCCGCCGAGCGGGTCTATGTCGATCCCGTCATCAAGCAGTACATCGTCGCCCTCATCAACACCTCCCGCGGCGGAGGGCCGCGGCCCGTGCCCGGCCTGGACCGTCAGGTGCGCGTGGGGGCCTCCCCCCGTGGAGGCATCGCACTCATGAAGGTGGCCCAGGCGGTCGCCCTCCAGGAGGGGCGCACCTACGTCATCCCCGACGACGTCCGCCTGCTGCGTCACGGGGTGCTGCGCCACCGGCTGGTGCTCACCTATGACGCCCTGGCCGATGGAATCGCGCCCGAGGCGATCATCGACGCCATCTTCGCGGCCGTCCCCACGCCCTGAGCCCGGTGGGGACCAGCACAGCGATGAACACGGAGGTACACGGCGCTCCCGGGGCGCCCGAGTCCGATTCCGGCGAGGGCCGGCGCGGTTCGCGGATCGAGCGTCTGCGCGCGGCTCTGAGCCTGCCGACCCTGCGCCGCGCCACGGGGCTGCTCGACGGGCGCCACAAGTCGGTGTTCGTCGGACGCGGGCAGGACTTCGACGACATGTCCTTCTACCGGCCCGGCGACGACATCTCCGACATCGACTGGAAGTCCTCGGCCCGCCTGGGGCAGCCGGTCATCAAGCGCTACCAGCGCGAGTCCATGATGCCCATGGTGCTGGCCGTGGACACGGGCCGGACCATGGCGGCGATGACCCCCTCGGGTGAGGACAAGCGCGACCTGGCCCTGGGAGTGGCGGAGGTCTTCGCCTACCTGGCCCGGATGCGGGGGGACTCGGTGGCGCTCGTGGCCGGTGACGCCGGTCGGATGATCTCGCGTCCGGCCCGTTCCGGGGCCAAGCACGTGGAGACCCTGCTGGCGCTGCTGGCGCGCACCTTCGAGGACCTCGACGCTCCCGTTGAGGGGACGCCCGGCGTCTACGAGCTGGCCCCCGGGGCCCCTCCCTCCAGCCTGCCGCGCCTCATGGAGCGGGTGAGCACCTGGCACCGCCGCCGCAGCCTGGTCATCCTCATCACCGACACCGCCCACCCCGGCCCCGACGCCGCGACCTGGCTGCGGCGCCTGTCGATCCAGCACGAGATGATCGTCGTCCAGATCGAGGACGACGACCCGCTGCGCCCGGACGGCGGCCGCGGGCGGGACATCGACCTGCCCTTCGAGATCCCCGCCTTCCTGCGCGCGGACTCCTACCTGGCCGCTCAGGCGGCCGTGGTGCGCGAGCAGTGGCGCACCAGCGTCGAGCAGGTGCTCGACGCCCGGCACCTGGAGTACGGTGTCGTCTCCTCCGAGGAGACGCTCATCGACTCCATCGCCGAGCTCCTCCAGCGCGAGCGCGCCGCCGTGGCCAGAGGGAGGCGGTGACCCATGCAGATCATGCCCCCGGTCCTCATGCCGATTTGGATGGTCATCGTCATGGTCGTCGGCCTCCTGCTGGTGACTGCCTGGCTGCTGCGGACCTTCCTGGTGACCCGCCGCGACATCTCCCAGGAGGTCGGAGACATCCCCATGGCGCCCCGTGAGCGCCGCCAGTGGGGTGAGCGTCTCACCGAGATCTCCCAGCGCTGGGATGCCGGTGATCTGGACCTGCGCGAGCTGCACCTGGAGCTGGCCGCGCTGCTGCGCGGCTTCGCCGAGGCCCGCAGCGGGGAGGAGATCACCACGGCCACGGTCTCGGAGATTCTGGACATGGCCGCGACCGCCGGGCCGAGCTCGGTGGAGGAGCGCCGGCGCAGCGTGCGCGCGGCGGGCCGTCCCCTGGACATCAACCCGCTGGGGCACGTCGGAGAGCTGCTGGCCGTGTGGGAGCAGCCCTCCTTCGACCGTGAGCCGCAGGCCGCCGCGCAGGAGGCCCTCACCCACGCCAGGGAGGTGGTCACCCGATGGTGATGCTCTGGTTGTTCATTGTTCTCATCGTCATCGCCGTCGCGGCGATCATCGCGGTGTTCGTCATCGACCGCCGCTCCGGCCTGGGCCCCTCCACCGGGGCGCCCAAGCGCTCCAGGCTGTCCTGGAGCCGGCGGGGGAGCGAGCAGGTCGTCGAGCTGCCCCGCCGTCTGGCCAACTCGGCGAGCCTGTTCCAGCTGCCGGCGGTGCGCAAGCGCATCCGGGCCCAGCGCTGGCTCCACGCGCTCCTGGCGGTCCTGCTGGTCTCGGGCCTGGTGAGCGCCGCCGCCATCGCCGGTCGGCCCGTGCGTGTCACCGAGCGCTCCGACGCCCTGGCCAACCGTGACATCGTCCTGTGCCTGGACGTGTCGACGTCGATGGTCAGGATCGACTCCTCGGTCCTGACGACCTTCTCCGAGATCCTGGAGGACTTCGACGGCGAGCGGGTGGGGATCGTGGCCTGGAACTCGGCCGCGCAGACCATCGTGCCGCTCACGGACGACTACGAGCTGCTGCGTGACCAGCTCAGCGAGCTGGGCGACGTGCTGGACATCGACCCGGAGAACGTCACCTACAAGCAGCAGCTCGCCTACCAGGAGGCCTTCGGCGGCACGGTGAACTCCAGCATCAACGGCTCCTCCCTGGCCGGCGACGGGCTCGCCTCCTGCGCCCAGGCCTTCGACAACCAGGGGCTGGAGCGCTCCCGCTCCATCATCCTGGCCACCGACAACCAGGTCATCGACCCCGACAACGAGCAGATCTATCCCCTGCCCGACGCCGCCAAGCTCCTGGCCGAGCGCAAGATCCGCCTGTTCTCCATCTACGGTGCCGACGAGGACCAGCCTTACCAGAACCTGCTCGACAAGACTCCTGAGGAGTCCCGCGAGGAGCTCAAGACCGTCACCGAGGAGCAGGGCAAGGGGCGCTTCTACGACGTCGAGGACTCCGGCACCGGGGGCCAGATCGTCAAAGAGCTGGAGAAGACCGAGGTCTCCGCGCTCGGGGGCCGCAAGCAGACCCGTCGCACCGACGTCCCCCAGCGGCTCGTCATCACGCTCTCACTGGTGCTTCTGGGCTACCTGGGACTGACTACCTGGAGGCGAGCATGAAGCCGGTTCCGATCATCGGGGACTTCGCGTTCATCCCGGTCACCTGGTGGATCCTCGTCCTCCTCGTGGCGGCCGCTCTGACAGGGCTGCTCATCGTGGCCCGACGCCGCCTGGTCCGTGACGATGCCGAGCCGGCCGCCCGCCGGGCCTGGTGGAGGCGCCTGGCCATCGTCGTCGTCATCGTGCTGGCGCTGGCGGGGCCGGCGATCCGCGGCAGCGAGGCCATCAGCGTCTCCAACGTGGAGATCTACATGGTGGTGGACCGCACTGGATCTATGGCCGCGGAGGACTACCAGGGCAAGGGGCCTGACGGCGTCGACCAGTCGGCCTCCACCAGGCTCGACGGTGTGCGCGCCGACATGCGGGCCGTCCGCGAGGCCTTCCCAGACTCGCGCTTCTCCATCATCGCCCTGGACAACACGGCGGCCCGGGAGCTGCCGCTGACTCACGACACCAACGCCGTCGACGCCTGGATCGGCTCCTTCAAGCAGGAGGTCACGGGCCACTCCGTCGGCTCCTCGCTGGAGGTGGCGCTTCCGGTGCTGGGGCAGACGCTGGCGCAGGCCCGCCAGTCCGACCCCAAGGACATCCGCCTCGTCTACATCTTCTCCGACGGCGAGGCCACCGACGAGGGCCGCGGCGCTCAGACGGCCGACAACGCCGGCATCTCCTGGCAGTCCCTGGCCGGTCTCATCGACGGTGGCGCAGTGCTGGGCTACGGCTCGACCGAGGGCGGCAAGATGCGCAGCTACGACGGTTCGCCGTCCACCGGCGAGCACACCCAGTCCGACTACATCACCGACGGCCAGGGCGGGCAGCCCGGGGTGTCGAAGATCGACGCCGAGGAGCTCCAGAAGGTGGCCAAGGACCTGGGGCTGCCCTACTACCACCGCACCGGCGGCTCGGGGGATGACCCGACGAGCAAGTTCACCAACCTCGACATCGAGGCCGTCACCTCCGACGGGCGGGCCAAGACCAACGCCCGGGTGTACCTGACCTGGCCACTGGGACTCATCGCCTTCGGTCTGCTGCTGTGGGAGATCCTCGATCTCATGCGAGCCGACCGTCGCCTGCGTCTTCTCATGGGAAGGGGACGATGATGACGACAGAACACACCCCCGGCGAGGTCCCCGGGCAGGTCGGCGACGGGACGCAGCCCGGAGCCGCCCAGGCCGCCCAGGCGGCGCAGGGCGCGGTCGGTGGCGCCCCGGAGCAGGCGCCCGACTACCTGCAGGAGGCGGACCCGAATGACGGGGCCTCCTCACCGGACCCCTCGGCCCCCGAGGACCCCAGGCGGCGCGAGGCCCGCCTCAAGCGGCGTCGTCGGCTGCTGACGATCGGCGGGGTGCCCGCGGCTCTGGTCACCATCATCTCCCTGTGGCTCGGCTCGATCTTCCTCATCTCCCTGACCGGAAACCGCGCCGCGGCAGCCGGCCACTACGACACGGCCCTGTCGCGCTACCGCACGGTCGCCAGGATCAACCCCTGGCTGGAGCAGTGGCGCGTCCACTTCAACCTGGGCACCGGTCAGCTCGCCGCGAAGGACCCGACCTCCGCGGTGACGACCCTCAAACAGGCTCTCAGCGAGGCACCCAAGGCCAAGGTCGACCCGGAGAGCAAGGTGAAGGAGGCCGGCTCCCCGGAGTGCATGGTGCGCACCAACCTGTACGTCGCCCACCTCACGCTGGCGGCCCAGGCTCAGGAGAGCGGAAGCTCCCCGGAGGTGACCGAGCACATCGAGGCGGCCAAGAAGGCGGCCGATACCTGCGAGGTGCCGCCCCCGCCCGAGCAGAACCCCTCCCCGAGCCCGAACCCCTCGGCCACGCCCAGCAGCGACCCGAGCTCGACCCCCTCCTCTCAGCCGAGCAGTGACCCGAGTTCGACCCCGTCGGCCACGCCCAGCAGCGACCCGAGCTCGAGTGCCTCCTCGCAGCCCAGCAGCGATCCGAGCGCGAGCCCGTCGTCGTCGAGCTCGCCGGGTGAGACCTCCTCCAGCACCCCGAGCGCCAAGCCGACCCCGACCCCGGTCGATGACCGGGCCAAGCGCCTGCGGGACCGCAACAACGGCAGCCCGGGAACCACTGAGGAGCCCGGCGGCGGCGAAGGAGGGGGAAAGCCCTGGTGAGCGACTCCGATACGGGGCGGGCCTCCCGCCTCGTCGTAGCGGCCGCGGTCCTGGACAACCTGGAGCATCCGACCACCCTGCTGTGCGCGGCCCGCTCCTACCCGCCTGAGCACGCCGGTCAGTTCGAGCTGCCCGGTGGCAAGGTCGAACCCGCCGAGAGGCCCGAGCAGGCCCTGGCCCGCGAGCTGGACGAGGAGATCGGTCTGAGCGTCCGCCTGGGGCCCGAGCTCGTCGTTCCCCGACAGCTGGCGGTTGCGGCGCCACCGAAAAGCGGTCCGGGCGACGACGACCCGGCCTGGCCGGCCATGCACGGCTTCAGGATGCGGGTGTGGCTGGCCGAGCCCGCCCACCCCGGGGAGCGGGGCAGGGCCGGAGGCGACCACCAACGCCTGGAGTGGGTACGCCTGGATCCGCCCGACCAGCTGCGCCGGCTGCCGTGGCTGGAGGCGGACCTGCCGATCATCGACGCGCTCGTGGGTGCCCTGGGGCGCTGATGGACACCGGGGCGACGGCAGCGGGGCGCAGACGGGCGGCCCTCCCCGGGGCCGCGGGCCCAGAGGACACCAACCGCCCCACGGCGCCGGCCCGTCCCAGTTTCTGACACTTCTATCGTCCGCGTCATCTCCTAAGTTAGGGTTGCCTCATGCCGAAGATCCTGGGTTCCTCACTGGCCGAGCATCGAGAGCGCACGCGCACCGCCCTGTTCCAGGCGCTGTCCGAGCTCATGAGCCAACGCAGCTTCGACAAGATCACCCTGTCCGACGTCGCCAACCACGCGGGCGTGGGGCGTACGGCCGTCTACAACCACTTCGCGGACAAGGAGGACCTCCTCCTGGCCTTCATGGAGCACGAGGCCGGCCGCTACGCCGAGGAGCTCTCCCGGGCGCTGGCCGGAACCCAGGACCCGATCGACCGCCTGCGCATCTACGTGCGCCAGCAGGCCCTCATCGCCCGGCACTTCCACTTCCCGACCTCGGGGCCCCTGTCCGGGGCGGTCTCGCGCGGGACCGCCGGCCGCCTCAAGGCCCACGGGGCGCTCGTTGCCCAGATGCTCTCCTCGATCCTCACCGACGCCATGGACCAGGGGCTCATCCCCGCCCAGGAGCCCGAGCAGGTCATCCCCCTCATCCACGCCACCGTCATGGGTGGGCGCCCGACCCCCACGGATCCGGAGCAGCGCCGGGCCTACCTGGAGAGCCTGGACGCCTTCGTGCTGCGGGCGGTGGGGGCGCGCCAGCCCGCCCACGAGGTTCCGAGCATCCCTCAGCCCCACGCCACCGAGCCCCTGGAGGGCGCCGAGGCCCCCGGTTCGCTTCGTCACAGCGCGGTCGGCTGACAGCGTGAGCCACGGCCTGCCGTGCACACAGGCGGGCCTGGCAGACTTCCGCTCGTGAACCTGAGCTGGACTGACACCTGGAACGACCTGCTGGCCCGCGCCTCGAGCGTCGTCGGCCTGGATCCCGGCGTGCTGTGGCCGGCGCTGGCGATCCTTCTCATCGTCCTGGCCTGGGCACCGGCCCGCCGCTGGGGACGCACCCTGGTGACGATCGTCCACGAGGCCGGGCACGCCGCCGTCGGCCTCATGGTGGGACGGCGCTTCCTCGGATTCGTGGTGAGTCGGGACCTGTCCGGGCACGCCGTCACCGCCGGCAAGCCCACCGGCCCCGGCCGGGTGGCCACCTCCTGGGCCGGCTACCCAGCCCCCGCCGTCCTGGGCGCCGTTGTCGTGCTCCTGGCCCTCAAGGGCTGGGCGAGCGCGGTCCTGCTGCTGGGGCTGGTCCTCCTGGCGGTCCTGCTGGTCATGTCCCGCTCCGTGCGCACGGTCGTGCTGGTCCTGCTCGTGGCCGCCTTGACCGGGGCCCTGTGGTGGTGGGGCGGGCAGTGGCGCGACGGCGTCGTCGCCGGGACCGGGCTGGCCCTGCTGGTGGGGGCCTGGGACTCCCTGCGCGACGTCGCCGCCTCACGCGACCCGAGCCAGGACCACCGCACCCTGGCCCACCTGACCCGGGTGCCCGCCGGGGTGTGGCTGGCCAGCTGGTTCCTCGTGGACGCGGCGGCCACCGGCGTCGTCGTGCTGGCCCTGCGCGATCTCCTGTGAGGTGAGGGCGGGGGCGGGCTCGAGTCCGAGCTCGCCGCCCACATGGCCTACGCTTCCTCCTGGCGACGCGGGGCCCACAGTGCCCTCCCGCCGTCCCCGCCCGACGTCGCACATCGCGAGCCCACAGGCGCCGTCGCGGCCCCGGGCTCATCCCGCTCCCGGGCACTCCGGGATTCCCTCTAGGAGAACACATGATGCTCACCCGCAGGACGTTCGCCCTGACCTCTCTGGGGCTGGCCGCCGCGGCCACCCTCGCCGCCTGCTCGTCGAAGTCGAAGGACGAGGCCACCGAGGAGGGCAAGATGGCGCTCATCGTCCCCGACGCGGGCGAGGCCGCCGCGGAGGCGCTGTCCAAGGCGGTGGAGGCATTCACCAAGGAGACCAAGGTGGAGGTGGACGTCAAGCCCGTCTCCGACGTCTCCCAGGAGCTGGCCCGCGGGATCACGGCCGAGCCGAGCATCGACGTCGTCGTCCTCAACCCGGCCCAGCTGTCCAGCTACGCCGGCGCCCTGCACTCCTGGGACAAGGGGGCGGCCGCCGTCAAGGATGCGAACCCCGCGCTGCTGACCAGCGCCACCCGGCAGGACAAGATCGCCGCGGCGCCCCGGGACGTCTCCACGCTCGCCCTGTACGTCAACACCTCGCTGTGGTCGGCCGCGGGCCTGAGCGAGTCGGACTACCCGACCACCTGGGAGCAGCTGGACCAGGTGGCCGCCAAGCTCACCTCCGGTGGCGTCGTCGGCCTGACCCTGGATGCCTCCTACGCGCGCGTGGGCGCCTTCCTCATCCAGGGCGGTGGGGGACTGACCAGCGCCGACGGCACGAAGGCGACGGCCTCCTCCGAGGGCTCGGTGGCGGGCCTGACCCAGGTCAAGACGCTTCTGTCCTCCGGGTCGGCCGGCTGGGGCGCCGACCTGCCCGCCGGGTCCGCCGCCGACGCCTTCGGCCAGGGGCAGGCCGCCATGGTGATCGAGACCGAGGCCCTGGCCAAGACTCTGGCGGACACCTACTCGGGTATCTCCTACAAGGTGGTCGAGCTGCCGGCCGGCAGCGGCGGCAAGGGGACCCTGCAGTTCCCCACCTTCTACGGAGTCGTGGAGGCCTCCAAGCACAAGGCCGACGCCATCAAGCTCGTGGAGTACCTCACCGCCGCCGAGCGGCAGGTGGCCCTGGCCGGCGCGGCGGGCACGGTTCCCGCCGGCAAGTCCGCCGGTGAGACCTGGAAGGGCAAGCATGCCGACCAGGCGGCCTTCCTGGCCGGCGTCGAGTACTCCCAGCCCGTGCCCTCCGCCTCCGGCACCTCGGACGTCATCGCCACCTTCGACAACGAGCTGCCCGGGCTGGCCGGAGG
>ERZ773021.489-NODE-489-length-17664-cov-95.6018_pt1 | contig 17664 bp, 15 predicted proteins | sample MGYA00511668_ERZ773021 | MGnify/ENA primary metagenome ERZ773021 (study PRJEB29015, sample SAMEA2737961) | human oral metagenome | biome: human oral; feature: human-associated habitat; material: dental | place: China | collected 2032 ... | reverse complement strand
GCGGCGCGTTTTGGATACGGTGTAGTGCGTGACTATACCGGGCACGGCGTGGGGCGCGAATTCCACTCGGGCCTTATTATTCCTCACTACGATGCAGCTCCCGCCTATGATATGGAGATCAAAGAGGGCATGATCTTCACCATCGAGCCCATGCTGACCCTCGGCACGATCGAATGGGATCTGTGGGATGATGATTGGACTGTGGTCACCCGCGATCGCAAACGCACCGCCCAATTTGAGCACACCATGGTTGTCACAGCAGACGGCGTGGATGTTCTCACCCTGCCTTAGTTTTTCTCCCAATAACACAGACACGACGAAAGAGAGACCTATGAACGAGACTACTGCTGCAATTCCTCCGGTCGAAAACTCGGTAGAATACGTCGATGTTCCGGCGCCCACCCCCAAAGACCTGATGATCGGTATTGATATTGGCGGTACCGGTATGAAAGGCGGTATCGTCGATCTGCGAACCGGTAACCTGGTATCCGAGCGTTTTCGTATTCCCACCCCGCAGCCAGCAACCCCACAGGCTATCGCACAGGTGGCACGCCAGATTGTTGATGAGCTTCAATCACGTGAGATAGCGCCAGAGCCTTATTCTGCTATCGGCGTCGATTTCCCCGCCGTCGTGAAGAATGGTGTGGTTTTCTCAGCTGCAAATGTTGATCCCGCCTGGATTAACACTAACCTTGAGCAGCTCATCAGCGATGCCCTGGATTCAAGGACCGTTTACGGCATTAATGATGCTGATGCCGCAGGTCTTGCCGAAGCCACCTACGGGCAAGGACGAGACAAGACGGGGCTCATCGCCGTTATCACTTTAGGAACCGGTATTGGTTCCGCCCTGATTAACAACGGGGTTTTGGTGCCGAACACCGAACTCGGACACCTTGAAATTGACGGGTATGATGCGGAATCCCGCGCATCCGCGCGAGCACGCGAAGTTCATGATCTTTCGTGGAAGAAGTACGCCAAAAAGCGTCTGCGCCGGTATTTCCAGCATGTTGAAGCGTTGTTCTCCCCCGACCTTTTCATTATTGGTGGAGGCATCTCAAAGAACCCCGAAAAATTTATGCCCTACTTCGAGGACGAGATTCGCACCCCTATGGTGATGGCGACTCTGCGCAATAATGCTGGCATTGTGGGTGCTGCGCTTTGGGCTGGCGGAATGCCTTCCGAACGTCAGCGGCGCGGCGAACTCTAAAGCCTGTAAAACTTCATAAAGCGCGAACAGATAATATTTTGACGAAACAGGTAGCCCTGTTTCGTCAAAATATTATCTGTTCGCGGGATTAAACAACTGATGCTTAGAGGAATGTCCCCTGAAGCGGGTTACCCTCGTTTGATTTCCCAGAGCGAGTCTTGGTAGTTTTGGCGGTATTTTTCTTCGCGGGCTTCGCGTCTTTATTTCGTTTGTCTTGGGAAGTTTTATCCGAAGAGGCTACCGCATCCTCTGGAGGCTCGGCATCTCCCACGCGGTCCTCACGCAGAAGAGCGATCGCAGATTCAAAGTCTTCAAGATTCTCGAACGCTTGGTAAACGCTAGCAAAGCGCAGGTAGGCTACCGCATCCAGTTTGGAGAGCGGTTCAAGGATGGTAAGTCCCACTTCGTGCGCGTTAATTTCGGCGAGTCCGCGGGCCCGAATAAGTTCTTCGACTTCTTGAGCAAGTTTTGCCAAATCGTCTTCGCCCACCGGACGCCCCTGGCAGGCTTTACGCACACCGGCAGCAATCTTGGAACGGTCGAAGGGCTCGGTCACACCGGAGCGTTTAATGACGGAAATAGTGGTTGTTTCAACGGTTGTAAAACGCCGACTGCACGCGGTACATTGACGGCGGCGGCGGATAGCCGCACCGTCGTCGGTAGTTCGCGAATCTACTACGCGAGAGTCTGTGTGTTTGCAGTACGGGCAATACATGGTGTCTCCTCAGGTGGGCACTGTGCAGCACCCGCGTCGAGCATCATCATTCTTATTTTACCGATGCCGTCAAGAGAACCGTCAGAGGCTTGTGTCCATCCTAGCCACGCCCACGATGGTTTAACACCCAGCATTAGCCCGCCGTGTAGATCTCTGAAGAGCTGACCTAACGGTTCGGTAAGGATTATCCACGGGATTTACCCCTCCTGAATAAGCCTTATACCCATACCGCTAGATATTGAGGGCTTCTCCCCTACCGGCGAATGCAGCTGGGACCGAAAATCGTCTTAATCTCACCAAAGAGGCTGGGATTGGGATCGACTCGCACACTCGAATCCAGAAGGACCAGCTGTTCTTTATCGCGAGTGCGCAGGAGCATCCGAACATCCACATTACCGCGATGATCACGCAGAACGTCCTTCAGCTCTTTAAGACGGTCCTCCGTCACATGGTACTCGGGCACCGAAATCGTAATCGGGGCGCCGCGACCATCATCGCTCAGCTCAAGAATCTGCATTTCCTGAGCGCTCATATTCACGCTGCCGTCATCACGCCGCTGAATACGACCCTTAATAGAACAAATCAGGTCATCCGCCAGGGCGTTGCCCATCGTCTCATATGCACGGGAGAAGAACATGACGGTCAGGGTAGCACCCGATGAGTCCTCAAGCTCTACCGACGCATACTGATTACCGCTCGACTTGGCAATACGCCGCGAAACACTCGTGAGCATGCCCGCGATTGTTACCACTTCGCCGTCGCGAATATGCGAGTCCTCATCAATAATATCGTGCACGGATGCGGTTGCAGCGTCCGAAAGCGCACGTTCCAGACCGCGCAGCGGATGATCGGAAACGTACAGACCCAGCATTTCACGTTCGAAATTCAGTTTCTCGCGGCGTTCCCAGTCGGGAATATCTGGAACGGTCACCGAAAGATCGTCACCGAGTGCGTCGTCCATGCCCAGGGAACCGAAGAGGTCGAACTGGCCTGCTGCTTCTTTGCGCTTTACGGAGACCGCCGCGTCCACTGCCGACTCGTGTACCAGCGAAAGCGAACGGCGAGTATGTTTCAGCTCGTCGAAAGCACCCGCCTTAATCAGCGATTCTATGGTGCGCTTATTACACACAACCAGCGGAACTTTCTTCAGGAAGTCGTTGAAAGACTCGAAGTGCCCCTTCTCTTCGCGGGCTGCAATCATACCGTCGACCACGTTTGCGCCCACGTTACGAATAGCACCCATGCCGAAACGGATATCCTTCCCCACAGGCGCAAAGGTCAGGGTGGATTCGTTCACATCCGGGGGTAGCACGGTAATACCCATGGCACGGCATTCGTTGAGGTACAGAGCCAGCTTATCCTTGTTATCGCCCACACTCGTTAGCAGAGCCGCCATATATTCCTGCGGATAATGCGCCTTCAAATAGGCGGTCCAGTACGATACCAAACCATATGCCGCAGTATGGGCTTTGTTGAATGCATAATCGGAAAAAGGAAGCAGAATATCCCACAGGGCCTTAACTGCGCCCTCCGAGTACCCGTTAGAAATCATGCCATCGTGGAAAGCCTCATATTGTTTATCCAGCTCAGCTTTCTTCTTCTTGCCCATCGCGCGGCGCAGCAGATCCGCTTCACCCAGCGTGTAATTCGCAACCTTCTGGGCGATCGCCATTACCTGCTCCTGATACACAATCAGACCATAGGTAGTATCAAGAATCTCGGCAAGAGGCTCTTCAAGCTCGGGGTGAATCGGCTGAATCTCTTGCTTACCGTTCTTACGAAGGGCATAGTTCGTATGCGAGTTCGCACCCATAGGTCCAGGGCGGTACAGGGCAAGCACAGCGGAAATATGCTCGAACTCTTCAGGCTCCATGAGTTTAAGCAGGCTGCGCATTGGACCGCCATCGAGCTGAAATACCCCTAAGGTGTCACCACGCGCCAGTAGGCGGTAGGACTCTTTGTCATCAACCTCTAGGTTTTCAAGGTCTATCTCTATGCCGCGGTTCATCTTGACGTTATCTAGTGCGTCAGAAATAATCGTCAAGTTGCGAAGACCCAAGAAGTCCATTTTGATAAGACCCAGACCTTCACAGGTGGGGTAATCAAACTGGGTAATAACCTGTCCATCAGCCTCGCGGCGCATCACAGGAATCACGTCAGTTAGGTTTTTGCTCGACATGATAACGCCCGCGGCGTGCACGCCCCACTGACGTTTCAGACCTTCCAGACCTTTTGCGGTCTCGAAGACTTCGCCGTAAATCTTATCGACCGGGTCCTCGATAAGTGCACGCAGATCGCCCGCTTCGGAATAGCGCTTATCTTCGGGGTTATACACATTGGCAAGTGCAATGTTCTTACCCATAACGTCCGGCGGCATCGCCTTCGTGAGGCGCTCACCTACCGAATAGGGCTGATCCATCACACGAGAAGCATCTTTGAGCGCCTGCTTCGCTTTAATAGTTCCGAAGGTGACGATCTGTGCGACTTTGTCCTCGCCATATTTCTCGGTCACATAGTCGATCACTTCGGGGCGGCGGCGATCGTCAAAGTCCACATCGAAGTCGGGCATTGACACGCGGTCGGGGTTGAGGAAGCGCTCAAAAATCAGATCGTGATTGAGCGGGTTCAGATCGGTAATACGCATGGCGTAGGCAACCATCGAGCCTGCGCCGGAGCCACGCCCTGGGCCCACACGGATACCGTTGTTCTTTGCCCAGTTGATAAAGTCAGCCACCACCAGGAAGTATCCGGGGAACCCCATGGAGGTAATAACGCCTACCTCATATTCAGCTTGTTCACGTACCTTATCGGGCACGCCATTGGGGAATCGGTAGTGCAGTCCTCGTTCAACTTCCTTCACGAACCAGGATTCTTCGTTCTCTCCCTCGGGTACAGGGAAGTTTGGCATATAGTTCGCTTTGGTATTGAACTCGACGTTGCATCGTTCGGCGATTTCAAGAGTGTTTTCGCAGGCACCCGGAACATCGCCGAATATCTGATACATCTCTTCTGGCGAGCGCAGGTAAAAGTTGTCAGCATCGAATTTAAAGCGTTTAGGGTCGGTCAGGGTCGAACCGGACTGCACGCACAAAAGTGCAGCGTGCGCGGTGTGATCTTCTTGGCGAGTGTAGTGCAGATCGTTCGTCGCGACAAACGGCAGGTTAAGCTCTTTGGCCAGACGGTGCAGATCTGCTTGCACATTACGCTCGATATCAAGCCCGTGATCCATGACCTCACAATAGAAGTTATCTTTGCCAAAAATGTCACGGAATTCTGCTGCCGCTGCGACTGCCTCTTGGTACTGACCCAAACGCAGACGAGTCTGAATTTCTCCGGAAGGACATCCGGTCGTGGCGATGAGCCCTTTAGAGTAGGTTTGCAGTACTTCGCGGTCCATACGCGGCTTGTACAGCTGACCTTCCAGTGAGGCAACAGATGATGCGCGGAAAAGATTGTGCATGCCCTCGGTGGTTTCCGCCCACATAGTCATGTGGGTGTATGCACCACCACCGGAAACATCGTCGCGAGAGCCATCGCCCCAGCGCACACGTGAACGGTCGGTACGGTGGGTTCCGGGAGTCAGGTACGCTTCCACACCGATAATGGGTTTAATGTCATTGGCCTTCGCTTGACGCCAAAAGTCGAAAGCACCAAAAAGGAACCCATGATCGCTAGTGGCCATAGAGTCCATTCCGAGTTCCCGTGCGTATTGAAAGAGGTCGCCTAGGCGGGCAGCGCCGTCCAGCATGGAATATTCGGTATGCACGTGCAGATGCGCGAAGCCCTTCTTAGCCACGTTTTCTCCTCGTTAGCTGTGGTTGTTGGTCTCTTAGTGTGCTGACTGAGTTTTAGTTATGCTCTAGTAATGTTCCCGGTGCGAAGTGCCTCAAGTGCATAGTCTAAATCCTGCGGGTAGGGACTCTCAAACTTAATGTGCTCTCCAGTTCCCGGGTGGGTAAAGCCTAGGCGATGTGCATGCAGCCACTGCCGGGTCAGGCCAAGTTCGGCGCTAAACCGGGGGTCGGCTCCATAAGTGAGGTCGCCGCAACAAGGGTGCCGTAATGAAGAGAAATGCACACGGATCTGGTGAGTCCGTCCCGTTTCTAAATGCACCTCAACAAGAGAGGCAGACCCGAAAGATTCCAAAGTTTCATAGTGGGTAATAGAAGAACGTCCATCCTCAATAACGGCGAATTTCCATTCATGCCCGGGATGCCTGCCGATAGGAGCATCAATAGTCCCCATGAGAGGATCCGGCAGTCCTTGTACCAGGGTATGATATACCTTCTCAACGGTACGATCCTTAAAGGCACGTTTAAGCTCGGTATATGCCCGCTCGCTGCGCGCCACCACCATAAGCCCGCTAGTGCCGACGTCCAGCCGGTGCACAATCCCCTGACGCTCCGCCGCCCCGGAGGTAGCCACGGTAACGCCTTCTCCCAGAAGAGCCGAAAGAACAGTGGGCCCATGCCACCCGTGAGAAGGATGCGCGGCAACGCCAGCAGGTTTATCGACCACCACAATATCGTCATCGCAATAGACTATGTCGAAGCCATCTACCTTTTCGGGCTGAATATCGGCAAGGTCACGCGGAGCAGGCGCATTCACAATTACAGTTTCGTCCGCAGAAAGTTTATGCGACTTACCGATTTTCAGCTCATTTCCACGCTGAACCACACGCACATGCCCGTCGCGAATCCAGCTGGATGCGCGGGTACGCGGTATCTCAAGGGCACCGGCGAGAGCAGCGTCCAATCGCATACCTACTAGAGCCTCAGAAACATCGAACTCGGCGGTTATGCCTGCTGGCGCAACATTATCGGTCAATTATTCCCCTTCGGAGATCTTCTGAGTTTTCACGTGGGTAGATAGTGCGGAAGCCTTCTTCGCAGAGGATTTAGCACGTGTACCAAGCAACGTTATGCCACGGAAGTTAAGCAGTACGATTAAAGCCATACAAACGCAGATCGCCGAATCGGCAATATTAAAGATGGCAAAGTTAGGCACCGAAATAAAGTCCACCACGTGTCCCATACCGAATCCTGGCTCACGGAAAAGACGATCAAAAAGGTTTCCGAGAACACCGCCCAGCAGCCCTCCAAGGGCAAGGGTCCAGTTCAGAGCCCGCGTCCTTCGGAAGAGGTAAAGGACGGTTGCAGCGGCAAACGCCATAATAACCGTAAATATCCAGGTTGCATTCTCGCCGAAAGAAAAGGCAGCGCCAGAATTCCTGATGGAATACCACCACAGAAGACCATCGATCACGGGGATGCGCTCCCCAATCTGCATCTTGATAACCACCAGAAGTTTTGTGCCCTGGTCAATGAAAAAAATAGTAAGAGCCGTTAGAATCCCGACTACCCATGCGCCGCGTGATGAGAGTATGCGCGTAACAGATTTATGCGATGCTGTTGAACCAGCGGCAGACGCAGTGGTCTCTTCAGATTCCATGTATCTCCTCGGTGAAGGGCAATGAGCGGGGCGGCGGATGTTGTACCTGAATTCGCCCTCCTCTAGCTTATCTTAAGCCAGGTATAAACAACCGCCCGCAAAGCCAGTAGCAAAGTTCTTCTTGCCACGGATGCGGACGGTGTTTATAAAAAGGTATCGAAACTTAGAGCTTAGCGAGCATCTGCTTCAAAGGACTTAAGAGTCTTCAGCTCTTCAAGCTGAGAGGTGAGATGTTCCTGCAACTTCGAACGGTAACGCGACTCAAAACCACGCAGGGACTCCACGGTGATTTCCAAGCTGTCACGCTCATCGGTGAGCTTGGAAAGAACCTCATCACGCTGAGAACGTGCAGCTGCCACCAGATCTTTAGCTTCTTTCTCACCCTTAGCAACGAGTTCTGCACGGGTTTTTTCACCCTGAGAGACGTATTCGTCATGGAGTTTCTGAGCCATGGCAAGCAGACCTGCTGCATCCTGAGCGCCGCCAGCGGCTACGGGTGCTGGGGTGCTGGTCTTATCCTGTGTAGCGGACTTAGCCGTTGCAGACGAAGAAGACGTATTGTTGGTCGCCGGAGTTGCTGAACCAGACTGGGCGGCCGCAAGCTTACGCTTGAGGGATTCGTTTTCGGTGTACAGCGCGCGGAGCTCAACAACAAGCTCATCAAGGTAATTATCAACCTCATCGCGGTCGTACCCGGATTCGTTTCTCACAATTTTGAAGCTCTTGTTAATCAGATCTTCGGGGGTGATAGCCACAGCTTATCTCCTTTAGAATAAAGTTATCTGTGAATAGGTTTTGGGATGCCCATAAATTTATTAAATAAACTTACGGTGCTGGCTAGGGTACCGCCCATTATTCTACTCTTCTCTACACTTCAAGACCCGATTTTCCAGGAATTCGGCGCAGAGAACCTCTTACCATCATAGTAAATGTATTTCCTGACGGAAAGTCTGCCTCGCCGTTATTGCTTCATACATCTTTATGCATATCAGAAAAATTTATGCTTTGACCAGGAAATATAACTGTTATTTAGCGTGAAAAAGTTAGTGTCAAAGAGGTCATCACTGATAATAAAAGTCCCACGCCTAAAATCAGAATCAGAAACCCAGTATCAAGGGCGAAATTACCAATACGCAGTGGCGGTACAACCTTGCGAAGCTGGTTCATAGGCCAGTCCGTCAGAGCATACACTCCAGAGGCGCACAGCAGGGCAATCCCTCGCGGACGCCACCCCGGCACAAAGACACGCACCCAGTCCAGAAGCATCCGCAAGAGCAACCCAATGTAGAGAATATGCAGGGCTATGGTAATGATGGCGAAGATGTACCCCATGCATTACCCCTGGTCAAAAGGAAACGGGCCCTCAGCCTCAAAAGCGCCCGGTGCCGGAGTCGTGTCAGCCCCCAGTACCTCTAGGTTTTCGGGGGTTAGCAAGAATACCTGCCCGGTCACACGTTCAATGCGACCTGAGAGCCCGAATGCGAGTCCGGAGGCAAAGTCCACAAGACGTTTAGCATCTGAATCGCTCATTTCAGCGACATTCATAATCACAGGAATATTCTCACGAAACGCTTCACCAATAATTTTGGCGTCGTTGTATGAGCGGGGGTGGATTGTTGTAATGCGGCGCAATTCGTCCTCATCTTCCTCGTAGGGGTATCCGGCACCAAGACCCTCGTCAATGCCGTAAGAATTCACATCAAGCTCATGAACTTGATCGTAGCCGGAGGAAGGGTAGGGGTACTCGTCGGTCTCGTAGTGATTTTGCACCTGGTATTCCTCTCGGTTAGTTTTCTGTTCCCGGTGTGGGATTGGCGTGTAAGTCGCGGCAAACTGGTTGGTTTCTTGCCGCTGAGCTGAAGTTTGATAAGCAGACGATGCCATAATCGCTTCTGATTCTACAGATAGTGGCTCCGCAGCGCCCGTTGCCTGCGGCATAGCTGCGGTGTCAGGGTTAGCAGATGGTGGTGTGGGTAATGCATTCAGCCGGGTTCCAGGTGATGGAGCGGGAGTTTCAGCAGAAGGAATAGATGCCTCATCCGTCGAATCATGACTATGGACATCCTGCATACCTTCCGATAATTCTTCAGTTTCCGACCCATAACGAGTCACGCCGAAGAAAGAACCGAGGCTATTGGCAAGTTTGCCACCGCCTTGTTTCGCCATTCTTTACTCTCGTTTCGCAGTCGTACATTCACATATATGCGGGAGACTCGCTCCACCGATACCTGAGATTCTAACGTGGGGAAATAGCACCGCACACGCTGTCGGTTCGACACCGATTATATATGTTCACAGAGAATTTTGGGGGTATTCCCACGGGCTTTATTGACGATGATGCATATTCTTAAAGACGACGTCAACCATCCCTCACAGGTGTACATTCTACCAGCGCTTGAAAATCCTATCAGCGTATTTCTCATCTGCTGCATGCCTTGCACAACAAAACCTAGTAAAAAATCTAGGGGTAATCTCGCTTCCCCATGATGTCGCTTCCTACCCGCACACACGTAGACCCCCAGCGAATAGCGGCTTCTAAATCTGCACTCATGCCCGCCGAAATCTGATCTGCATGCGGAAACTCGGCGCGCAGACCCTGCGCCAATTCCCAGAGTTTTTCAAAGGATTCGTCGGGGTTCGCACCCAGTGGCGCCACCGCCATAATACCCCCACAGCGTAATTCTTCTTGAGCTTCGATACGCTCAGCAAGCTCTAAAATCTCGTCTTGGTCCGTTCCACCACGCGCCCCTTCCGATGCATGTCCGGCCGTTGCCTGCGCTTCAAGCGAAACCTGAATCAGACATTCTAGAGCTCCTTGGGATAGAGCCACTGGGGCGTCCTGCTCCCCCGCCTCATAGCGAGCTACTTGGTTGCGATAGGCTTTTGCTAAAGAATCAATCAGAGACGCACGATCTACGGACTGTACCTGATGGGCATATTTTACGACGGACTTTGCCTTATTTGTTTGCAACTGCCCAATAAACGCCCAGTAAGCGGGGTCGGCAGGTTTTTCGATGGCTCGAAGAGCACGAGCTTTAGGAGCCGCCTCTTGATCACGATTCTCACCAAAAATACGTACCCCCTGGGTGTAAAGCGCTGCTACATCAGAGGCAGGGAAAAACTTGGTCACGGTGACAAGGCGAACTGTAGGGCTATGCTCGGTGCGCACACCACTGGTATCGGCTTCAGCATCGCGGACGCGCGTCATAACCCGTGCGTAGTTATCCGCAAGCTGCTGCGCGCGTTCCGAGGTGTACGTCAATGTCTGTTCTTCGCTCATCATCAGTCCCCTTTACCGATATACCCTCATACTCAGCTCTTCTTCGATTTTAAGATCTTAGGAAGGTTTCGTCACCCATACGAGCCCAGCGATACGTCCGGGTGCTTCACCTCGATTCATAAATCCTCGATGCGAAAAAAGACTGGTGCTTTCATAAGTGCAGGCTGCCAAGTCGGTAGAAACCTCTATCTTCAGCTTATTCAAGAGAGCAATCGCTCCCGCTGGCAAATCTAAAGCCGGTGTTCCTTGGCTTGTCTGAGCGTACGTTTCAGGAATCTGCTGTGTCGCATGTTCGCGCATATCTTCAGGTACCTCATAGCAGCTTCCGCATATACTAGGCCCTAACCACGCGTGAATCTGTGTTGCGCCCTGCTCTCGCATCGTCGCAACTGTGCGTTGAATAACTCCTGCAAGTAGCCCAGGACGCCCTGCATGTGCCACAGCAATAATGGGCACGTCATGTGGGGTGGGTTTCTCTCCCACGAACACGAGTGGAATGCAGTCAGCAACCATAATAGCTAGAGGCTGACCTGTTGTACTGTAGGCAGCATCTGCTTGCGGAGCCTGCTCGCGTAATTGATCGGCACGTTTCAACGTATATGCTCCACGCTCGTCATTCGGAGAAATCTGTGTACTCAGAATATGATCGGCGCATACAATATCTGCACCGTGTACTTGATTGAGGTAGAGGAAAGGAGCTGAACCGCAGAGACTTTGTACATCAGCACGGTTTTTCAGCGTTGCGGTATGGGGCTCGCCCGCATTAACATGAAGCCCCAAATTACCGGCCGACCGTGAAGTAAATCCGATATGCACGGTATATGGGCCGCTGGTATAAGTTCCTGTGGAGTAGAACGGGTTGAGGGTACTCATGGTTCTTTCTGCTGTCATAAGGTCAAAGCATACACAAAGGAGCCAGGACGTATATGTCCTTGGCTCCCTTATGTCTAAAAAGGATGTGTGCGACTTACTTCAGGAAGTCGGGCACATCGAGGGTATCGCGCCGCGCCGGGGACTCTTCCACGACGGGCGGTAGATCAACATCAAAGCCAGCTGCGGCAGGAACATCATTCTGCTGAGTACCATTCTGCGCACCGCCGAAACCATATCCGGTTGATGCGGGAGCTGCAGGAGCGGCCTGCCCAGAGCCGCCGAATGCCTGCTGAGTACGCTGCGCCTGAGCATTTGCCGAAGCTGAACTGTTAGCGTTGGTGTTAGTCTCAGGATTAACAGCGTCAAATCCAGCGGCAATAACGGTCACACGTGCTTCATCACCCAAGGCGTCATCAATCACAGCACCGAAGATAATATTTGCGTCAGGATGTGCGACTTCCTGAACCAGGCGTGCAGCCTCATTAATCTCAAATAGACCAAGATCGGAACCGCCCTGAATGGAGAGGAGTACACCGTGTGCCCCATCAATGGATGCTTCCAAAAGTGGGGATGCGATAGCGAGCTCGGCGGCTTTAACAGCGCGGTCTTCACCAGCGGCAGAGCCAATGCCCATCAGAGCCGAACCAGCCCCCTGCATAACAGACTTAACGTCTGCAAAGTCAAGGTTGATCAGACCCGGAGTAGTAATAAGGTCGGTAATACCCTGCACACCGGAGAGAAGAACCTGATCTGCCGATTTGAAGGCGTCAAGCATCGAAACGTTGCGATCAGAGATAGAGAGCAAACGATCGTTCGGAATCACAATGAGGGTATCTACTTCATCACGAAGTGCAGCAATGCCGGTTTCCGCCTGGTTCGAACGGCGACGACCTTCAAAGGTAAAGGGACGAGTTACCACGCCGATCGTGAGGGCACCCAAAGAGCGTGCAATACGTGCTACAACGGGAGCACCGCCGGTACCGGTGCCGCCGCCTTCACCTGCAGTCACGAAGACCATGTCTGCGCCCTTGATAACCTCTTCGATTTCCTGGGCGTGGTCTTCAGCAGCCTGACGACCGACCTCGGGGTTTGCGCCCGCTCCGAGACCGCGAGTTAGTTCACGACCAACATCAAGTTTGACGTCAGCGTCAGACATCAAAAGTGCCTGAGCATCTGTGTTAATAGCGATGAATTCTACGCCTCGCAGGCCAACCTCGATCATACGGTTGACTGCGTTGACGCCACCGCCACCGATACCGACGACTTTGATGACTGCCAAGTAGTTCTGGGGAGTTCCAGCGTCCATTTATCCCTCGATTATTTCGTGTAAATCTCTAGAAAAACCCAAAGGTTCAAGTAGAACCTTAGTCTTCCTAACCTCATAGTGACTTTATCTGCAAGGATACCAACAGTTTCACCAGGTTCCTAGTTGCCTGAGGTATTTGACGTGCATTATTTATAGATTTTTATAAAAAATCTATCTTTTTACCCGATGCTTAACCATAAGGTTAAAGGCTAACGAGTAACCGGAACACGCGGCGAAGAAACATCATAAGTGTTTACTTTATTAGTAGCTTGTCCTTGTTGTGCGGTTTTTGACTGGTCCTCATGTACCGCCTCCATCAGTTTGGTTAAAACCTTAGCTTTAAGGTCACTCTCTTCAGCTGTACCCCACTGCACGACAACCCCATCCTTCAATGTTAAGTTAATGTTTGAGGTTGAGCTTGCTCGCGCCTCTTTCACCTGCGTCAGGATTGACGAGGGCAAAGCAGAGAGCACATTTGCAACCGTGCGGAAGGCCGCAGAGTCCTGGGGAGCTTCCTGTCCAACATCGACAAGCGGAACATTGATTCCATCAGCATTCTCAACTTCACGAAGTTTGATTCCCTCACTATCAACAACCACATATTTCCCGTCCTGATGAATGACGGCAACAGGGGTACGCTCTTTGAGGGTTACAACTAGTTCATGCGGAGGATGCGCCTCAATCTGCACGCCGCGCAGTACATGCTCCTGGTCGATAAGTTCACGCACCTTCTGATCATTAATACGAGTCAGCGGCGTGCCCTTGAGCGGTTCCAGTTTCTGCTCAACCTGCACGCTATCCAATAGCGAAGCGCCTTCAACTCGAATAGTCTGAACAGAGAGCAGCGGAGAATAAAAGACCAAACCGATATATAGAAGCACAGCAAGCATAAACGCACCAACGCCATAAAGGATTTTCCGCAAGCGAGTGAGCGGACGTCGGCGCTTCGTAGTCTGACTCTTACTTTGGTCTTCTGCCAAAAGCCCGTCGAGCCCGGGGTCATTGCGTAATTGGGCGATACGCCCCTGCTCTTCGCGGATCTCCTGTTCCCGCGCTATCTCGGTTTGGCGTTCCTTCTCACGTTCACGACGCCATCGGCCAAAGGTACTAGACGTAGATTTCGCCGATTGTGAATCCAACTCATCCGGTTCAGATTCCCCTGCATCCAGACGTATATCACGGTCCTTGAGCTCTGAAGATTCAGAATACGTTGCACGGGAAGAACCCGTCTGGCTCTTACTTTCGGTATGAGTTTCTTGCTCAACAGGATTCGTCTGGTTCTGAGGGCTCATACCTTCAAAAGATTTTGACGTATCTTCAGCAGGTTTAGCTTTCTTTTTGCCGCGAACAACCGGTAACTTCGGAGTACGTATCGGCGAGGTTGCAAACGCTTCCGTGCCCGGTTTTCGCTCTTGACGTCCTTTAGCCACTATTACTCCTTAGGGTAACGGGCATGTAGCTCATGCAGAATACGCTCTCCTAATGCGGTAACATCACCTGCACCAATGGTCATAATAATATCGCCTGGAACAGCACACATAGCAATATCTTCAATGGCTGCAGCTGCATCCGACGCATAATGCACCTCAGAGAATCCAGCACCGGTGATAAGTTCACTCGTGACTCCCTCAATCGGAAGTTCCCGGGCAGGATAAATATCCAGTACATACGAACGATCAGCCTTCGAAAGAGCCTGCGCGAAATCGGCGGCAAATTCTTGGGTACGTGAGAACAGATGCGGCTGGAAAACCACATAGAGGTTATGCCCATCGGCAACCGTGCGGCCGGTCTCAAGTGCACGGAATACCTCTGTTGGGTGATGAGCATAATCGTCAAAGACTTTAATACCCGCTACGTCACCACGCAGAGTAAAACGTCGATCTGCTCCTCCGAAGCCGTATAACGCGGCGGCCGCGTCCTCAGGTTGTGCTCCAGCGAGAAGAGCGGTAATAAAAGCTGCCGCTGCGTTCAACTGATTGTGAATACCGGGTACCCGCAGCTGAGCATCCTGTTCGCCTTCGTAATGTTTACTCGCGCACTCGAAAGACCAGCGCAGTGTTGCCGAAGACTCTGAGCCGTGGCTCGTAATGCGTGAAACCCGTAGATCAGCCTCAGTAGACTGACCGTAAGTTATCACTTCAATCCCAGCATCGCGCGCACGTTCTGCAAGCGCACGAGCGCCTTCATCATCCCAGCATGTCACCAAGACGCCCCCGGGGGCCATAGAGGCAACAAAACGGTTAAACGCCTCATACACGCGTTCGGGAGTTTCGTAGAAATCCAAGTGGTCAGGTTCAACGTTGGTAACCACTGCGATCGCAGGCTGGTAGCGCACAAAAGACCCATCGGATTCGTCAGCCTCTGCTACAAACCAAGAGCCTTCACCAGTGGCCCCCAATCGCGCGTTACTGCCGTATCCTGCAATAACTGTTCCTACCGCGAAAGACGGGTGAAACCCTAACTTATCCAGCATGACGGCAATCATGGAACTGGTTGTGCTCTTACCATGCGTGCCAGCAACCGCTACAACCTGTGATGCTCCCATAGCGGCAGCCAAAGCCTCAGAGCGGTGCAATACCCGAAGGTTCTGAGCACGAGCCGCAATCAGTTCGGGGTTATCTTCATGAATGGCCGTTGAGATAACAACGGTATCAATATCGTGAATATTCGCAGCATCTTGGGGAGTATAAACACGAGCGCCCGCTTCACGTAAAGCCTGAATAGTCGCCGTTTCTGCTCGGTCAGAGCCGCTTACGGGAATACCAGCTTTCAGCATCAACGTTGCAATAGCACTCATACCGGCACCGCCGATCCCTACAAAATGCACACGTCCCAACTCCTGCAGAGATGCGCGCGCGGGAAACGGCGGGTTCAGGGGCTCAGGAAGCACCATGTTAAGGTTCATCAGTTCGGACATTTATTTAACCACCTTCAGGGTTGCCTCAGCCATAACATGTGCGGCATCACGAATGCCCAATTTATATGCTCGACGACCCATTTCTTTTAACTTCTGAGCATCAGCCATCAACGATGGAATTTCACGGGCAAACCACGCCCCGGTCATTTTCTTATCTTCGATGAGAAGCGCGGCTTCTGCCATAACCAGAGAACGAGCATTGAGACTTTGTTCACCATTACCAAACGGGAGCGGAACAAAAATTGCGGGTACACCCACCGCAGCAACTTCGCTTACGGTTGCGGCTCCAGCACGGACTATCAAAAGATCGGCGGCGGCATAAACATCCTGCATGCCGTGGCTAAACTCAATCTGACGATAATTTGGGGCTGTAACGGGCTCGCCTGAATCATCCACAATAGCTTTGCCTTTACCAGTAATATGCAAAACCTGAAAACCCCAGTCCTCAAAATTCGTAATGTTCTCAGCGACGGCGTTATTAAGACTTTGTGCGCCTAAGGAACCGCCCGTCACAATCAGAACAGGCTTATCGGGGTCAAGACCTAGAGTATGCCTCGCCTGTGCTCGTGCCGCTCGACGGTTCAGATGCGCGATCTCATCTTTCATGGGCATACCCACAAGTTTGGCGCGAGGGAAAGGGGTGTTGGAGAAAGCCACACCCACAAACTTCGCTAGAGGACCACCCAGTTTATTTGCTAAACCGGGCTTTGCATTAGCCTCGTGAATAACAACAGGAATGCGGGAGAAAAAAGCGGCAAGATATGCTGGCGGACACACATAACCACCTACGCCTACTACAACATCTGCATTCGCATCTTTGAGAATTTTACGGGTTTGCGAAATCGCTTTTGCGAATCTTGGTAAAAAGGTTAATGCGTTAAGCGATAGACTTCGGGGGAAAGCTACACGCGGAATAAACTCAATATCAAATCCAGCTTCAGGAACTAATTGAGCTTCCATCTTATCCTTGGTGCCAAGAGTCAGAATATTAGCTTCCGGCTCAATCCGGCGGATTTCGCGTGCTATAGCAAGCATCGGGTTAATATGACCAGCGGTGCCGCCGCCAGCGAGAACCACAGAGGGTGCCTTAGACATAGATAATAACTCCCAACAAATACATTCACCTCATTTTACGACATAGCAGGACTAACCCCGTAGTGAAAGAATATGAAGTCGGGTATATACCCACGTCCCGAGCCTGGTATTCCTCCTTTCCCTATTTCAGAGGCTATGAGCGTGAACCACCCTGGCCAGGTTTACGGCCTCGCGGGTTCTGCTGACTCTGTGAAGGCTGCTGCCGACGTATCTGACGTGATGTTCCCGCAGAAGGCTGCCCTGAAGAAGATGTTTGGGAACCCGGTTGAGGATGCAAAGGTCGCAACCCGGCTGGCAAACGTCCCGATGACGAAGAACGGTGACGCGCTCGATTGGCGTTTGTGCGCTTTTGCAGGTTCTGCAGGGGAATTGTGTCTTCATGGTCTGCAGGAGTTGACCGTTGCCTGCCCTGCGAGGGGCGAGATGCAGGATGCGCATCTCCCTTACGGCGCAATTGGGGAACCCGTTCATGGGTATGCAATCCATTTGGATGTTCCTCTTGGAACCGCTGCTCACGAAGTCGCTGCCGTTCACGCTGAATACGCTGCTCTTCATGAGCGAGAGCTTCCTGATGCTCCGCCTCACGGCGACGCTCAGCAGCACGATCGGCACGTGCTTGAGCGCGCTGCTCATACGTTTTGCGAGTATGCTCACGCTGTCGCTGGGTTATGCCCAACCAGGATGGCAGTTCTTTGACTCTACGCAGTAAGCCCCCACCCCAGTAATCTTTACCAAGAGCTCCACCGGCTTCTTGCAGTTGAAGCCGCTCATCTTCAACGATGGCTTGAAGAGACAGTCGTCGCTTCCAGTCTTCATTAGC
>ERZ773021.486-NODE-486-length-17701-cov-3.79701_pt1 | contig 17701 bp, 12 predicted proteins | sample MGYA00511668_ERZ773021 | MGnify/ENA primary metagenome ERZ773021 (study PRJEB29015, sample SAMEA2737961) | human oral metagenome | biome: human oral; feature: human-associated habitat; material: dental | place: China | collected 2032 ... | reverse complement strand
GTTTTACTTCTTCTAAAATAGCCTTATTGGCGTTAGACGTCTCCATAGTAGGATGCCCGTTGATAATTAAAACTTTCATATATAATTTAAATTTACTTCTTTATTCGGGCGCAAAGGTAATATGTTTTTATATAATAAGCAAACTTACTATATATTATTTTATAAATATTTTTTTAAGGTGTAGGTATTACTATGAGTTGGGGGATATAAAAACTCCCCATAGATGGTTTTTGTATCTATGGGGAGGGTGTTTTATAATTTACAACTGTTTCTTCAGCCATTGGGTAACCTCTTGGGCTAAGGTATCCTCTTTACCTGAAAAACCGTGATCGGCGCGGTCTATAAGGGTTAATTCAGATTTTTTGTAGAAATAGGTAAGGTATTCGCTATATGAGTAAGGCACTGCCCTGTCGCCTGTACCGTGAATGAGTTTTACGGCACCTTTGTATTGCTTGGCGGCTTCAAAAGGTTTCATACGTTGCCCTGCTAAGATGTATTCTTTTCCTAAAATTACTTTTCCTCCCATAATACTTATCTGTTCGGGTACGTTCAGCGGGTCAAAAGAAGCACCTATAAAAGAACCTTTTAGCATATCGTCGTGGATAATTACTCCTGGGGTGAGTAGGGTTACCGTTTTTATTTTGCTCTTTCCCAATTCTCCACTGAGCAGAATTGCTACCACACCTCCTTGTGAATGCCCTAAGATACTTATAGAGCTTACAAAGGGGAGTTTCTCTACATACTGAACGATACGGCGGGCATCTTCTACCTCATTGTCGATGGTCATATTTCTAAATGAGCCGTCACTTTCTCCGTGTCCGTTGAAGTCAAAGCGTACGGAAGCGATATTTTCCTTGGCGAGACTTTCGGCGATGGTAGTATGCATTTTCTCGTTGATATCCGCTGTAAGTCCGTGAAAGAGAATCACCACGGGTACTTTCTTTCCGTTTAGGTTGTCGGGAGTAGTTACCACCCCACGGAGTTTGCCTACTGCTCCTTGTATTTCTACAGGCTCTGTTTTGGCATTGATTGCTGTTGTTGCCATAATGAGTAATAAAATTAAAATTTTCTTCATTTTTTTTACTTTTAGTATTTTTACAAGATAAATATTTATGGGCAAAGGTAGCAAATAATCAGCTAATTAAAAAATCCCCACTGGTAGATTTTTCTGTAAGCGGGGAGGGGGGGTGTGTTTTCTAAAGGTTCTATGGCTTTTCAGATGTTAGTGAAGGAGAGGCACTATAGCCACCCACAAACCATTCCTTTTTTTCGCTATCATATCTTAGAATCTCTACAGATGAATTGTCCTTGATATAGAAAAAATAAGTGAAATTTTGATATTCAGACCTAAACAGATAAGAAATTGCTACATTATCAGGGGCTAATTTGAGCCTTACGAGTAATTTTCTTATAAAAAGAGAAGTTTCTTTGTCTTCTTTTAGGATCTCAAAAGAATTATTTATATCGGAAATGCGTTTTCCAAGATTATTATCAGGGATATAGTCATACATTTCATTGGTTTTAGGGTTAAAGTAGCCTAATATATTAGCTCTCCCACCGTATTGTTGTCCTGCTTGTATATGAAAATAGAATACACCTTTATATTCTTTGGTTTCCATACTATGTGAAAGATATGCAAAAGCTCCCGTATGAGGGTATAATCCTATATAATAGGTCTTGTGTGTCATTGTAGTTAAATCAAAACTTACGGCGGTTACTACTCCCCAACAAGAATAAAAAACAAGTAGCTTATTTTCTAAATGAAATCCTTTGATGATATTATAAGTATGATATACTCCTTCTCCTAAATATTTACTTGTTGCCCAATTAGAGTCCTTTTTATAAGTAGAGATAAATATTTTTGTAGAAATACCCGTTTTTTTATTTATAAATAAAGTGCGGAACTCGGCTTGCTTTTCTCCACTATCATCTCTGACTAATTGTAGAGAAAAGTCCTTAAAATCTTGTTTGTAGATAGTATCTATATCTGTCTTAGTTTGACTAAACATATTTTGAGAATAGCTAAGTATAAAGATTAAGAATAGGAATGTTCTCATAGGCTAATTTTCAAATGTGGTACGCTACATAAGTTTAATTATAAATACAAGTGCAAAGGTAACGAATAATTAGCTAATTAAAAAATCCCCATTGATAGATTTCTCTACCAGTGGGAAAGGTTTTATATCTTTTCCAAAAGCCTATTGATTGGCGGGAGGTGTAGATAGTTCTTTTTCTTGAGTATTGCGTTCTCTTTTTATCATATTATCATCTACAGAAGGAGAGGCATTATAGCCACCCACGAACCATTCCTTTTTTTCACTATCATATCTTAGAATCTCTACCGATGAATTGTCCTTGACATAGAAAAAATAAGTGAAATTTTGATATTTAGCTCTAAACAGATAAGAAATTGCTACATTATCAGGGGATAATTTTAGCCTTATAAGCAATTTTCTTATAAAAAGAGAAGTTTCGTTGTCTTCTTTTAGGGTTTCAAAGTCTTTGTTTATATCAGAAATGCGTTTTCCAAGATTATTATCGGGAATGTAGTCATACATTTCATTGGTTTTAGGGTTAAAGTAGCCTAATATATTAGCTCTCCCTCCGGATTGTTGTCCTGCTTCTATATGAAAATAGAATATACCTTTATATTCTTTGGTTTCTATACTATGTGCGAGATTTGCAAAAGCTCCCGTATGAGGGTATAATCCTATGTAATAGGTCTTGTGTGTCATTGTAGTTAGATCAAAACTTACGGCGATTACTACTCCCCAACAAGAATAGAAAACAAGTAGCTTATTTTCTAAATGGAATCCTTTGATGATATTATAAGTATAATATGCGCCTTCTCCTATTGATTTTCCAAAAATCCAATGAAGGTCTTTTTTATAAGTAGAAATAAAGATTTTTGTAGAAATACTCGTTTTTTTATTTATAAATAAAGTACGGAACTCTGCTTGCTTCTCACCACTATCATCTCTGACTAATTGTAGAGAAAAGTCCTCGAAATCTTGTTTGTAGATGGTATCTATATCTGTCTTAGTTTGACTAAACATATTTTGAGAATAGCTAAGTATAAAGATTAAGAATAGGAATGTTCTCATAGGCTAATTTTTAGAGGATTGTTTGATTTTATCAAGTTTTATTCCTAACCAAATGGCTACCCCTAAGGTTTGTATACCACAGGAATAGAAGAATGCTTCTCGTATTTCATATAAATGATGTCTTTCAATCCATTCACCATCTTCTAAAAAACTGAAAACTATAGCGCCTATATTTACAGAAATAAAGGTGAGTACAAAAAATAGAAGAACACCTATTATTGCGTTTTTAGAAGTGAGTTTTATGTACTTTTCTATGATTTTAGCTATTAAGAAAGAGGGAATTACTCCTGCAAGTAGGGGGATAAAGATGATTCCTATAATTGAATCAGCTGCATCTGTTCCGCCATAGATTGTTCCTAATATATATACTGAAATAACAACAACTATAGTCTCTATTATAATTGCCTTGCAAAGTAATGAAGAGGTATGAGGCATAATTTTAATGACGAATTACGAATGATGAGTGCAAAAGTAGTAAATAATTTTCTAATTAAAAAATCCCCACTGGTAGAGAAATCTACAAACGGGGAGGGTTATGCTTCCAAAACTTTCTTCAGTGCGTTGATGCCATTAATAGCGGCAGGGAAGCCTGCGTAAATGGTCATCAGGAGCATTATTTCTTTTATTTCCTCAGGGGTAAGCCCTATGGTAAGCCCTGCGCGAATGTGAAAAGAGAGCTCATTGGGGAAAGTTCCTAAAGCGGCAAGAGCTGCAATCGTCGCTATTTGTCGGGCACGCTTGCTGAGGTTATCACGACTGTAAATATCCCCGTAGGCATACGCCATTCCTTCATCTACAAGTGCTGGAACAAATGTCCTGTACTTCTCTCTGATAGCCTCGCTCTCCTGAGGAGTTATTGCTTTGAGTTGTTCTTGGGCGCGTATATTTCTATCCACAGAAGAGGCGGTGGGTGCACTCCCTTCTACATCGGTGATGCCTTGGGAGCTACGCTCGGCGAGGACTTCTCCAAGCGCATTGATTCCGTTGATAGCCGCAGGGAAACCCGCATATACGCTCATCTGTAAGAGGATTTCTTTTACTTGGCTAATACTACTTCCTGTGTTCAAGGCGCCGTGAAGGTGCACTTTAAGCTGTGCGCGAGCGTTGGCTAAGGCAGTGAGTGCCGCCACAACCGCTATTTCCTTCTCTTGTAAGGGCAAGGTTTCTCGTGCATAGATATCCCCGAAGGAGTATTCTATAATATACTGTGCCAATTCGGGAGCAATGTCCTTGAGGCTTTCCACTACTCGCTCACCAGCCTCTCCGTCAATCTCTTGGAGCTTCTTCCAACCCCTTTCGTAACGTTCTGAATGTTTCATAGTCCGATCTGTTTGTGCATTTGCCGTAATGCTTCCCCATAGGAGAAGTAAAACAAAAATACTTTTCATTTTTGAGGCAAAAGTAAGGCGAAAAATCCCTACCGAAACAGGACTTTTATGCCTTTGTTCGGTACTTTTTCTTAAGATAAATATTCCTCTCGAAAAGCAGAAGGAGCGAGTGAGGTTTTCTCACGGAAGATACGAGAAAAATAGGAACTGTCCTCAAACCCTAAGTGGTAGGCAATCTCATTGATAGTAAGTGAGGTGTAGAGTAGCAATCGTTTGGCTTCCGTAAGTTGCATATCTATTTGCAATTGCTTAGGCGAAAGACCCGTGTATGTTTTGCATTCTCTATTGAGAACATCGAGAGAGGTATGGAGGCGTTCGGCGTATGCCTGCATCGAAAGGTGCTTGCCAAGTTCCTCGGTGAGCAACGCCTTATATTGCTGAACCAAAGGGGATAAGGGGGGTATTTCGCCCTTGTTATTCTCCAATAGGGAGATGAAGTATTGTAGGGCTATTGTTTGTTTCTTGGAGTCTGTTTGTTGTTGCATTTTGCTAAAAAGCGTATGCACAAAAGGGAGGTCATCCACAGGCAAGTCAGTATAAGGAGTAGAAAAGTGCAATGAAAGTTCGAGAGCCAGAGCAGGAGCAACGAGAACAAAAAAGCCTTGTGCGTTTTGGCTATATTCCCAGTTGTGTACTTGGTGGGGATTCATTGTAAAAAAGCGATTTGGCAATAGCTCGTAGGCGCTAAAGTCGATCACATTGAATCCCTTTCCACTTGTGAACCATACAATAGAGTAATAAGTATGACGGTGCGCCCACTCTATTTCCTCAGGGTCGGGGGTTTGTTCAAAGATTCCCACAAAGAGTTGGGGTGCTTTGTCCATACCGAGAACGTCTTCTATATGATAATGTCTAATATTCAATGATTATTAATAGCTGATAGGAGAGGTACTTAAACAATTTTCCAAAAAGTCAATAAACTCTTTGGCAAATGGATGTATTAATTAGTTTTTCTTCATAAACGCTGTAATCTCAGCGGCAGCTCTGTTTCGGGCTTCTTCGGTAGTAAAGCTGTGATCTACCTTGGGGAGTAGGATGAGTTGGCTATTCTTATACCCTTGGTGGTATCTTTCGCCATAGGTATAAGGAACCACAATATCCCAAGTGCCGTGAATAACCAAAACAGCTCCTTTGTATTGTAGGGCTGTTTCGTAGATAGGAAGCGTTTGGGCTGTTGCTATATAATCGTGCCCCATACGCAATCCTCTGGGGAGGTCTACATACTCAGGGATATTGTGAGGGTCGTAAGTAGCACCTTGTGTGGTGCCACGTAGGGCATCATCGCGCAGTACAGCAGCAGGTGCACAGAGTACCACGCTTTTGATAGCTTTTTTCAGCTGACCTGCTACCATCGAGGCAACCACGCCACCTTGAGAATGTCCTACAATACTAATGCTGCTTACCCAAGGAAGTTTTTGGGCGTAGGCGATGACTTTTTTAGCATCCTCAATTTCGTTAAGTACCGTCATATCTTGAAAACGTCCTTCACTTTTGCCGCAGCCGTTAAAATCAAAACGGATAGTAGCGATGCCAGCTTCTTGGAGGTGGTCGGCTATAGTGCGCAGTAACGGACGGTCTTTATCGCCACCAAAGCCGTGACAGATAATCACCATTCGCACCTTTTTGCCTTTCTCTATCTTAGGCGTTTGTAGGGTAGCTGCTAATTTACCTTTTGAACCCTCTAGGGTAAGATCTTCTGTTTGCTGTGCTTTTGCTGAATGTATCAGTGCCATACATACTAATACTAAAGTTATGATGTTATTTTTCATAAGTATTTTTATCTACTTTACAGAAAAGTATTATTCTTGGTGCAAAGATACAAAATATTTTCCTAACTTCCTCATATTAAATTTCCTAAGCACTATTAAAAAGTTGATAGGTAACGAATTAGTTACGGAACTTAATTCCTCTCTTTGCCTTATTTTTAATGTGTTTCACTCACGGGTGCAAAGATACAAAATATTTTCCTAACTTCCTCATATTAAATTTCCTAAGCACTATTAAAAAGTTGATAGGTAACGAATTAGTTACGGAACTTAATTCCTCTCTTTGCCTTATTTTTAATGTGTTTCACTCACGGGTGCAAAGGTACAAATAATTTCTTTAACTGACCAAAGCTTTTCAATTTTGTAATTATGTTCTTGCAAAGGTTACCATTAATCCCAGATTAGGTAGTGGAAGGTTACTCCAATAGAAAACAGTTTCATTTACAGTATTATCTCCTATTCTTCAAGGAGGTAAATCCTCGTTTAGTTATAACTTTCTGAGGTTAGCAGAGGTTTTGAGTTCTACTGCATAATCTGGGCTAATTAATCGCCTAATTCCAATTGGTTTTTAACAAGATTAAAGTATTCTCCTTTTGCTTCAACAAGGGTATTGTGATTGCCTTTCTCAACAATTTTACCCGCTTTTAGAACTACTATCTGATCAGCATTTTTTACCGTTGAAAGACGGTGAGCAATGATCATCACAGTTTTCTCTTTAAAGAATATCTGTAATTTATCATGAATAATATGTTCATTTTCAGCATCTAATGCGCTTGTAGCTTCGTCAAAAAAAATATATTGAGGGTTTTTGTACACCGCACGCGCTATTAAGATACGCTGTTTTTGTCCCCCTGAAATTCCGTTACCCGTAGCCCCTATTTTGGTGTGTAGCCCCAGCGGCAGTGTGTTGATAAAATCACTTAAATTAGCCGTTTCTATTGCTATTTGCAGTCTTTCGGGGTCTATAGGGTCATCGTTAGCGCAGATATTTTTTTCTATAGTATCAGAGAATAAATACCCATCTTGCAGCACGACGCCACATTGTGCACGGAGTTTTTCAGCAGAGAGTTCATCGATGGCTGTGTTGTTATAGCGCAATACCCCCTGTGTGGGTGGATAGAACTTCAAAAGAAGTTTCAGCAAGGTAGTTTTTCCGCTACCACTTGCCCCTACAATTGCCGTTATGTCTCCGTTTGGTATACGTAAATTGATATCAGATACTATGTAAGGCGATTTAGGTCCCTCGTATTGAAAAGATACATTTTCCAGCACGATACCCGTTTGAGGCATTTGAGGGATAGGCACTAAGTTTTCAGTATCCTCTACAGGGTGATTTTCCACCTCAGAAAGGCGTTCTAAACTCAAATCAGCATCTTGGAGAGAGCGGAAAAAGCCTATTAATTGATTGATAGGAGAGTTCATTTGTCCGATGATATACGAAACACTTAGCAGTTCGCCCAAGCTCATTGAACCTTTGATGACAAACATAGCAGAGAGGAAAGTTACCAAGATGTTTTTCACCTGATTGATAAACTCATAACCAGAGTTTTGCAGTTGGTTGATTTTCAAGGCACGTATATTGCTTTTAAACAACTTTTCTTGAATAGCCTCCCATTGGCGGCGTTTTGTGTTTTCCATCTGGTTGAGTTTTATCTCAGCAATGCCATTGATAATCTCATAAATAGCCTCTTGATTTTCACTGTGCTGTTGGAAAAGAAAGTAGTCTAAGTACTTTCTTTTTTTGAGCCAAAAGAGAGACCACAGGACAGCGATAGCGCTCAAGGAGATATAAACCAGAATGATGCGCAGGTCATAGTACCACAGCACCCCAAAATACACAAAGAAACTCACTATAGAGAAGAGAGTGATAAGACTTTGAGAGGTGAGAAAATGCTCTATGCGGTTATTATCAGCAATACGTTGGTTGAAGTCGCCGATGTGTTTGGTATCAAAGAACTTCATAGGCAAGAGCAGTAGTTTTTTGAAAAACTGCGATATAACCGTGATACTCAAGCGAGTACCGAGATAAAGTGTTATCCAATTGCGAAGAATTTCAACGCTTATGAGTCCTATGAAGAGTGCCAATTGCGCTAATAAGATAAGCGATATATAGTTCAGATCTTTAGCCGTAACCCCTTGGTCAATAAGACTTTGCGTGAGGAACGGAAAAACAAGCGACAAGCCACTTCCTATTAGCAGCAGCAAGAACATCAGTGCGATTTGCTTAGGGTAAGGCGTAAGGAACTTTAGAAGGTATTTAAACCTATTGTCCTTTGTTTTAATAGGCTCCTTCTCGTAAAAACTATCAGTAGGATTTAAGAACAGCGCAATGCCCTTACCCTCACTATCAGCCCAGTGCTTTTTTAAAGTAGCTTCATCTATTACGATTTTCCCAAAGCCAGGGTCAGCGATATGGAATTGCGTTTTTTTATGCCAAAAAGAACGCGAGACTTTGTGTAGCACCACAAAGTGATTTTGGTCCCAGTGTAGGATACAAGGGAGCAGTGTTTTATGCTCTTCAAGGAGCGTAGATAGAGAGACTTTGGCAGAGAAAGTTTCAAAGCCTATATTTTTGGCAGCCTCAGAGATACTCAACAGCGACACGCCATCGCGAGTTAAAAAGCATTTTTCTCGCAAAAAATCAATAGTGTATTTTTTATTGTAAAAACAACAGAGCATTGACAGGCAAGCAGGGCCACAATCCATAGCATCCCTTTGTGGAATAAAGCTAAACATCTTTTTGAGGAATTATAATACCTAATCTTATTAGTTTTAATAAGAAAAGACGAATTTCTTTGTTTGAAAAGTAATTGTTTTTGTAATTTGATATAAAATTATTAACAGTATTTTCTTTTATATAAAAATGATAAAATAATAATATTTGATTTCCTATTATATCCACAACTTCTTCTAACAAGAAGTTATCAAATCTACGTGGTCTTAAAAATGTGATACACTCATCTTTTTCTTTATTGTACAAGTTATAGTAAAAACAGGAGTTTCTTTGATAAATAGGTCTTTGAGATAGTTTTTTCCAAGCATATTTTGATAGTATGAAGCTGTTTTTGTCGTTATATTTAAATATACTACTAAATAGTTTTTCTTCACTAAAAGTTTCGTAAATAATTAGGTTATTATAATAAGAATCTTCATCAATAGTATTCAAATAAGTATCTCTGTTTTTAGATTTGTTTCTTTGATATTTGATTAAATCTTTAAAGTATAATTTGCTTTCTCTATATCTAAAATTAATAAATGAGGGTAGTGTATTTAATAGTTTGTATTGATTTAATGAGGTATTAATTTCTGAATAAGATTTAAGGAATTTGCATACACTTTTTTTTCCCATAAAGTAGACTATACTTGGAAAATTAGATTTAAAAATATTAAATAACACCTCTGATATGTGTAGTTTTTTTTCTTCACAATGTTTTCTGTTTATTTCAATGTTTTCTATGATTTTTATAATATGATTTGATGTTTTATTCTCTATGATTATAGACTCTTTAAAACAGTCAAGGACTTTACTTTTAAAAAACAATGACAAAAAATTTAATATAAAAATAACCTCTTTATTAATACTTGATGGAAGAGTATTATCGGTGTTATACCTATCAGGTAACCAAGTTATACCTTTTTTATAGAACCTTGCTTGCGACAATAAAGCAATAATAGAACTAATTATAATACTTTTAATTTTTTCACTTTGACAAATAGAATAAAAGAAAGTAAGAGTAAAAATAATGCCTATTTTTCCGTATAAAAAAGAATTTTCATAGTTTTCTGATAAAATATATTTTTTATTAGCTATGAGATAATCCTCCAATTGGTTGTAATGTTTTACTTCAACCTGTTTTTCTGTATGTATCAGAATATATAAAAAGAACACAATTCCTTTTCCTTTTAAGAAAGAAAAATCATTATGCTTAGAATCTGTAATAATACTTAACAATTTATCAAGTATATTTATGTTATAAATATCTTCAGAACTTAATTGAAATAGTAATTCATTATGCTTTAATGCGATATTGAACAATTGTGTAACATCTTTATTATAGTTTTTTTTAGAGTTTCTCATAACTAAATAATATTTTTTCTCAACAATTCATTGATTTTTTTGTAATGTTCAACAAATTCTATTTTAAGGATATCTTCAATATCTTTACAATTAGAAACTTCATTTTTGTAATATCCTAACAGATGCATTGCTTGTTTTTTAGAAAAATACATAGGAGGAAAGTTTTCTTCTAAGCAAGTTACTTCTTTTTTATAATAATGAGCTAAACAAGCAAATATATATTGTTCTAATATGATATTGAATGTATGATTTTTTTCTAAAACACTTGTATTTTTGTTTATCAAGAAAAAAACAATATCTTTTAATTCTTTGAAAAAAGAAAAGTTATTCCCCCCTAAAATACCTGCATTATAAGCATATAAATATTTCTCTTTTATAAAAAAATCAACCATAGGATGTAGGTTTTTGTATTCTTTTATAAAATTATTTAGAGCTGGTTGATATACATCTTTTTCAAAGTGTCTTCCTACTTCAGGAGTCCAAGCACAAAGTTCTGATTTCTCTATATTGTTAGGTAATCTACTGCATATAAAAAAATCATTATCAAAATGTATGAAAGGTTTGTTAATTATAGTGTATGAATATATCTTTCCTAAAGCCCATAAGCCAGCATCATAGTTATTAAGACAATCCAATTCAATAACAACATCCTTATAAGGTAATTCTAAAATATCAATTAGAAGTTTTTTACCTAATTTATCTGTAATCAACAAGGTATCATTTGGATTGTATTTATCCAATAATAAAGCACTCAATGTTACTCCATAATAAAATGCTCTTTTGTTGAGCCACCCTATTTTTTTTAAAGCTAACTGCTCATCAAATAAAGGTTTTGACCAAAGGCTTTGTACATATAACATCTTAAAACTTATTTATACGGTTTTTTTCCTCTGTATCGGTATCTATTTCAACTTTAGAGATGTTGGTATTGAAGTTATAGCTCAGTACCACCCCAATGGTGCGACCAGGGAAAGTATTCTTGAAGTGAGTACGGTAAAAGGCGTCACTATAAGAAGCCCTAATCTTATTGTCAGTTTCAAAAAGGTCGTCTACTACCAACTCACAGTGCAGTTTATCACTTAAGAAAGTCTTTTTTAGGTTTAAAGACACCTTACCCCACAGGTTTTCTTGGGTGTAAATACCGCCCCAAGTGTTGTTGCCAGAGAGGTAAGAAGTGAGCGTGAGCATATACTTTCTGGGGAGCTTAAAAGAGTGATTGACAGAAATGTAATAGTTGTTCTTTATGGTAGCCTCTATCACTCTATTGCCCAGAGAACCTCTTTTGCTACCGTTTTGTAGTTGTGCCCAGTAGTTGATTTCCCACCAGCGAGTAAGGTCAAAACTACCGCCTGTATTGAGAGCGTAGTAGCGCGCCTCATCTAAATTGATAGGCTGGCTGATGGACAGGTTGTTTTGGTTAGAGGTTACGATGTCGCTAATTTGGTCTTTAATATTGGCAAAAACCAGCGCAAAGGAAAAGCGTTTTCTAAAGCTATATTTTAGGCTGTAGTTATAGACCGCAGCGGAGCGTAGGGTAGGGGAGCCCTGTGAGGCACTGTAAGCATCGTTTTTTATCAGTAGCGGACTGTATTGTCCATATCCAGGGCGTTGTATTTTGCTATCGGCAATAAGCGCAATGCTGTTGTCTTTCCACAGGTATTCCACAAATAGATTGGGGAAGAGTTTAAAGGCATCTTTGTGCAGCGGCGATTGTGCACCACTTAGCAGGTCGCTGTAATTGCCTTTCAGGTCGGTGTATTCACTTCGCAGCCCTATAGTAGCGTTCCACTGCTCCCATTGGCGACTGATAGAGAGATAAGAACTGTAAATACGTTCATCAATGGCAAATAGATAGTTGTTAAAAGCGGTCAGGCGGTTATGAAAGTCGCTTTTAGTAAAGGCGTATTTTGCCCCTAATTCCAACTGATAAGTAGCCTCTTCGCTGTTGTTGTAGTCTATTTTAAAAGTGTTCAAACGGTTTTTTGCAGTTATGAGTTGTGTGCTCTTCTCGCTTAAGGAGTTTGCTACATAGCGATGCTGCATATCGCTGTCTTGGTTTATTTCAGTATGGTCAAAAAAGAGTTTGAGGGCACTGCCAAGTGTGTCAATATGCAAGGTATATTCGCCAGAGAAAGCGTTATTGGTGTCTGTATAGCGGTTTTCTTTGTAGGTAGTAGTGGTAGTGCTGTTGCCGTTTTGCAATAGGGTAGTACTATCAGTGCCCTCAAGGCGTGAAGGGGTAGTAGCATTGCGCAGGTAAGAGAGTATAAACTTATTCTTGCCACTTTTGTAGCCCAAGGTAGCATTTATATTTTGGTAATGCCCTTTGCTGATTTCGTGGGTAGCACCGTTTTTAGTGTAATCGGTGGTGTTGTTTTTGAAAAACACGTCAGTACTTTCTCTATCGTTGAATACCTTTTCAAAATAATCGTCATAGCTTACGGCGAAAGAGAATTTTTTGTAGTTGCCAAAGAGGCTGCCGCCGTAATTGCTGTTCCAATACGTGTGCTTGGAGAGGTCTACATACGGATTAAAGCCAAGAGAACCTTCTTTTGCCTTATGGGTGCGTATGCTGATGATAGCCCCATTGTGAGCCGCATCGTATTTAGCACCAGGGTTAGCGTTAAATTCTATTGACTTGATGTCGTTGGTAGGGAGACTTTGGATATAGGCATACACGCTCTCAGAGGGAATATTGATAAGCCGTCCATCTACATAGAGCTGCACCTCTTTGTTTTCAAAAGAGACCACACGGTTAATCTTGTCTATGCGTATGCCAGGTACGATTTGGATAGCACTGAGCAGCTTAGGGGAGAAGACAGCTTTATTGCTAAGGTCTAAGACAGTTTTGTGTGGAGTGATTTTCATTGCTTTTTTCTGGGCAGTAATTACCACTTCAGAAAGAGCAATAGTGTCATTCTCAAAATAGGGCGTTTGTGCATAAGTGACAAAACAAGTAAGTACTAATAAAAAGTTAAATAATTTCATTACTTATATTTTTGGTTAGAGTTAAATAGGATAACACTAAATATTCATCTATATTCTGATGAATAGTAGGACAGGCAGGATAATTCTCCTTCCATGCTTTTGGGCAACCTCCTGCACAAACAGGAAGTAATTTACATTCATAACAAGGGTATTTTTTTAATTGATCGTACCAATTGTTAAATGTTCTTTTTTCATTAAGAACAGTTGTTTCTTCAGAAACATCACCTATTGAATAAGATAAAGAATTTCTAATAAGAGGATATTCACTACAATCATAGACTTTTCCAAAAGGGTCTATATAGTATGAATCATTTATAACAGCTTGACAAACTATTTTATTTCTATTAGGTAATGAGATTTTATCAATTAATCCCATTTCTAAAAGTTTAATCATTACATCCATATGAAAATCTGCAAACTCTTTTTCGCTTAGAGATCTTTTATCAGCATCATTTCCCCAAGAATGTATGGGAGCTATATCCCACTCAGAAACAATTCCTTGGCATCCTATCTCTTTTAATTGCTCGAGTAAAGGGACAACACCCTCTTTATTGTATTTATCTACATTAATTCGAATCATTAATTCAGAGAATGAAGATTTATTGTTTTTCACAAAAGCAAACAAGTCTTTTAAGTTTTTCATAATGACTTTAAAAGAGCCTTTACCTCCTTTAGTTGGTCTTCTTTCATCGTGAAAACCCTCTGTACCATCAATAGATATAGTAATGTCTTTCACGTTATTTTCTAATAAAGAAATCACATTCCTTTTATTTAATAATAAGGCATTAGTTGTTGCTGACGCTCCATAAGTACAATTATGTTTCTCTGCTATTTTCTTAAAAACAGGAGTTAATTTTTCTATTATTTCTATACCTAAAAGAGGTTCTCCTCCAAACCAACCTATATTTAAGTGTTTTTTATTAGCTATCAAACTTGTTACCTTTTTAGTAATATCTGTATAAAATTTTTCATTTAATTTTATAGGAAAATGTACTTGTCCACAATACACACATCCTAATTGGCAATTAGCTGTTGGGAAAATAATTAAAGAAAGTGTTTTATTTTTTATAACAGCTTGTTTGTTTTCTAATAAAACACTATTAATTTCATCTTTATTCTCATCAACAACAACTCCTCCTTTAATAAATTTTTCTAATAAATTAATGTCAGTAGGTATAATATTTTTAGCAATATACTTTTCAAACACTTTTTTAGATAACAGGAGCATTCTATCTTTTGATGTATTGAATACTAATATTTTCTCATTAAATTCTGCTGAAAAAACGTTATAGTGGGAATATTTATATTTCATAATAAATAATATTTGATTAATGAAAACGATAGAGATAGGGGGGAATAGAGTTTAATTCCCCCTATCTTAAGTTTGATGCTAACAGTAGCATCCAGAGTTTTTAGAACAAGAACAACCTCTATTTCTGTATCCTCCCATTATTTTCTTTTCTTGATCCTCAGGAAGGAGTTCTACAGATGTAAAAGAAGCGTTTTTGTTCTTCTCTTCTAACTTAGAAACCAAATTTTGTAAATTCTTGTTTTTCATTGGTTGAGAAAGTTTAGTTAAAAAATAAATACTGGCACTTCAAGCGTTGCGTACTTTTATGCTGCGAAGTTACGAATTATATTTATAAATCAAATATATTAACTATAAAAATTTATTAATTAACGCAAATTTATACCGTTTCTTAATAGTTGCAAATCAAGATTTAGTGCTGTTTTACAGTCTTATTTTACCTTATTTTTTAGTTTATGCTGTTTTGTTTTACTAGATAACACGAAATATATAGTATTATAATCTAACTTCTATTTTACTTATTTGTGTTAGTCATTTAGCAAATAATTGTGTTATATATAGTAATAGGAGGATGTACAACTAACTTTTTCATCAGATTATCGGATATTGCTCCTTTCATTAGATGACGATTGAAGCGATAACAATAGTCATCTAAACACCGTTGTAAATAAACTATTTCAAAGAGGTTGTCCAAAAGTTTATGGCTTCCATCATGTCACTCACATCTCCTTCTCTAATGCTGCTATCTTTGATGAGGGCTATAGCCTACAAGGTATAGGTTTCAGCTTTGAGTTGTGATGGCAGTATAATGCTAAGCTCCCATGACTTCGGAGTGCGGTGTTTTGCTTTCCTTTTCAGGAAAGTAGTTTTCAGCTGCTTAAAAGGTTTTCAGCTGCTCAAAACACAACTTGCTACCATCTGGTGATGGTAAAACATAGCCCATTGGGCTATATTTAGGTTAGCCAACAAACTGCGCCATAGCGCACTCATCTACACTCTTTAAAGGACATTTTTGACCTAAAAACAAGGGTTTTGTTTTATGCTACAAAATATTGTATTTCAAGTGTCTTTTATTTTATTAACTTGTTGATTTTCAGATATTATGCTGTTCTAACGTTACAACGTTGTAACGTTAGAACGTTAGTTCGTACCAACGTACGTAAGTGCGTGTGTATAAGCGTACGTACAATCGTACTAACATACGTACCTACGTATGAACGATCCAACGTACTGACGTACGTAAGCGCGTACGAACATACGTTGGTACGTACTTACCTATGCCCTCTCCACATATTTTTTTTGGCAAAAAAACCCGCAGGTAAATTTGCTCTCATAACGCAATTCTATAAGCGGTTATTTCTTAAAAATAGGACTGTTATAATTCTCTAAATCAATTGATAACAAAAAGACTTTTTAAATACTCATAGTCATCTCCGTAAAGCGGTCAAACTTGTGAATTATCATATCCATATCACGACTAACACGCTCATTGGTAATCTTGGCATAAATCTGAGTAGTGCGTAAGTCCTTGTGTCCCATCATCTTGCTAACACTCTCTAACGGAATGCCCTCAGTAAGAAACAATGTACCAAAGGTATGCCGTGCCCAGTGAAAAGATATAGGCTTATGCTTTACAATTCCGCAATCTGCCATAATCGTTTTGATATGCTTATTACAGCAGGCATTACAAATCTTTGGGAATAGAAAGTCTTCTTTGCCCTTACCCTCGTACTTCTTGATGATATTTAAAGCGGCATCAATCAGTCGCACATTAGAAAGTGTGTCCGTTTTCTGACGCCTTTTACTGAGCCACAAATTCCCATCAAAAAACGATTGTAGGTGGCTTTTTCTGAGGTTTTGAATATCGATAAAAGCAAACCCCGTCAGACAACTAAAAACAAACAAATCACGGGTGAGTGTAAGACACCTGCCTTTGGGCTCATAAGCTATCAACTTCTCCACTTCCTCTTTGAGCAAATATCCCCTATCGCTTTCTTCCTCTGTGATGTGATAATGCCTGAACGGATTCTTGTAAATCAGCTCTTTATCTACTGCCATTGCAACTACTTTTTTAAGGGGCAACATATACGTCCACACGGTGTTATGAACAATACCTACCTCAATTCTGAGATAAGTGTCAAAGTCGTTAATAAAGTCTTCCGTAAGCTCCCTGAGTGGAATATCCTTGCGATTGTACTGCTTGGGAATAAAGCGCACCAAGTGGTTATACACAATGCGATATTTTTTATAAGTTCCTAACACCCTTGTGCCCTTTTCAACCATTTTAAACATCTCTTGGTTGAACTTATCATAAAGTCCCAAGAGGGTTTCTTGTGCAGTATCTAAGCCTAAAAAGTTGTTTTTCAGTCGCTCAGAGGTTACAAAGCCATCGCGTTTCATCAGTTCGTCATAAAGCAATTGGAGGCGGGTGCGCATTTCTTCCAACCTCTGATTGATACGCAAAGCCTCATCAGCCTTACCCGACACACGCCCAAACCTTAAGTCCCATTTATCAGGGAGTACTTCCTGCTTGGTGCTAAACTGAGCTTGTTTGCCATCAATGGTAATTCTACCCATAATGGCGACCTTACCATTCTTCTTGGGTGCATTCTTTTTAAGGTAAAAAAGCACCTTAAACGTTGATTTTCTTACGTGTTGCATAACTCTAAATTTAGGTAACAAAATTAAACTCTGTTGAGTTACTACACAATAAGAAAATAAGTGCAATTCTATGAAATATAGCCTATTACATAAAAACTACTGCCAACACCCACAGGTAACGATTTAGAGACCTAAAGCTGTCCAAACTCGTAAAAACTCAAAAGACATTGTGTTCTAAGGCTTCTCTAAATATTTGTAACTTGCTTACAATGTGGTTATTACATTTTTATGCGTTTAGATGCTTTGAGAATTGTAGTTGGTGCAAAGGTAGTGAATAATTAGCTAATTAAAAAATCCCCGCCGGTAGATTTCTCTACAAGCGGGGAGGGGCTTTGTATTTTATTTTCAATATCTTACTCAGGTGCGGAATAGGTTACGATATCAATACCGATGCCGTTGGGGTCTAT
>ERZ773021.482-NODE-482-length-17827-cov-9.78978_pt1 | contig 17827 bp, 12 predicted proteins | sample MGYA00511668_ERZ773021 | MGnify/ENA primary metagenome ERZ773021 (study PRJEB29015, sample SAMEA2737961) | human oral metagenome | biome: human oral; feature: human-associated habitat; material: dental | place: China | collected 2032 ... | reverse complement strand
TTCTGCATTTCGTCAGATTCTGCTATTTTTTCTACATAGTCTAGTACATTTTTTCGATTTAATTTTACATTTATCTTATTATCAACAGTTTCTACAGTTCCATTTATCAATTCAGGAGTTTCTACTTTGTCAAAATTTCCATTAATACCCTTTTCAGCTTCGATTACTGTTGAAGATAGAGATTTTGCAGTAATATATCTTCCATTGCTTAATGTTTGTAAAGTTGTATTTCCTCCATTTAAGTTTACGGTTCCTCTTACTGTGAGTTTTGTTCCTATTTGAGCTTTTGTTACAGAACCTGCGGTTGCTTCATAGTTTCCAGTTATAACTGCTCCAGAGCCTCTATTTTCTAAAGTTCCACCTTCATTTTTAACATTTACGGGCAATAGGGTTCCACTGTAATTTCTCAATCCAATAACAGTTGTAGGAGTAGTTACTAAAGTTCCACCTGATTTTATAGTTATTGGCGATCCATTTTCTTTCTGTATTTCTAAAATTCCGCCTTCTATGGTAGTAGCTCCTTGATAGTCGTTATTTCCAGATAATATTAATGTACCATTGCCAGATTTTTTTAAACCACCTAAACCTGTAATGTCATTTTCAAATTTTGAAGTTATATTATCTCCAATATTGGCATTGAATTGACCCTTTGCTCCTGCATTAGAAGCATGTTCTCCAACAAGTAGTTCATTACTGAATTGAGAAGGGCCTTTTAATGCTTTTTCTTCATTTAAAAATCCCCATCCAAAAGTACTGTCTACTCCTGGATCTCCTAAATCTGTTGCAGTTGTAAGTATCGTTTGCTGTATTTCATGTCCAGTCATCCATGGAAATTTTTCTTTTAATTTAGCAGCAACGGCAGACACTTTTGGTGTTGCAAATGATGATCCAAATTGTGTGCAACCTTCAAGTTCACAATTTCCGTTTGCTGCAACAGTCCACCATTTTGCTCCTCCAGGTTTTTGTCCGCTCCCTGCACCTGCTCTTGCTAAGTGAGGACTATACTCGCTACCATCAGGTTGAACTCCCATTACAGCAATCCATCCTTTGTATAAGTCATTCACATAAAAAGGTAATCCAGCTTGAACACTAACTTCATTCATAGTTTGTCCTCCAGCACCTCTATTACCTGCAGCCCAGATAAATAAAGAGCCTTCATTCACAGCATTTTTATAAAAATCTATCAATTCGTTGACTCTTCTGTCATTTTCAGTTTCAAGAATATATCCTTCACTAAGTTTTCTTAGATATATACGCATTTCTTGTATATAATTACTGTTTTCTTTAAATCCTTTTTTTGTTCCAAAAGAATGGCTATAAATTCTAACGCCATTTCGTTGTAATTCCTTATATTTTTCAACATCAATATAAAATCCACTTCCTTCTCCAACAGTAACTCCGTGAATTCTTGCTCCTGTTGCCCCTTTTCCGCTCTTTCCTCCCAATATAGAAGCAACGAGAATACCATGTTCATCCTTTGATAAATATGTTCTGTCAGCTCTTGATTCCTGAACAAATCTATCTCCAAATTCTTTATTGATAACTTCATTAAGTCCGCTTGTTTTATGATATAGTTGATTAGTTGTCAAATCAGATGACAAAAAATCACTATCTAATACAGCAACATCAACTCCTCTTCCTGTAAAAGTTTTATTTTCTGGAACTTGACTTGGAGAAGAATTATTATTGTTAGTTCCTGGTTGGTTATTTAATCCCGATTGGGATGGATTATTTTGTGTTTGACTGTTATTTGGGAGATTTTGATTTTGTGTCTGGTTATTATTGTTCGGTTGGTTTGGAGTTGGAACAGGAGTGGCTGAACCTATTTGTGATGAAGAACTTCCACCGCCTCCACCACCGCCACAACTTGATAGTACGGTAATAAGGCTAATTAATAATAAAATCTTTTTCATATCAAAACTCCTTTGTATATTATTTGTTTATAATTAATTTTTCATTCGTTATAATTATACCATATAAAACAACAAAAAAGTTTTAAATATAAGTCTTTTTTATATCAATTTTTTCATATTTATAATTAATTTACTTAGAAATTAAAATAAAATTTATAAAAAATAATGAATTGAACTACGGGTATTATCTAATAACAAATTTTTATAATAAGATTATTTGATAAATAATCCATAATCATTCTACTTATTTGTACTAGGCTATGTTTAAAAAATAAAAATTATATTTTAAGCATTTAAAAATATTAGTTTTATATACTTTATTAAAAAAGTTTGTAATTAAGTTAGTTATTTAAATGGGAATAATATTAGTATAATATTTTCAAATTAGGATTACTATTATAGTAAAACTTATTTAAAACCAAACTCAAAAGCTATGACTATTTTACTCAAACCTTAAATTTATATAATTTTAGTAGTTTAATTTAAAATAGGTTTGAGTATATTTTCATATTTTAAACTTTTTGATAATAAAAAATGACAAATCAATAAATTTGTCATCTTTATAAATAGTATTATGGAGTTTAGAATCATTAGTTATTTTGTCTGTAATAATCCCATTCATCAATTTGTGTACCATTTTTAAATTTACATACACCTTTTTCATTACCTCTTTTATCTTTAACTGTAATAGATTTACCACCTTTGTCAACACAGAATTTTGCAGCCGGATTTGGAGTTCCTATCATTTCTGCTTCAAGACTTTGCGGAGTATTATTTTGTTTATAAAATTCCCATTCTTCAATAGTTGTACCATCTTTTAACTGGCAAACTCCATATTCTCCTTTGCTTCCTTTTACAATAACAGATTTACCACCTTGTTTTTCACAGTAAACAGATGCTGGATTTCCTGTTTTTGTAGATGGAGCAATTTGTGTTGAAGAAGTATTGTCTTTCTTTTTCTTTTTAAACATCTTAAAATTTGCTGCCATTCCAGTAATTGAGATAACTAGCATAGATGTAATCATAATTACTTTCAAATTTTTCATTTTTATTTTCTCCTTTTTATTATTATTAGTTAATTTATAACATAAAAAAGTTTGTTTCTTTTATATTTATTATTATTTTTTACTTAAAAGGATAAATTTGTTGGTTTTATAATGTATTTTTGATATACTACATGAATTTTTTTACTCCATAAGAAAAGCAGATTCTAGTTATTATGGTTTTCAGATGAGGGAAATATTATATTATAAAATTGTGTTACATATAATGAAATTGAGGTTAGAAATAGTAAGGATTTGGAATATTTTTATAAATATGTTTCTGATTTTTAATATTCTCTATTGAGAACAACTTAATATAATAAGCAGTATAATAAAAAATAAAAACATAATCTAACAAACTGGGAATTTGGATTTAAGTTTGAAAGATTATGTTTTTATATACTAATGATTATTTAGTTCAAAATTAATAATAAGATTGTATTTCTTTAATAGTTTGAATTTTTTATTATATGTTATTTTTTTTATTGTATTTGTATTTTACACATTAATATTAAATAATAAGAAAAATTTTTAAAGTAGTAATAAAAAGATTTTATAATATTGATTTCGTCTATTTCTACAATATAATTTGCTACTAGGTAAAAAAGAGAATATATTCTAGTAATGTTCATTTTCTATTTTATAGGAATATAACTTATAAAATAATTTTTAAATTTATAGTTTTCTATATACTTTTTGTTAATAATACTTTAGAAATATCTAGTTTTATTTTTAAACCTGTCAAATATGATATGTTTAAAGTTTAGATTCTATTTTTTAAAATTTTAAAATCATATTTTTCTTGAGCAATTTTTCCAATTGATAAAAGAGAATAATAGTTCACTTTATTAGGATAACGAGAAGCTGGATGATAATAATCAATTATAAGAATATTTTTCCATTTTGCAATTAATGAATTCTCATATATTTCCATATCATCTAATATTTGTTTCAAAAATTTAAACGTTTTTCCACAAATAATAATATCAGGATTTATAAATTCTATTTCTTTTTTTATCCTTTCTTTATCCAAGTTAATAAATTGTTGCAAATCTTCATTATTCGATACTTTTTCTCCATTACTTTTTTTAATGTTAACAACAGATATATTTTGAATCGTTGTCTGAAAATTTTTATCAGGATAATCAGAAATATTTTCAGAAAATGAATTATAAATAGCTTGAGTCCACATTGCTACTTTTTTCCACATACCCCAAGGTTCTTTTTCTTTTAACATTTTAGTAAGATTAAATCCATTTTCATTTGTATCATAAGCTTCTTTTAAAAAATAACAAACTTTAGGAGTAGATTGATTTTTCCATTTATCATAATTAACAATTCCATCAGAAATAAATTTTCTATATCCCTTTTTTTCATGTTGTTTCTTCCAGTTTTCTAAAAGAATTTCCAGCTCTTTCATTACAGAATTCTCCTTTTTTCTTATATACTTGTGTTTCTTGAAATTTTGATTTATTTTATTATTTTATTAATAAAATAATCATCTTCATGAATTTTGATGTCTTTGAAAAAAGCTCTTTTTTCACCTGCTGAAAAGCAGTTGCTAATCATCTTTAGAATTTGTCTTTTTTCCCATTTATCTGCACGATAGTAATAATCTTTAATTTCAAGCAACTCTCCTCTTGATAACTTTCCCTCTAAAGATTCTAATAGGGCTCTTCCGATATAATCTCCTGAATTCCTTTTCAAATTTCTAAAAGAACTTAACAGAATTTCTTTATTTTTAAATATAGGAATTGAATATAATCTTACTAAGTATACTTGGATATATTCAGGTATGTCTACATTTACCATCCATTCTTCAAAATTATCTTGAATTTCAATTATATCCTCTTTTTTCATACTTTCACATTTTATTACAGTATCAACAAAATATGGTATAAATTGAGGGAATTTTTTTAATATGTTAGGTAAATCTTTAAGTCGATAATATTCTTTTTTTGCAATAATAGTACGTATAACTGTTGTAATTGTCTTTTCTTCAATCAACATATCTTTCTTAGCATTATTAATCAAAGTATCTAAATCATTTTCTTTTAATGTTGTAGTCTCTGTACTAGATAATTTTCTAAATTTGCTAGGAATAAGACCTGAATAACCCCTTATTATTTTGGAAAAATTAGATTTTTCATCTTCATTCAAATTAAAATGTTCATCACTTTTATTTTTTTGTTTATTGATATTAGAAATATCTTTAATTTTAGTTTTTTGTGTATTTAAAAACATTCCTTCTTTACTTAGTTTTAGTGTTAATAGTGCAAGATTATTATGAGCTTCAAATGAATTTTTTGCAAAAATTCTATAATCATCTACAAATCTACAGAAGTTGATTTTTTTTGATATAAGATAATTATCAACTTCTATTAGTGCAACTTCTGCAAGTATTCGTGAAGCATTAGAGCCAACAGGTAGACCATAAGAATCTCTATTTGCCCAATATAATAATAATTCATTAATAAGAGAAATTATACTTTCATCAATTTTTGGATTTGACCTTAAAATAGATTCAATTCTATGGATATTTAATCTGTCATAAAAATTTGATATATCACATTCTACAACAATTTTATTCTTAGGAAGTGTACTTTTCTCTAAAATTTTTTGTTTAAAAGCAGTGTAGTGGAAATTTTTATTAAAAAGTCTGCCCTTAAAATTTCCAAATCTATAAGAAAAAACTCTGCTTCTACTTTTATTTACTCGCATTTTTTCAATTTCACTAGCAATACTAATTACTAATGTTAAATATACGATTTCATCATAAATGTCAATTAAAGCGCATTTTCTATAATCTGCTAAATTTTTTTTAGGTACTAATACATGCCCTAATTTATGGATTTTCAGTTGTGAAAAATGATTTTGTTGAATAGCGGAACAAATTTTGCTACAAATTTCCTTTTTTACTTCATCAATCTTTAAATAGTCAATTTCAAAAGCCCGATTAAACAATTCTACATCTGTAGTTCCTTCATATAATATATTTTCTATGGCTCTAAAACAAGCTTTTCGTAATGCTTCTTTTTTTAACATAAATTTTAAAACCTTTCGTTAAAAGTAGTACTATATTCTACTTTTTGTAAATAGTATAAAAATTTTAAAACTTATTATCAATTTAAATATTAAAATTTTTGTTTTCTTTTTCTTTTTTTATATTAAATTTTTTTTCTAAATTAATTATATCTTCATTCATTTAGACAATAAAGACATTGTTGTAAGATATTTTCAAATTTACTCCCACTCAATAGTTCCCGGCGGTTTAGAAGAAATATCATACACAATTCTGTTTATTCCGTTCACTTTGTTTATAATTTTATTTGACACTTCTTCCAAGAATTCGTAAGGAAGTTTGCTCCAAGTAGCAGTCATGAAGTCGATGGTATTTACTGAACGGATTGCAGCCACATATTCATAAGTTCTTTGATCGCCCATAACTCCGACAGTTTTTACAGGTAGTAATGTTACGAATGCTTGATCTACTTTGTCGTAAAGTCCTTGTGCCATTAGTTCTGTGATGAAGATGTCGTCGGCTTCTTGAAGGATTTTTACTTTGTCAGGGGTTACTTCTCCGATAACTCTGATTCCAAGTCCTGGACCTGGGAATGGGTGTCTTTTTATAATTGTGTCAGGCAGTCCAAGTTCATGCCCTACTTTTCGTACTTCGTCTTTAAATAGCTCTTTTAAAGGTTCAAGTAATTCAAATTGTAAGTCTTCTGGCAATCCTCCTACGTTATGGTGAGATTTTATTGTATGGGAAGGGCCTTTTATAGACTGAGATTCAATTACATCTGGGTAAATTGTTCCTTGTGCTAGGAATTTTGCACCTTCCTGTCCTTTAAGTTTTCTGATTTCTTCGTTAAATACTTCGATAAATTCGTTTCCAATGATTTTTCTCTTGGCTTCAGGCTCGTCTACGCCTTTTAATTTATTTAAAAATCTGTCTTTTGCGTCAACGAAAACAATGTTTAAGTCAAAGTGTTTTTTGTAATATTCAAGAACTTTTTTTCCTTCATCTTTTCTTAGAAGACCAGTATCTACGAACATACAAGTAAGCTGGTGCCCGATTGCATTGTTAATCAGAACTGCGGCAACTGAGGAATCCACTCCTCCAGAAAGGGCAAGCAGTACGTGTTCATCTCCGACAGTTTCCTTGATGAATTTTGTTTTTTCAGTAATAAAACTTGAAATTTTCCAGTTTCTTTCGCATTTACAGATGTTAAATACAAAATTTTCCAAAATTTGTGTTCCACATTCAGAATGTACTACTTCTGGATGGAATTGAAGTGCATAAATTCCATTGTTGTTTGTAATTGCGGCGATTGATGAATCTGTTTTTGCGATAATTTCAAATCCTGTTGGCAATTCTGTGATGTGATCGTTGTGACTCATCCAGATGTTAGAAGATTTTTTTACTCCTGTAAACAAAGGATTATCGTTATTTTCTACTTCTAATACAGCTTTTCCGAACTCTCTTGAATCTGCCTTTTCAACTTTTCCACCGTTTAAGTGTGTGATTAGTTGCATTCCATAGCAAATTCCCAAAATAGGAAGATTTAAGTTAAATACTTCAGGATTTACAGTTGGAGCACCTTTTTCATAAACTGAAGCAGGACCTCCTGAAAAGATGATACCTTTTACCTTTTCTTCTCCATTTTTTATTTTTTCAATATCAATTAAAGGTACAATTTCACAATAAACTTCCATCTCCCTAATTCTTCTGGCAATTAATTGGCTGTATTGTGAACCAAAATCGATGATAATAATTTTCTCTTTCACTTTTCACCTCTATTTATTAAAATTTTTTTATAAAACATAATTTTACACAAACATTTTAGCATTATTTTTGAGTTTTTTCTATATGTTTTTGGTATTTTATTTTTTAAGATTTAAATTTAAATAAAGAATTCTTCTTTATTAATAATTCTCTGATTAATGCTTCCTCTGAATTTTATGTTTGGATTATAAAGTTCTTTTACAAATCGTCCGTCAACTAGTACGTCTACATATTTAAGGCATTTTTTACGTAATTCATCTTCACGTAACTGTTCGATTGTATAGCCCGTGTAAAGCCATATATTTTTTCCTGTCTTTGCCTTTAGAAATTTTAGTACCTTTAACATATCTGTGGGATTAAAAAGAGGATCGCCGCCACTTATTGTGATTCCATCAAGCAAGGTGTTCTCGTTTATTTCCTTAGCAATTTCTTCTAGTTTTTCATATGTGAGTACATTTCCATGATTGTGATTCCATGAATATTCGTTGTGGCAGCCAGGACAGGCATGTGAACAACCTGCAAAATAAAGTGAATAACGAAGACCAATACCATCAACAATGGTTTCCTTATAAGTCATTAAAAGCCTTAATGTAAAATCATTTTTTAGATTTTCTGAATTTTTTTCCTGTTCTTTATTCACTTTAAATTACCTCACTTTTTGCATTATTTTACGCCGTGTTTTACCCTGTCCTGCTCTTCAGCCTGTTTTGCACTGTTCCAGCTGTCCAAGTCTCCTGTCAAGTAACCTGTTATTCTTCTAATTCTAGAAATATTGTGACTTCCACAAATTGGACATTTATCATAAATTATGGCTTCTGTTCCACAATCTCTGCATCTATCGACAGGGTGGTTTATCGAACCGTAGCCAAGTCCTGTATCTTTCATTACTTTTACAATTTTTAGCATAACACCTATATTTTTACGAGCTTCTCCATCCAGTTCCACATAAGTGATGTGCCCTCCTCTTGTTAGTTTATGAAACGGTGCTTCTTTTCTAATTTTGTCAAAAATACTGATTTCTTTTTTCACGTCAATATGGAATGAATTTACGTAATAATCTCTGTCTGTAACATTTTTAATTACTCCAAACTCATTTCTGTCAATACGCAAAAATCTTCCTGCCAGACTTTCAGCTGGAGTTGCCAGAATTGAATAGTTTAAATGGTATTTATCTCTAAATTCATCTGCGATTACGCCCATTTTTTCAATTGTGTCATAAAGCACTTTATAGGCAACTTCGCTTGTTCCGTGTTCTACATCAAATAAGGCGTACATTGCATTTGCTCCACCAACAAATCCTATTGAAAGTGAACCTGAATTTATAGCTTCTCCTACTTCTTCATTTCCATCCTTTACTCCAAGCCCTTTCCACAAATTATTGCTTCTCATAAATGGAAATTGCTTTGCAAGAGCAGTTTTTTGGAAATTGTAACGCTCATAAAGCTGTTCTCCAGCTAGATATGTTGTTTCTAGGACTTTTTTCTGAAATTCTTCTGTTAGAAGTTCGATTTTTTTATTATTTTTTTCTTCTTCGTTTAAAAATTTACCAGCTTTTTCTATTTCTAAAATTTCATTTTCTACTTTTTTTCTTGTCAATATTGCAATTCTAGGGAAATTAATGCTTGTAAATGATAGATTTCCACGTCCAAGACTACTTTTTTCACCATTCACATTCTCAAAAACACGTGTACGACAGCCCATTGTCGCAATTTCGTATTTATATTTTTTCGAATCATCCATTTTCCATTTTTCGTGTCTGTTAAATTCTGAATCTAGAAAAACAAAATTTGGAAATAGTCTTCTGCTTGAAGTTTCGCAGGAAAGCAGTAGTAAATCAAAATTTGGTGTCTCAAAAACATTTTTTTTATTTTCTGAATTATTTTCATAAGAAATTTTTTGTTTTTTCACAGTTTCTAAAATTCCATCAAAATCGTTTCTAGCTAGATTGTAGTCATTTTCAGAATAATTAAGCCCTTCTTTCACTTTAAAAATTTGTATTGGGAAAATTGGTGTTTCATGTTTACCAAGTCCGTTTGATGTCGCTTTTAGAAGTTCACGGATAACCATTCTTCCTTCTTCTGAAGTATCTGTTCCATAATTTATTGAAGAAAAAACAACTTGATTTCCGCCACGTGAGTGCATCGTGTTCAGATTATGCAAAAATCCTTCCATTGCTTGATAAGTTTCATTTTCAGTGTCTTCATAAGCTTCTGTCAAAAGTTTAATTAAATCATCTTTTTTTATTTCAAAAAAATTTTCCATTAATTTTATTACATTTTCGCTACACTTTATTGAAGAAATATTTTCTTTTAGAAAATTTTTTATATTTTCTTGCTGATTCTTAGTAACTTCGATTCCATTTTTTATTTTAAAAAAACTTAAAATTCGTTTTTTTAGATGCCTTCTAAATGATTTTAAGACTCCTTTTGACATATAAAAATCAAATGCTGGAATAGCCTGTCCGCCGTGCTGCTCATTCTGATTTGTCTGAAAAATAATGGTTGCAAGCGTGGCGTAAGTAGAAATGCTCTGTGCTTCACGAATGTATCCGTGCTTTGTATAAAATCCGTTTTCAAACATATCTTCAAGGTCATACTGCAGGCAAGTTGTGGTCTTGCTGGAATAAAAGTCTAAATCATGAATATGGATAAGTCCTTTTTCATGAGCGTCCTTGAATCGTGGTGAAACTAAATTTTCCAAAGCGTAAATTTTAGAAACTTCGCTTGCAAATTTCATCATTTGCCCAGCTGGTGTCATTGCTGACATATTGGCGTTTTCGTTATTCGTATCATTAGATTCGACATTTACTATTCCTGCTATTATATTTTTTAAATTTTCAGTTAATTGTGCTTGCATTTCCATTCCTCCCTATTTTTTCTAACAAAATTAAAGTAAAATATTTTAGAATTGAACAAAAGGTTTGATTTTTTTTACATAAATTGCAATATTTTTCGAAATATATTTAAAAACTTAAATTTTCTAAATTTAGTTTTTTAGATTCAATTTTAAAATTTTTTTCTTATTTTTCTAAATTTCAATTAACCTTCCCCATGAATTGTAATAACTTTTATTCAAAAGGCAAAACACTATATATAGTTTTTATAACACAATGATAACACAATATTTTGTGTTTTTCAAGTTTCATAAAAAAAATATATACTTCCATAATTAGTTATTTTTTTAAAATTTTTTCTTTTTAATTCCCATTTTTTGCATTAAAAAAATTTATTTAATTTTTTTGAATCATATATATTATAAATTTTTTTATAAAGGATATAAACCTTATGTTTTCAAATAGTTAAAATATAATTTTTATTTTTCAAACAGAACTTAGTAAAAACTAATCCATCGAAGCATTTTTATGTGCTGGCAAAACTGTTTGAGCATAGTGAGTTTTTTGTCAGTACAGAGAAATATTGTAGACTAGCCATAGGTTCGTAGTAATCTTGCCAAAAATTTTGATTACTGGGATAAATCTTTACTGTAAGATAAGGATTTGCGGCAATGAGCAATCCTACGAAAATAAAAAAGAAAAAACATAGTAATATGAAAAAATATTTATTAATCAAAATATCTAAAAAATAATTTAGTTGAATGATTATAAATTAGTTATCAAATAACCTTATTATAAAAAATTATTCCTATTTTTAAACGAAGTTTAGTATAATATAAAATTTTATAAAAAAAGACTGATTTCTTTATTTTACAGAAACCAATCTTTAAAATATTGTGCAGTGATTATAGTTTGAAATAAAAGTAGAAGATATTGTATTTATAGTTAATTTAATATTTTTGAATAAGTTGACTATATATAACTACATATTTAGTAAATATTTTTCTCCCTTTTCAGAAAGTTTGTAAACTGTGCCATCAACATAAATATATTTTTCCTTTTTAGCTTTTTCAATAACTTTATTTAAGAAGACTTTATTCCAACGTAAGTGATTATCAATAGTGTCAATTCCGCATTCATCTTTTTCCTGTTTTGTGTTAGTATGATTGGATAGATGAATTAGAAGTATTCTTACAGAAAAAGTCATTTTTTGGCTTTTTTTACGTCTTATTGTGAAAATTAGCCCTTTTTTAGGCGAGAAAATCAAGGTCATTAGAAAAATGATACCTATCATTACTGCAATGCTTCCAGCGATTGAAATATCAAAGAATCGTGCAAAATGGAATCCTATAATACTTGCAATTGCTCCTAGAAGAATACTTAGCCCAATCATTACTTTCAATTTATCTGTCAATAAATACGCTGTAATTGGCGGTCCAATCATAAATGCAACTACCAATATTGAACCTACTGCCTCAAACGAGGATACTGCTGTCATTGACACAAGCGACATTAGAATGTAATGAATTAATATTGGCTTCATTCCAAGAGTTATTGCAAGAGCTTTATCAAATACCGAAATTTTTAATTCCTTGAAGAAAATAACGACAAAAGATAAATTTATTAAAAATATGATAAAAGTTGTAACCAATCCTTTAGCAACACTAAAACCAAATATTTCTACCCTATTAAATGGAGCAAATGCCAGTTCTCCCAACAATACCGAATCAAGATCTAAATGGACATTTCCAGCATATTTTGAAATTAAAATTACAGCTATACTGAATAACAGCGGAAAAACTACTCCAATTGCTGAATCTTCCTTAACAAGCCTTGTCGAATTAAGAAGTTCCACAAGGTAAACTGTTAAAACGCCAACTATTCCTGCACCAACAATTAACAAAGGGGAGTTCAAATCATGAACTGCAAAAAATGCAACTACAATTCCAAGTAAGATAGTGTGCGTAATCGCATCTGAAACCATTGCCATACTTTTTAAAACCAGGAATGTTCCTAAAATAGAGCAGGCACTTGCCACCATTATTGCGATAAGTTGTATTTCCAACGAAAAACCCATAATTTATTTCCCCCTTTCCAAGTTATTTATTTTTAAATTATTTGGTTCATTTTTTTTATTTTTAAGTTTTTCTATGAATTCTTTTTTTCTTTTTTGATTTCTTATAATTTTAAATACAATCCCTCTTTTGTTTGAGAAAAGAATGCTAATAACTACGATTATACTTATAATTATAACGATAACAGGTCCAGTTGGCAAATTGCTTTCACTTATACTTATCAAAGTTCCAAGCAGACCTGATATTCCTCCAAAAAATGCTGCCAAAATTACCATAATTGAAAGTTTGTCTGTCCATTGCCGTGCTGCAACTGCTGGAGAAATAAGCATTGCACTTATTAATATTACTCCTGCTGCCTGAATACCTATTATTACAGTAGTTACAATCAATATGGAAATTAATATTTCGATTTTCTTGCTTGGAAATCCCAATGTTTTAGCAAAATCAGAGTCAAATGAAACAATTTTAAATTCCTTCCAGAAAAGAATAATTATAATTAGAAGAACAATCCCTGTAATGAGAATAATGTTCACATCTCTTTTAATAAATGTTGATGCTTGTCCAAAAATAAATTTATTTAATCCCGATTTATTTGCACCCGGCAATTTATTCAAATAAGAAAGCAAAACTAATCCTAATCCAAAAAATACCGATAAAATCAATGCCAAAGCACTATCAAATTTTATTTTTGTATAATTTTGAATCAGTTGAATCAAACCAATACATACAATTCCTGTTATCAAAGCACCTAGCAGCAAAACTTCTGTATTTTTCACGTTTGTAAATAAAAAAGCCAAGCAAACTCCAGGAAGTGAAGCATGAGAAACTGCATCTCCCAATAAACTTTGCTTTCGTAAAACGGCAAAACATCCAAGTATTCCAGAAACCATTCCAAGTAACGAACATCCAAGTGCAACTGTTCTAAAGGTATGGTCAGTTATAAGAAGATTTAATATATTCATTTATTAATCCTCCTTTACACTATTTTGAACTGTTTTTTTACTTTTATATGTTTTTTCAATGTTTTCTGGAGTAAAAATTTCTTCTACAGGTCCAGAAGCTACAACAGAAACATTTATAAATGTTACGTAGTCAAAATAATCCTTTACTGTCTGTAAATCGTGGTGAACAACAATCACTGTCTTTTTTTCATCACGTAATTTTTTTAAAATATTTATAATAGATTTTTCGGTTTTGCTATCAACTCCTTGAAATGGTTCATCCATAAAGTATATTTCTGCATCTTGTACCAATGCCCGTGCTAGAAATACCCTTTGTTGCTGTCCACCAGATAACTGGCTTATCTGTCTATCTGAAAACTCATCCATTTCGACTTTATGAATAGCTTCCTTAGTCTTTTCCTTATCAATTTTTCTAACTTTCTTTAACCATCCAACTTTCCCGTAACGTCCCATTTCTACAACATCAAACACAGTAGTAGGAAAATCCCAGTCAACACTACCTCTTTGAGGCACATACGCTATTTTATCACGTACTTTGCTGTATTTTTCGTTATAAAACCTAACCTCTCCAGTAATAGGCTTTATCAAATCAAGCATAGCCTTAATCAAAGTTGATTTCCCTGCACCATTTGGTCCAACAATAGCCATAAGAATCCCTTTTTTTATCCCTAATTCAATATCCCATAAAACAGGTTTATCCTCGTAGGCTATTGTCAAATCTTCAACTTTTATAATAACATCATCAGAAACATTTTGATTCATCTTTCCTCCTTCTCCTAAATTGTAAAAATTATTCTGTTATATCTATTTAGTAACTATTTTTTCTTTTATATTTTTAGCTTTTTTTAATTAAATTAATTTTTGTAATTAAACTAAAAATGTCGTGATTTTTTGGAAATAAAAATTTCTGTCTGAACAAAGCGAGTTTAATTTTTATTTTCAAAAAATACTTAGACGAGCCAGGATTGTAAAGGGGATGGCGACTGATCCCCTTTACGTTTAAAAAAGAAAAAACATGAAAAATATAGAAAAAATCTTTATTAACAAAAATTTTTTTATAGAACTCAAAAATAAATTTAATTTGAATCCTTAGAAATAAAATTCGATTCTTTACAACCTTGTTAGTAAAAAATAATTACTATCTTTATTTTAAAGCATTTACAATTGTGTCGGCGTTTGCCTTAACTGTTTTAATATAAGTTTCAGAATTATGTGCTTTGTCTCCTAATGAGTCTGAATACAATTCTCCTCCTATTTTAACTTCTTTTCCTTTAGCTTTTACAGCTTCCTGCAGTGCTTCTATACTTTTTTTCGGAACAGAAGATTCTACAAATATTGCTTTTATATTTCTTTGAACAATGAAATTAGCTAAGTCGCTTATGTTTTTTGTACCAGTTTCAGAATCTGTAGAAACCCCTTGTATTGCTTTTACTTCTAGTCCAAATTGTTCTCCAAAGTAGTTAAATGCATCGTGAGCTGTTACAAGAACTCTGCTTTTTTCAGGAATTTCATTGATTCTTGTTTTTACATAAGTTGTAAGTTCATTTAGTTCAGCTTTATATTTTTTTAGATTTTCTTTGTAGTAATCGCTATTTTTAGGATCAAATTTACTTAATTCAGCTTCTACAGCTTCGGCTTCCTTTTCCCATAGTTCAGTATTGAACCACACATGCGGATCAGCAGTATTTTGGTCAACTAGATGAATTTTACTTTTATCCAGTTTGTCCCCAACATTTAGTATATTTTTGTTTTGAGAAGTTAATTTTTCAAAAATTTCTGTCATTTTACCTTCCAGATGTAATCCACCATACACTATAATATCAGCATTTGCTAATTTTTCAATATCGCCTGCACTGGCACTGTATAAATGTGGATCTACTCCTTCTCCCATAAGACCTGTAACTTCGACTTTATCTCCACCGATTGTTCTTACAAGGTCAGTAAGCATTGTAGTAGTAGTAGTAACTTTTATTTTTTTTCCTGATGAGGATCCATTTTTCCCACAGGATACAAGTAACATCATTACTACACATATTGCAATTAATAAATTTAATTTTTTAAGAATATTGTTTTTACTCATAGTCAATCTCCTCCAAGTCTTTGTTTTTTTTATAAACTTCAATCATTGTTGCTGCGTTAAAAGCTACTATTTTTTTATTATTTTCTTTACTTTTTAAATATATTGGACCATCAAAGGGATCTTTTTTTTCCACAATATACTGTTCTTTTAAATTTATGTTTAAATCCCGCAGATAGTCGTATAATTCAATATTATCCTCTACACTTAGTATGACAATTTCATCATCTTCCTCAGCCTCTGATAATTTTATAACATTTCCTTCATCAAAGTCTTTTAAATCATAAAAAATTGGACTTCCATGTGGACATTCTTTTGGATAAAATAAAAACTTTTCAAGTTTTTGAAGAAGTTTGTTACTTGTAACGTGTTCTAAAATCTCAGCCTCTTTATGAACATCTTCCTTATCGTATCCCAGTTTTTCAAATAGAAAAACTTCCCAAACTCTATGTTTACGAATAACGTCTAATGCAAAATTATTTCCTTTTTCAGTAAGTTTCACTTTCTTTTTTTCAATAATTAAATAGTCTTCATTTACTAGTTTTTTTATCATTTCACTAACTGATGCTGGAGAGATATTTAAATATTCTGCAAGTTTTTTATTGGAGTATTCTTTTTTCTTTTTTAGAGTGTATATCCCTTTTAAATAATCTTCAATACTTTTACTCATTTCAACTCCTTTCTTTATATTTAGCTTAACCTAATGATAAAATTAGGTAAGCCTAACAATGTTATATTACCACCATATAATTAAATTGTCAAGCCTGATTAACAATATTTTTAAAAAATTAGTAATACAGTTTTAAAATTTATTTCTAAAATTATGATTATTATGTTCAATTTTTTTTAAAATTTGATAAATAAAAAAGTGCATTTTCCAATACAGAATTTACTGATGTAAAAATGCACTAAAGTAAATTATAAAGATAAAGAAGAAATTAGAGGCTGTTCAAACGGCAATCATACAGCCTTATACATAACTTCCTAAATCAATTTCAAATTTAATTTTCTCTACTGTTATTGTACAATATTTTTTAGAATTACAGTGTAACCTTAGTTACATAAAAAATTCCCATCTAAATTTTTCATAAAAATGGGAATTTACAATATTTAAAATTTTATTATTTATCATTTTTAGGAACGAATTTCCATAATGTTGGAACAAGCAATGTTACAGCAGTTGATTTTAACGCATCTCCAGGAAGGAAAGGCAAGACACCAACCATGAATACGTTTTTGTTAGTTACAAATAGTGATAGCACTAATGCACCTAATGTCAAAATAATCGCGCTGGAAAGCATTAATGAAAGAATTGTTTTTACGTAAGATTTTGTAACTCCTTTATCAGCTAAATATCCTAAAAGAATTGCAGAAACAATATATCCTAAAATATATCCTCCTGTTGGTGAAAATAAAGATCCTGCCTTAGCTCCAGCAAAAACTGGGGCACCTAAACTACCTGCCACAACATAGGAAAGTATAGTAGCAGTTCCTAATTTTCTGCCGTATAGCAACGCCATTAACGTAACTCCAAACGTTCCAAGTGTAATTGGTACAGGAGTGTAAGGCAATGGAATCATAACTTGAGCCATTAAACTTAGAAATACTACTCCACCCAATACTAAAAGAACATTTTTCAAAATTTCCTTTTCTTTTGTTTCAATTTTAATGATATTGTTAATCAAAGCATTCTGTTTCATAATTAAAACCTCCATTCTTTTATTTATAATATTGTAACACTTGTTATACCAAAAGTCAATAAAGTCATTTTTATAATTTTATACTAAACCTCATTTAAATAACAAGTTTATTGCAAACTTTTTTATAAAGGATATAAACCTAATATTTTCAATTAATTCTAAGATATGGTTTTCATTTTTTTAACAGGATTTAGCATAAAATAAAAAAATTGAATAATTGTAAATTAACTACTGAATATCACTATTAAAAAATTTATTCTCATTTTATAAATGGGAGTTAGTATAAAAAAGGTCTAAGTAAATAAGAAAAGCTGTAACTCAAATTTTATGTTACAGCCTTCCTATCTTAGAAGTAATTATTTATGACAAAATCATATTAGAAGTTAAATCTAAGTCCAGTAGTAAAGACATTGTTATTACCTTTACCTTTTCCGCTGT
>ERZ773021.477-NODE-477-length-17977-cov-27.3672_pt1 | contig 17977 bp, 18 predicted proteins | sample MGYA00511668_ERZ773021 | MGnify/ENA primary metagenome ERZ773021 (study PRJEB29015, sample SAMEA2737961) | human oral metagenome | biome: human oral; feature: human-associated habitat; material: dental | place: China | collected 2032 ... | reverse complement strand
TCGACTTCTATGGCCTGACGCTGTTTGCTGCCGGCGGTCTGAATAATGGTGGCGTCAATGACGGCGGCGGATGCTTTCTCTACTTTTAGGTTTTTTTCGGTCAGTTGTCGGTTAATCAGTTCCAGCAATTCGGACAGGGTGTCGTCTTGCGCCAGCCAGTTGCGGTAGCGGCATAAGGTGCTGTAATCGGGGATGCTCAGTTCGTCAAAACGGCAAAACAGGTTGAAGTCGATGCGGGTGATGAGGCTGTGTTCGAGTTCGGGATCGGAGAGGCTGTGCCATTGTCCGAGCAGGACGGCTTTGAACATGGACAGCAGGGGATAGGCGGGACGGCCGCGGTGGTCTCTAAGGTAACGGGTTCTTTGACGATTCAGGTATTGTTCGATCGGTTGCCAATCAATCACCTGATCCAACTTCAATAGTGGGAAGCGGTCGATGTGTTTGGCGATCATGGCCTGTGCGGTTTGCTGGAAGAAGGTGCTCATGGAAAATCCCCTAAATGTCTTGGTGGGAATTTAGGGGATTTTGGGGAATTTTGCAAAGGTCTCATGTAGGGTGTGTGCGGTACGCACGCGTTTTTTGCCGTTCTCAAACCATTGTTTCAAACTTTCAGACGAACTCAGACGTCGTCTGAAAACCCCAAACTTACAATCTGTCCTTACGAGCGGTAGTCTGCGTTGATGGAGACGTAGTCGTGCGACAGGTCGCAGGTATAGACGGTAGCGGCGGCTTGTCCGCGGTGGAGTTTGATGCGGACGGTGATTTCGTCTTTCGCCATCACTGCCTGCCCTTGTTCTTCGGTGTAGCTTGCGGCGCGGCCGCCGTTTTCGGCAACCAATACGTCGTCCAGATACATTTCGAGGATGTCGGTGTCCAAATCGGCGATGCCGGCGTAGCCGATGGCGGCGAGCAGTCTGCCGAGGTTGGGGTCGGAGGCGAAGAAGGCGGTTTTAACGAGGGGCGAGTGGGCGACGGCGTAGGCGACTTGGCGGGCTTCGTCGCGGGTTTTGGCGTTTTCGACGCGGACGGTGATGAATTTGGTCGCGCCTTCGCCGTCGCGGACGATGGCTTGGGCAAGTTCGAGGGCGAGGCTGCCGAGCAGGTCTTTGAGCTGTTTGTAACGCGGGTCGGCGATGTTGTCGATTTCGCTTTGGCTGTTTTTGCCGGTGGCGATGATGACGAAGCTGTCGTTGGTGCTGGTGTCGCCGTCAACGGTGATGGTGTTGAAGGTTTCGTCGGCGATTTCTTGGGTCATCAGTTGGAGGACGGGTTGGGAAACTTTGGCATCGGTGGCGATGAAGGAGAGCATGGTCGCCATGTTGGGATGGATCATGCCGGAGCCTTTGGCGATGCCGGTGGCGCGGACGGTGTGTTTTTCGCCGACGCTGCCTTCGCGCGAGGCGGATTTGGGCACGGTGTCGGTGGTCATGATGGCGCGTGCGGCATCTGCCCAGTCGGCGGGCTGCATTTTTGGCAGGGCGGCGACGATTTTGCCGACGGGCAGGGGCTCGAGGATGACGCCTGTGGAGAAGGGGAGGACTTGGGAGGGTTTGCAGCCGGTTTGTTCGGCGGTGGCGGCGCAGGTTTCGATGGCGTCGATTCTGCCTTGCGCACCTGTACCGGCGTTGGCGTTGCCGGTGTTGATGATGATGGCGCGCACGCCGTCTTCGTCGAAGAGGTGTGATTTGGCGATGTGGACGGGGGCGGCGCAGAAACGGTTGGTGGTAAATACGGCACCGACGGTGTTGCCGCCGGAAAGTACCATCAGGGTGAGGTCGGCACGGTCGGTTTGTTTGATGCCTGCGCGGGCGGTGAAGAGTTGGATGCCGTCGATGTTCAGCAGTTGGTCTGCGGTTTTTTCTGTGAGGTTGACTGCCATTTTGCTGCTCCTTTGTTTGGGGTTGCTATGGGTTTGGGTTTCAGACGACCTTTTTGGTTCATCGGAGGTCGTCTGAAAAGTGTTCAGAATCCTAATACGGGGATGATAATCGGGGCGATGGCGGCGGTCAGTACGCCGTTGAGGGTCAGCCCCAGCCCTGCGTATGCCGCCATGCGCCGGCTGCGCTCGAGTGAGGCGGCGATGCCCATGGCGTGTGAGGCGGTGCCGAGCGACATGCCGACCGACGAGGGCATGCCGACGGTGTTTTTAAGCACGGTATAACCGGCTATCTGCCCGACCAGTCCGGCGACGATGACGGTGGCGGCGGTAATGGCGGGGATGCCGCCTATGGTGCGGGTGATTTCGATGGCAATGGGGTTGGTCACGGATTTGGCGGCGAGCGAGAGGACGACTTCGCGTTCCGCGCCCAGCCATTTGGCGAAATACATGCCCGTGATGATGCCGGTAACGCTGCCGGCAAGCTGCGAAACGATGACGGGCAGCCACTGGCTGAAGATTTTTTGACGGTTTTGGTAGAGCGGGACGGCGAGCGCGACGACGGCGGGCTTGAGCCAGAAGTCGATAAACTGCGCGGCATCGTGGTACACGGCGTAATCGATGTTGAGGATTTTGAGGTAGGCAATCAGGGTAACGGTGCTGATTAAGACAGGGTTGAGCAGCAGGTAGCCCGTCCGCGCGCGGAGGATGAGTGCCAGCGCGTAAACCGCCAGCGTCAGGAAAAGCAGGACGCTGGGCTGCTGCCACAGGGAAAAGATGCCGTCCATCAGATTTTCTCCCGTATCCATTGGTGCACCTTGCCCGTTACCAACAGGACGCACACGGTACTGGCGGCGGCGGAGACGAGTATCGACAGCCAACTGTCGGCAATCAAATCCAAATAGCTGATGACGGCGACACAAGGCGGCACAAGGAAAAGCGTCAGGTTTGCCATCAGCGCGTCGGTAAGCTGCTGCAACCACTCGGCTTTCACCCACCCCGCCTGAAGCATGGCAAACAGAATGCCCATGCCGATGATGCTTCCGGGCAATTTGATGCCCGTAAGGTAGGCGGCGGTTTCGCCGAGCGCGAGGCAGCCGAGCAGGACGAGCAAGGCGCGGATGGTGTGCATGGGTCGGGTTTCCTCTATGGTTTGCCGCTTTGCAGACGGGCGGTTTATGAATCTTTGTTAATAATTGAATCATAACGTCCTTGGGGTCGTCTGAAAAGTGTGGCTCAGCCCGAATGCAACATCGATTTGCCGTTTTCGCGCTTATCTGAATCAATCAATGCTGAAACCCAACAAGGTCGTCTGAAAGCATCTTGCCGGCTTTCAGACGACCTTGTTGGGTTGCCGTCCATAAAAAACGGCATGGTCAAAAGCCACGCCGTCGGATAGGGATTTCCGCCTAGGATTTCCGGTAGGGATTTTCCACACCTTCAATCAAGGCTCGCAGGTATTCGCGCAACTGCTTCTCGCTGCATCCCATCAGGAGTGCGTCTTCGAATGCGTCTTGCGCCGCCTGATAAAGCTCGGTCATGTTCTCGGTCATGACTTTCACTTTTTCAGTGCAGGATACGATTTGCCCGTCGTCGTCATACCATTTGGGCATTTCAGGCATACTCACGTTGGTACTTTCCTAGACTTAATTGAGGAAACGGGACGGATCGTTTTTCTTCACGCGGCGGGCGAAGGCGTATTTGGCGTTCCAGTATTTGTTGCTGAGGCTGGTAACTTCGATACGTTTGCCGGTACGCGGCGCGTGGATGAAACGGTTGTTGCCGATGTAGAGGCCGACGTGGGAGATTCTGCCGCGACCCATCGTGCGGAAGAACACCATGTCGCCCGGCTGCAATTCGCTACGCGATACGCCGACACCCATTTTTGCCTGTGCGGCGGAAGTGCGCGGGAGGTTTACGCCCATCGAGCGTTTGAAGATGTGCTGCATGAAACCGCTGCAGTCGAAACCTGTGGACGCGGATGTACCGCCGTAGCGGTAGGCTACGCCCAAAAGCCCCATCGCGCTGCTGATGAGTTCGTCTGCATTGTCTGATGACTGTACAGAGCTTACGGGTTGACGGGGAGCGATCGCGGCAGTGATTGCGCGTCCGGGTTGGAGGAGTGCCGGGGAAGCAGGTTGTCTTGCATCTTCAAATTGGTTTAAAACCTGCTGTCTGCTTCTGACGAACGAATCGAGATCGTCGGCGTTTGCAAAATGAATGCCGGACAGCACATAGACCGAAGCCAATAGTGCCGCCAGCCTGGATAAGGCTTTCATGTTTGACTGATTCCATTTTCAGACGACCTGTCTGCCGCCTGCTATTATGTTATTCTGTATCTGGGATATTCAGGCGATTGTATATAAAAAACAGGATGTTTGGCAAAAAAGCGTCTGTTATATTGCGTTAAAGCGTTGTTTATAAAAAATTTTGCAAAGATACCCGACCAATGATGATACCTACTCTGCTCGCTATGCGCGACTTTTCCAGAATGCGCGAAATTATTACCGTACTGACGAAATACGGCTTGGGCGGCTTTGTGCAGCGCATCCGTTTGGGCGCGGCGGGCGGGGACGAAGTGCATCCCGACAGCCGTTATATGAGTACGCCGCGACGCTTCCGCAAAGCGTTTGAGGAGCTGGGGCCGACCTTCGTCAAACTCGGTCAGGTATTGTCCACGCGGGTCGATATTTTCGGGGCGGAGTGGATTGAAGAGTTCGAACAACTGCAAAGCAACGTCGCGCCGATACCGTCGTCTGAAATCTATACTTTGGTCGAAGCCTATCTGGGCAAACCCGTTTCCGAAGTGTTCCGCAGTATAGACCCGAAACCCGCCGGCAGCGCGTCGGTAGCGCAGGTACACCGTGCCGAACTTTTAGACGGAACCGCCGTCGCCGTCAAAGTCAAACGCCCCGACATCGAGCCGGTCATTCAGGCGGATTTGCGGATTTTGAACCACCTCGCCAGACTGATGGAATCCGAAATCCCCGAAGTGCGCCGTTACCAGCCGGTATTGATGGTCGCCTATTTTGCCAAGAGTCTGGCGAAAGAAACCGATTTATCGGTGGAGCTGCGCTATATGCAGCGCTTCGGTCAGACCTTTTCAGACGACCCCTTGGTCCGTATCCCTGCCGTCTATCCCGACATTTCCAACCGGCACATCCTCGTACAAGACTACATCGGCGGCACGCTGCTGAAAGACGCCGACCTTGAAACCATGCCCCATACCTTGCGCAACGGGCTTGCCGGACGGATTACCGACACCCTCTTCACCATGATGCTGCGGCAAGGCTTTTTCCATGCCGACCCCCATCCGGGCAACATCTTCATCAACGACAACGGTGGCATCACCTTCATCGACTTCGGGCTGGTCGGACACCTCGGCAACACCCGCCGCCGCGAAATCCTCAACCTTATCAACGCCCTGACCAACAACGACGCGCTACTCATCCAATACGTCCTCAGCGACTGGGCGCAGGGCGATTTGCCCGACGAAAACCTGCTCGGCGCAGACGTCTTGGAAATGCTGCTCAACTATGAACACACGCCCATCCGCGACCTGCGCGTCAGCCAAGTCATTAACGACATCACCTCCATCATGCGCCGCCACGGGCTGACCCTGCCCGGCGACCTCGTGATGCTCTTCAAGACCCTCATCACCCTCGAAGGCGTCGTCAAACGGCTCGACGGCAGTATCGAACTGCTCGAACGCGCCAAACCCATCACCGAAGCCGCCGTCAAAGAACAAGCCTCCGCCGCCCACATCGCCCGCAACGCCAAAACGCAACTGCGCACCCTGTTGCAAATGGCAGAGTCGCTGCCACAAGACTTCTTCAGGCTGACCAGAATGCTGCAAAAAGGCAAATTCGGCATCACCCTAGACCTCAAGCAGTCAGACCGCATCAGCCATCAAATCGACAGCGCTGCCAACCGCCTGACCATGGGCATCGTTACCGCCGCCCTGATTATCGGTTCGTCCATCGTCATGAGTATAGACACCGGCCCCAAGTTTATCGGCTTCGTCGGCTACCTTATCGCCTTCGCCAACAGCCTGTGGATTATCTGGTCGGTGTGGCGGTCGGGGAAACACTAAACTGCCTGCTTCCGAAGCAGACCGCCTCAAAAGCAGGCAAGAAATTTTGTGCTTTGCACACCTTACGGCACGTTATTAAAACAACTTACGCACTTCGGCTTCGATATCCGCCGCCCGCATAAAGGTTTCGCCGATTAAGAACGTATGCACGCCGTGTCCGCGCATAAAGTCCACATCGTCTTTGTTTCGGATACCGCTTTCCGTGACGACCGTTTTGCCCGACAGCTCGGGCAGCAGGTCTAAAGTTTGCTGGAGCGTGACTTCAAAAGTCCGCAGATTGCGGTTGTTCACGCCCCAAAGCGGCGTGGTCATACTGCGGCATTTTTCCAATTCGGATTGGTCGTGCAATTCCAGCAGCACGGTCAAGCCCAAATCGTGGGCAACGGCTTCAAAATGCGCCAACTGCGCGGCATCCAAAGCCGCCGCAATCAATAAAACCGCATCTGCGCCCCATGTGCGCGCCTGATAAATCTGATAGTCGTCGATAATGAAATCCTTACGCAACACCGGCAGGCTGACCGCCGAACGCGCCTGTTTCAAATACTCGGGCGAACCTTGGAAATACACTTCGTCGGTCAACACAGACAAACAAGCCGCCCCCGCGCGTTCATAAGCGCGCGCAATATCCGCAGGGTGAAAATCAGGCCGTATCAGCCCTTTGCTGGGACTGGCTTTTTTGATTTCCGCGATAATGGCAGGCAAGTTTTGGGCGTGTTTGTTGCGGATGGAAGCAAAAAAGTCACGCACGGGTTCGGCATCGCGCAACTGCGCTTTGACTTCCGCAAGCGGAACCGCCGCTTTTTGGGTGGCCACTTCTTGGGCCTTGGTGGCAAGGATTTTATTGAGGATATCGGTCATAAATGGCTTTCGGTCAATACATGGCGGAACCACGCAAAACAGCAGGCAACCCGATGCCGCTGCATTTTGCGTCCTTCCATACCGTAAAGGGAAAAACGGTTTATCTTAACATTTACGAGGTCGTCTGAAAAACAGAAGATGGTTTCAGACGACCTCCCCGCGATGACAACACAACATACCCACCCCGCCCGCAACCGAAATCTACCGCCCATCCCGTCTTGCCGGTCAGACAATCCGCATATGCTATGATGTTTCACTGCCGCGCCATCCAACCGATATCCCGCCGCACACACCCGATACACCCAAAGGAATCATTTATGAAAAGATGGATAATATGGGGCCTCCTCCCGCTTCTCCTCATCTGGGCGACCAGCGTGGCTTGGCTGCATTACCAAGCCGTCCAAGCAGAAAAAGCATCCCAAAACATCAAACCTGCCGACATCGCCGTCATTTTAGGCAATTCCGTCAACAGGCGCGGCAAGCCCAATCCCTGCCTGCGTTCCCGAGTGGAAGCAGGCGTCGCCCTCTACCGCCAAAACAAAGTCAGCGGGTTGCTGATGAGCGGCGGCACGGACGGCGACGGCAGCAACGAAGCGGCAGCCATGCAATCTATGGCGATAGACATGGGCATCCCGCCCGAACACATCCGCATCGAAAACAAATCGGAAAGCACCTTTGAAAACATCGCCTTGAGCGCCCCGCTGTTGCAAGACGTATCCAACGTCATCATCGTCAGCGACGCCTTCCATCTCGCACGCGCCGAGTGGCTTGTCAACCGTCATTTAAAAGGCAAAAACGTCCAGTTTTACGCTTCCGATTCCTGCGGCGACTCCACGCCCAATTACCTGCGCAAGCTCTCCCGCGAAATACCCGCGTGGATTAAAGCCATGATTATGCACCGCTGAATCCTGTCCGTCCGAAGCAGACGGCTTTCGGTTTGGCAAGCAGCGTTCACAGCTAGACATTGTCTGCATGGTTCATCATTGACAAAAGGTCGTCTGAAAACCGAAATCCGTTTTCAGACGACCTTTCCGTTATTCATCCCTTCAAACGCCATAACTGCAAACACCAAGCCACATATCGCCGCAAACGCATTTCCGTTATATCCAAAGAAGCAAACAATATTTCCCGCGCGATTCCCACCTTGTTATATTCCCCGCTCAAGTATTTGTCTGATAAGGAAAATATGATGGGACTCAAATCATGGCTGGGCATTATCTTCATCGGCGCGACGGTGTGGCTCGCCTCATGCGGGCAGTCCGGCGGCACGTCGACAGGCAAACCCGAACGCGTCGTCATGTTGAATGTATCGTACGACCCGACACGCGAGTTCTACCGCGAATACAACCCGTTTTTCCAACACTACTGGCAAAAAACACACGGACAGGAAGCAGATATCCGCCTCTCCAACGGCGGTTCGGGCAAGCAATCATTGACCGTGCAAAACGGCTTGAAAGCCGATGTCGTAACGCTTGCGCTGGCATCCGACATCGACGCGCTCCATCACAGCAAAGCAGGCAGACAACTCTTGTCGGCAGATTGGCAAAAAGCCCTGCCGCACAACAGCACGCCCTACACTTCGACCATCGTGTTCCTGGTACGCAAAGGCAACCCCAAGCAGATTCATGACTGGGACGACTTGGTCAAAGGCGACGTACAAATCATCACGGCAAACCCGAAAACCTCAGGCGGCGCACGCTGGAATTTCCTATCGGCTTGGGCATACGCACAAGAAAAAGGCGGGGATGCGGCGGCAGAACAGTTTGTCTCCGAACTCTACCGCCGCGTGCCGGTCATGGACGCAGGCGCGCGCGGTTCGACCATAACCTTTACACGGCGCGGATTAGGCGATGTTTTGCTGGTATGGGAAAACGAAGCGCACCTCGCCTTGCAGGAAAATCCGAACCAATTTGAAATCATCACGCCGTCAATATCCATGCTGTGCGAACCGCCCGTCGCAGTGGTCAGCGCAGTAGCAAAAGAAAAAGGCACCGAACAAATCGCCAAAACCTATTTGGAAATGCTGTATAGCAAAGAAGCGCAACGAATGGCGGCACGCCATTTCTACCGCCCCACCGACGAAGCCGTACGCGCCGAATTTAAAACACGCTTCCCCGATTTGAAACTGGTCAGCATCGACGAAACCTTCGGCGGTTGGCGCAAAGCACAAGCACGATTTTTCAACGACGGCGGCGTATTCGATAAGATTTACCGACCGCAAAGCTGATTGCATTCAGATATAGTGGATTAACTTTAAACCATTACGGCGTTACCTCGCCTTGCCGTACTATCTGTACTGTCTGCGGCTTCGTCGCCTTGTACTGGTTTAAAGTTAATCCACTATAAAACAAAGGTCGTCTGAAAACCTGTTTCCAAGTTTTCAGACGACCTCTTGGTCTTCATACGCTTACACGAGCCAATCAGAAAAACAGCTCGCGCCAGCTGATACGTTGCAGACCACAGATACGGCCTTTTACTTCCAGCGATTGCGCATTATTCAGCAACAAACTGCGCTGGTCACCCTCTTTGCCTGAGAAGCATTTGTTGTTGGGCGTACCAGAACCCAACCCAAGCTCTTTATCCGTACCGGTTTCACCGCTGTCACCATCGGCAGTAACAGGATCGTCTGTACGCTTGTTCGGATCGATAAAGGTGAAGCTGACAATACCTTCTTGAGTCAAACCGTTGGCGTATTGCGTACCGAAACCACTCAATTCACGCTTAAATATATCAGGCGTAAAACGTGCGCTACGGCTATTGAGTGCACCGCCATTATCGGCATTGATGCCGAGGAAGGTTGTGCTGGTTACGGTTGACTTATTGTTGCTGACAGGCATACACAAGTCTTTTTCCGCTTCCTCCTTGCCGATAGTCTTACCGCCATCGGAAGCGTACTTGCGTATTGTAACGATGGCAGTACGCAGAATCATGGTCGGCTTAATGCTGACACGCTCGCCGGAACGCAGATTGATGAACCAGCCCTTATGTTTCTCTTCAATTTTTTCGTTGCTCAGATACAAAGCTTTACTGGTTTGCGGCTGATTGTTTCCATCGTTATATGACTGCTCTACCTCAGTAATAGTTTGTTCGCGCAGATTTTGCTCAGCAATATCTTTATTTGCCTTGTCTTCGAACAAATCTTTCGGCGTTTTATCCAATTTTTGGACAATACCGTAAATCGATTGTGTCTCAGTATTGCTCAAATCACTTTGGTAGATTTCACTACCCGTACCGAAAATCACGACGTATTCCTTAGCTCCTTTTCGTGATACGGCAGGAGCCGAGGTAATCGGCTTGCTTGACGAACCGGAGAAGATTTTAACCGCAGTCCAATCTTTCGGAGCGGCCCCGCGCAGGTCGAAGCGGTACATATTACCCCCTCGGTCGCCTGCAAAGGCAAAATCGACAACTCCGTCAAAATCGGTATCAAGCAGTGTCGGTGTAGACAGGCCGCCTACACCCCCCTTCACGACAATTTTCGCCAGTTGATCACCGGGTTTACCTGCAGCCTGACCGCGTTTCTCGCCTGTACCGACTTCTTTACCAAGCATTTCGTAAACATATAACGCCGTTTCGTTGGCTGTCGCATCTTTTTCTTCGGCTGCGTAGCCGCTGGCAAGGAAGCCCGCATAACGGATGTTTTCATCCAGTTTGGCACTACCATCGGTTTCACGTTTGATGGAAACACGACTGATTTGTGGCGTACCGATGGTAAAGCCCAAAGTATTGTCTTTACCTTTGGCCGTTTCAAACAAAGGAACTTTATCGCTCCAAGCAGCCGCATCCAGACCGGTATTGGTGGTTTGATCTTCTTTACCGCCTATATTGAGAGCGTATGCACCACGTCCGCCTTGTCCCATTGCGCCAAACATAAAGACACGTTGCTGAAACTTACTGCCTTGTTCTGCAACAGGGGTCTGACGCAAGGTAAAGCCACCATTCACGCCGTATTTATGGTTTTCAATGGATTTTCCGTAATCCGCATGCGCAATGTCTTTCAATACTTTGGCAAGCGTAATCGGGTTGCCTGACGCATCGTTTTCACGCTCCATCGCTGAAGGAAGATAGCTGACTTTCAAATCATAAGGATAGTCTCCTGCCGTGCTTTGGAAAATATGCACCATGCCATCGTTGGCTGCGGCAACCAAATATTTGCGGCGACCATGCTCAAGATTGCCGACTGCAGCAACAGAACCATCCAAAATATCGCCCAAATCACGCTCTCCGGGTTTACGGTCACGGTAAGGCTTGTATGCACTGTCATCATTGCCGACCCTGCCCGTCCAATTGAGCAGTTTTTTCCATTCGTCTTTGTCACTATTCTCAATGCCGAAATAGGCATTGTTGACTTTATCGGTAGGGATGGCGTCGATAGAGTAAGTATTAGAACCTGTGTTAATCAATGTTTTACGATTACCAAAGGAAGGCTGGGTAACCGTACCTTCCCGTCTACCATCACTATTATTCAATTTATTAAATAAAATCTGACTGCTCCAAGAGCCGGTATTCAGCTTGATGGTTGCCGCCAAATCGGGAATACCGCTGCTGGAAGTTGCCGGAGCGGTACCGCCATCCAAAGTAATCGGTTCACTTTGGCTATCATTTTTAATCGTATCTGTAATAGTTTTGAATGCCTCAAGTAAGGTTTCTGATTTATTAGCAATGTAATACCACTCTTTTTTACTGGCGCCTCGCTTCAGATAATCTTCACCTGCCAGGGTAATATCGCCACCAAAACCTACAGTAAATGTTTGAACAGTTTGCTTTTTGTAGTCCCCAAAATCATTTGGATCGCCATCCCAGCTCTTACCCGCTTTATCCTTACCACCGACTTTAAAGTCTTTTTCTGCTAGTTTTTTACTGAAAAAGGCCAAACCGTTACCGCGATCCCAAAACTGATCGTAGGAAGGCTCTGCCCTCATACAACGTAAAAGCCTATCCTGCCCTTTTCGTTCGCCGAAATATTCGTATGCTTTCTGGTAATCTTCACTATCATAAGCATTATGAACTCTCCAATTGTAATCTTTAGCAGCATAATAAAAACGACGGGCATCATAATCAAAAATCGTCCTATCTGGCCAATATGGAGAATTACCACAATAAGAGCTATAGTTAGCATCGCCATCCGACATCATGACGACATACGATTTTTGACAACGGTACTCAACCTTAGGCATAACAATCGTACTGACAATTTCAAAATAGCGGCGTGTTGCTGGGGTTGCATAGCCAGTACTCATCTTGTTGACACGCGTTTTCATTGCCTCTGGGTCAGAACTGAAAAAATCAGCATCTGATCGACCATTGTTATGAAGCGTCTGCAACCCCCAGTTAAACTGATCCTTATATTGATCAAGAATATCATTTAGCGCATTTTTCGTTACTTCTAACCTATTTAAAGGTTCCCCCCTTTTCCCCCTGGCTCCAGGTACAATAGAACCCATACTCGCCGAATCATCAATAAAAAACATAATGTTATGTTTGACTTTCGGCTGCTCTGTAATTTGGCTTTCGTTTTGCAAATAAAGCGGGGTTTTGGCAAATTGCGCTTGCGCTTGCGATGCGGCCCCCATCAGGGCGAGCGCGGAGGCGATGCTGTAAATCATCGGACGGATGGAGCCAGGGCAACGTGAAGATTTGTTTTTCATAATGCGTTCTTTTTTCATAAAATCGTCGGTTGACGGATGATGACGTTGTTTTTATTTTCTCGGAATGAGATTCTAACATTTACGATGTCATTTATGTGGGGTTCGGGCTGTTTTTTTTATCTGACGCGGCGAACAATGGCGAAAATGAAACAGGCGGCGCGATTGTAAAGGCAAAATCCGTTGCCAAGTCATAGCTTGAACGATGCGGCTTTTTGACGTAGAATGCATTGCTTCTACGGCATAGGCAGCTATGCCTGAAAAAGCACGTTACGCAGCAAAATCAAGGCTGCGGGGCGTGTTTTTTTTTAGCCGATATTTTCTCAGGCGGTCTTTTTTGTAAACAATTTTCAGACGACCCCTGCCCGTTTCTGCAAACCGACCATCATCAGGCAACAGGATTCCATCATGACCACTCCGGCTCTTCTCGTTCTCGCTGACGGCAGCGTATTTCACGGCACATCAATCGGTTACGAAGGTTCGACTTCCGGCGAAGTCGTGTTCAACACTTCCATGACCGGCTATCAGGAAATCCTGACCGACCCGTCCTACTGCAAACAAATCGTTACCCTCACCTACCCCCACATCGGCAATACCGGCACCAACGCCGAAGACGAAGAAAGCCGCAGCGTTTATGCCGCAGGCTTGATTATCCGCGACCTGCCGCTGCTGCACAGCAACTTCCGCGCCTCCGAAAGCCTGCACGACTATTTGGTGCGCAATAAAACCGTCGCCATCGCCGACATCGACACCCGCCGCCTGACCACGCTGCTGCGTGAAAAAGGCGCACAAGGCGGTGCGATTCTGACCGGCGCGGACGCAACTGTTGAGAAAGCGCAAGAACTCATCGCCGCGTTCGGCAGCATGGTCGGCAAAGATTTGGCAAAAGAAGTTTCCTGCACAGAAGCCTACGAATGGACCGAAGGCGAATGGGCGTTGGGCAAAGGTTTCGTTACCCCTGCCGAACAGCCGTTCCACGTCGTCGCCTACGATTTCGGCGTGAAAACCAACATCTTGCGCATGCTCGCCTCGCGCGGCTGCCGCCTGACCGTCGTCCCCGCCCAAACCAGCGCGGAAGACGTGTTGGCACTCAACCCCGACGGCGTGTTCCTCTCCAACGGCCCCGGCGACCCCGAACCTTGCACCTACGCCATCGAAGCCGTGCAAAAACTGATGGCAAGCGGCAAACCGATTTTCGGCATTTGTTTGGGACACCAGCTCATCAGCCTAGCCATCGGCGCAAAAACCCTGAAAATGCACTTCAGCCACCACGGCGCGAACCACCCCGTGCAAGACTTGGACAGCGGCAAAGTCGTCATCACCAGCCAAAACCACGGCTTCGCCGTCGATGCCGACACCCTGCCCGCCAACGCAAGGATTACCCACAAATCCTTGTTCGACAATACCTTGCAAGGCATCGAGCTGACCGACAAACCCGTGTTCTGCTTCCAAGGCCACCCCGAAGCCAGCCCCGGCCCGCAGGATGTCGGCTATCTGTTTGACAAATTCATTGACAATATGAAAGCGGCAAAACAATAAACCGCCTTTTCAGACGACCTCTCAACTCAATAAGGTCGTCTGAAAAATCCCCCCTCAAGTCAGAAAGGAAACCACATGACTGAAAAACAAATGCGCGTACTCTCCGTCGTCGCTACCCTGACCGCCGTAGGCATGTACGTTTCCTACATCCCGCAAATCCAAAACAACCTCGCGGGCAACCCCGGCTCGCCGCTGCAACCCCTCGTCGCCGCCATCAACTGCACATTATGGGTTGCCTACGGCTTTTTGAAAGAAAAACGCGACTACCCCGTCATGCTGGCAAACGCCCCCGGTATCATTTTGGGCTTGATTACCTTTATCACCAGCTTTTAAAAACCATACCGATTTCATGCCGGTCAAACGCTGACCGGCCTTACTCACCACCATCAACATAAGGATTAACCCTATGAAAAAAGCAGCCCTGTTTATCGCATTAATCGGCGCATTATCCGCGTGCAACACCATCCACTCCGTCGCACGCGACGCCAATACAGCCGTACAAGCATGGAATGACGACTACCAAAAACAAAACAATCGCTAACACATTACACCAAACCACAAGGCGGTTTACCCGTCAAACCGCCTGAAGAAAACCCATCCATAAAGGCATTTCATGAAAAAAACGGCTTTACTCCTCTGCCTGCTTATGAGCGCCCCCGCCTTCGCAGGTGACAAAACCATCGACCTGAAAAAAATCAGCCAACTCGGCGCGGACATCTTCGATTCCGCCACCCAGGGCGTATACAAAACCATCTCTGAAAGCAGCAAAACCATAGCCAACTCAGAATGCGCCATCCCGACAACCGCCGCAGAATTGGAGCAATTTTCCGTAGACCACTGCCTGAAAGAACCCGCCATGGCCGGCAGCATCTACATGGATCAGGTACTCAAGCAAAAAGGGCCGAGGGTCGATGAAGGAGCAAGAAACCTAGAAAACCTATCCAATAAAATATTAGAAGGCGTACAAACCATCATAGACATAGAATAAAACCATATTCTGCAACTCAGCACCCACCACTCAATACACCATAACAAACTAACGTTCTCAACATTACCGGAAAGAAACTCACCAAGATCTACATATCAATGATTGCGGCAAAAATCTTTGGTGTTTGCCAAACGGAAAAAATTTTCAGACGACCTCAAGAATAGGATGGATTGGCAAGCCCAACGTTTTTGTACGATTACGCGTGCTATGTTGTTTTTTAAGCTAATCTACACTTACTGAAAAAAGATGGTCATCAAGGCATTTTCCATACCCAATAATAAAAAAATGAACCCGCCCGAAAAACTATTGACCGCCGACAACCCCACCCTGCATCAACGCACCAAAGCCATGCGCAAAGAAATGAGCGAGGCGGAAGCAAAATTGTGGCAGCACCTGCGGGCAGGCCGTCTGAACGGCTATAAATTCCGCCGCCAGCAGCCGATGGGAAATTATATTGTTGATTTTATGTGCGTAACGCCCAAGCTGATTATCGAAGCGGACGGCGGGCAGCACACGGAACAAGCCGCATACGACCACGCGCGGACGGCATATCTCAACAGCTTGGGCTTTACCGTGCTGCGTTTTTGGAATCACGAAATTTTGCAGCAAACAAACGATGTACTGGCAGAAATCCTGCGTGTGTTACAGGAATTGGAAAAGCAGCCTGCACGGTAGCAGACGGCTGATTTTGATTGGGTTTTTGAAAATTATAAGGTGCAGGCTGCCTGAATTGAGCATTTATAAAGGTCGTCTGAAAAGCAAAAAAGCAACCTACACAACCTGTTTTCCTTGCAGAACCCTTAATCCCAACAGCCACTCGTCCTCTCTCCCGTGGGAGAGAGTTAGAGAGAGGACAACAAGCCGCAAGGCTTGTATTGGGGCGGTAGTGTGTTGGGAAAGGTTGCTGCAATTCGGGGAATGCCCTCTCCCCAGCCCTCCCCCACGGGGGAGGGGGCGGATTATAGCAAGTTTTGCGGTTGCAGGCGGTTTGAAAAGCAACTTGGATTTACAACCGTTGATGCAGGTCGTCTGAAAAACAAAAAGCAGCCCGCACAACCTGTTTTCCTTGCAAAACCCTTAACCCCAACAGCCGCCCGTCCTCTCTCCCGTGGGAGAGAGCTAGAGAGAGGGCAACAAGCCGCAAGGCTTGTATTGGGGCGGTTAGGTTGTTGGGAAAGATTGCTGCAATTCGGGAGATGCCCTCTCCCCAGCCCTCCCCCACAGGGGAGAGGGCGGATTGCAGCAGGTTTTGCGGTTGCAGGCAGTTTGAGAAGCAGCTTGGGTTTACAGCCGTTGATTTCAGGTCGTCTGAAAAACAAAAAGCAGCCCGCACAACCTGTTTTCCTTGCAGAACCTTTAACCCCAACAGCCACCCCGTCCTCTCTCCCCGTGGGAGAGAGTTAGAGAGAGGGCAACAAGCCGCAAGGCTTGTATTTGGGAGATTTAGGTGTTGAGAAAGGTTGCCGCAACTTGGAGAATGCCCTCTCCCCAGCCCTCCCCCACGGGGGAGGGAGCAGATTGCAGCAGATTCAGGCGTTGCAGGTCGTCTGAAAAAAGAATGCCCGAAACATCAACAGCGGGAATTTTTTCAGGCAGCCTTTATCGCAAGGCAGGTGAACAAACGCCGCAAGCGTTTTTTCAGACGACCTTTGAACCCAAGCGGCAGAATGTGTGCCGCAAGGCACGCACGCGGTGGGTTGGGATTGCAGAACCCTTAATCCCAACAGCCACCCCGTCCTCTCTCCCGTGGGAGAGAGCTAGAGAGAGGGCAACAAGCCGCAAAGCTTGTATTGGGGCGGTTAGGGTGCTGGGAAAGATTGCCTCAATTCGAGGAATGCCCTCTCCCCAGCCCTCCCCCATGGGGGAGGGAGCAGGTTGGAGCGGATTCAGACGTTGCAGGTCGTCTGAAAAAGAATACCCGAAATATCAACGGCAGGAATTTTTCAGGTAACCTTTATCGCAAGGCAGATGGAACAAACGCCGCGAGCGTTTTTTCAGACGACCTTTGAACCCATCGGTAAGGTGTGTGCCGCAAGGCACGCACGCGGTGGGTTGGGGTTGCAGAGAAAATGGAGAACGCGTGCGTGCGTACCGCGCACACCCTCATGCGGGCTACGGCTTGCTAATTATGGAGAACTTAGGATGGATTATTCAAGTCTTAAAGAAATCGGTGAAGACATAACAAATATTTTTAATAATTGCAAAGATATAGCTTCTTGTTGGGAATTGGTAAAAAGTAATCCATATCCAATAATATATACACTTGCTACTATTATTGTTTTTGCATTATATAAATTATATAAATATATGAAAAAACAAATAAACAATAAACAGCAAGATGAAAAAGCCAAAATCGAAGAAATCAGAAAGCGTTGCTTAGAAGTTATTATCGACTTATATCAAGTAGCAAGATTTTGCGAATTTGATCTCTCTGAGAGCACAGGGGTTTCGTCTAAATTATGGGTAAAAAAATCTAGAAAAAGCAAATGGATAAAAGAAACTTCATATAGTTCTGTTAAGAATCCTTTTGATAGCATCAGAAAGGATGCTAAGAACATAAATAATTCAGAAATTTCAGAATTAATTAATCAAGGATCAGAAATTAATGATAGTTTACTTAATTTTCGGCAGAAACTTGAAGAAAATGATACAAAAATTGATGATGACCATAAAAAAGAGGCTCACCGTATTAGATGCAAGGTGATAGGCTTACTCAATGAATATAATGCAAACCTTACAGAAAGACAAAGCAAAAGGTTTGAATCCATAAAAGATACTGAATTTTCCCCATCTATGTCTACATGGAATCGTTGGTTTTGTAAAAAATGCAAATCAAGTGAGGAGCTTTATGAGCCAGATACACAAGTTCAATACCCCGACAATGATTTAGATGATGATAAATAATCTGTTTATGTAATTGAATTATTAGATCCAAATATTTAGGAGTGTAAACCCCATGCCCAAACGTACCGACCTAA
>ERZ773021.473-NODE-473-length-18079-cov-2.90091_pt1 | contig 18079 bp, 20 predicted proteins | sample MGYA00511668_ERZ773021 | MGnify/ENA primary metagenome ERZ773021 (study PRJEB29015, sample SAMEA2737961) | human oral metagenome | biome: human oral; feature: human-associated habitat; material: dental | place: China | collected 2032 ... | reverse complement strand
TTACTAATGCGTACTTTAGTTGTTAAATTAAATTTCACTTCAAGAAGTCTAGTCTTTATGGCTAGGCTTTTGTATTATATTTATTGAGGTGAAATTTAATGATAGTAAAAATTTTTAATTTGGTATTGATCGTTTTAATAGGAGTCTTAATTGTATTAGTAAAACAAGCACCAAAACATATTTCAGAATATTTGTTAGAAGATGTTAAAAACAAAAATGCAAGTCGAATCGTATTTTAAGGAAATAGGTGGTCAAGAACAGCTAAAAATACTATTAGAGTGGTCTAATATGCTAGTAGATCTAGAATATTTTAAAGATAAGTATACGGACGAAAAAACTGATAATGTTAATAATTTAATTCGTGATACTCTTATCTATGGTTCGGATAAAACGGTGAGATTGTTATCACTGTATATGCAAAACGCATATTTACCTGATTCGGAGCAAAAAAATTATGATCAAGTAGTGAATACAGCTTGTATAGTCAGCAGTTTAAAAGAAGATTTTACAGGTTATGTAATTAGCCCACAGACTCTGTTAAAATTGAAAATAACAGATTATGAAGATAATAAACAGTTTTTTAAAGATGCGGAAAAAAGGATAAGACAAAAAATTAAGGAGTGATATTTTTGTTAAGTAGTGACAATGTTTTTATTGGATTATTGACTATTTTTTTAACTCTTTTAATAATTTTTATTCTTTTTATTCTGTTGATAATAAAAATTCATAAAAAATAAAGTCAGTCTATCAGGCTGGCTTTTTATTTTGGAGAAAATTATGAAAGATAGTATAGATTTCGGAAAGGTACAGACTTATGAAGAACTGAAAATGTTACGTGAGTTAGAAAAGCACTACAAGAAACATCCAGTAAAACATAAGCGTAAATATAGCAGAGATACAAGTAAGATTAAATTAAAAGGTGGTGGGTGATATGCCAAGAGTTAGGCGATGCAGATATAAAGATTGTCATGCAATGGTGGAATTACCAGACCATTATTGTCAGCAACATTATAATTATGAAGCGGAGTATCTAGCTAATAGACAGAGGTCAAGAAGTAAGTCATATCAGCATCACTACAATACAGTTACACGTAACCGTAACAGTAATAAGTCTGAACAATATAACTTTTATCGTAGTAAGCAGTGGGTAAACTTAAGACAGTTGGTATTGAATAGAGATTATTATTTGTGTCAGTATTGCAAAGTAATTAATAAGATTACCAGTGCTAAGATAGTAGATCATATTGTACCAATTGAATATGACACAGACTTGAGAGCTGATACTGGTAACCTTGCTACAATATGTTCAAAGTGTCATAGACTCAAAACAGATTGGGAACGTTGGTACTATGGCACAGGTAAAGATAACCAGTTGAAGCAAGTACCTAAAATTACAGATATTAGTGAGATTGTTTTAGAAATGAATAGACTTGTTAAAACGTCCCTAAAATAGCCGTAGATGCGTTTTAAACAAATCGGATGAAAAATTATATTAAAAGGAAATTTAAATTTATCCCCCGCCCTAGTAGGGGCCAAGGAAGAGCGCGACATAGGAATAGGCTTATAAAAAAGTGCAATTTCTGAAATTTTTACCTAGGGGGGTATCACGATTGAAAGGAGGTAAGCCAGTGGTTAAAAAAGTCTTTTATCAGCAGAATGACGGGCGTTTAAGCGGTACGCCGCCAAAGCACTTAGGAACAGTAGCAAAGGTGTGTTGGCGCAAAATCGTGCCCTTTTTAGAAAGTACAGAGCGAGTTAAAAGAATAGATACTACATTAGTAGAATTGTACTGCTCGCAATATGAGATTTACCGTCAAGCTTACGATGATGTCTTAGAAAATGGTATCCAAACTAAGATATTTAAATCACTTCAAGATGCCAGTGGTTCAATAGTAGGTAAAGACTTTGTTGGTTATCGTAAGAATCCAGCTGTTGCAACAATAAAAGACGCTAGTATACAGATAACTAATATCGGTAGTCAACTTGGCTTATCTCCTAAAGCACAAGCTGAATTGATGCAATTGGTTGATAGCAAAGAAAAAGAAGATTCAACTGAAAAATTAGCAAAGTTTTTTGGAGGTGATAGCTAGTGGAAATAGATTTAACACAGACTCATGATGTTTTAGGAACATATCATAGTATCGATTTTTCAGATATTAGAAAAAAATATCAAGATGAAGGTACTAAATATGCTTTTAAAGTGCTTGATGAAGAAATTGAAACGGGATATCTAATAAAGCTAGCTTGCTTTAGACACCTAAGAGATTTACAAAGACAGAATACAAAGGAATTTTCTTATCGTTATTCAGTCAAACAAGCTAAAAAACTATTGTTGTTTGCTACAATGTGCCCGAACGTAGACACTGGGTCGCCAACTGAATTAATGGACTGGCAAAAATTTATTTTTTGTATGTTATTTGGTTGGAGGAATTTAGAAGGACGAAAAAGATTTAGTCGTGCGATGGTATCTGTCGCTCGTGGGCAAGGAAAAACTTACTTGATGGCAATTTTAATGTGCTACTCCTACTTTATTGAAAGCCTTGGATTATCTAATCAAGATTATCTAGTGGCATCAATTAACTTTAAACAGACTAATAAAATATTTGGTTACATTAAAACAATGATGAAGTACATTGTTAAAACGGATATGTTTAAAGATTATGCTGCTACTGTTGACTTTAAAGCTCAGAGCGATCAGATGATTATGAAAGAAAAGAATAACGTTTTGCGTGCTATCTCTCATGAATCAGGACAATATGATAGTTTTCACTTTACAACAGCTATTTTTGACGAAATTGGAGAAGTAAAAAGTAGAGAAAAGATTAGTAAGATTATTTCAGGTCAAGTTAAAGTGCCTAATCATCAATTCATTCAGATATCAACATCTTATCCAGACCCTAGCGTTCCGTTTCATGAAGATCAAAAAATGATTCAGCAAGCGATGGAACAAGACTATAAGCGTGATGCAGATAACTTTTTAGGATTAATTTGGGCTCAAGATAGCTTAGATGAAACTTTTAAGCCAGAAACATGGTATAAATCAAATCCTTTATTGTATTTAGATAGTCAAAAACAAGTCTTAATGGAAGGATTGCAAGATAAACGTGATGCGGATATGTTATCTGGTAATGTAGCAGACTTTCAAAATAAGAATTTAAATTTATGGTTAGCAGAAGCAACCAATAGTTTTTTGAAGTTAAGTGATATAGAACGAGCTATCCAGCCTAATTTCAATATTGAAGGTAGGACGGTATATATTGGCTATGATTACTCAATGTTTTCTGACAATACTGCAATAGCATTTGTATATCCTTATTCAGCTAATCATGGTGTGCCTAAATGGAGAGTTGAGCAACATTCATTTATTCCTTGGCAACACGCTGGTTCAATTGAAGCTAAAGAAAAACAAGATGGTATAAATTATCGTGAATTAGCTAAGCAAGGTTATTGTACTATTACCAGTCATCCACAAGGTTTGATTAATGAAGAACAGGTTTATCATTGGTTATTAAACTACATACATGATAATGATCTTAATGTTATCTTCTTTGGCTATGATGATTGGGGAGCAACTACTACAATAAAGCAACTTGAGTTAAATACTGATTATCCATTGCAAGGCATCAGGCAACGGACATCAGAGCTAAAAGATCCTACAAAATTTTTGCAGAAATGCTTTATTGAAGGGACAATTACACGTCCTGACGATAAAATTATGGAAAAAGCATTAATGAATGCACAGATCTATGAAGATAAAATCGGTATTCAAGTAGATAAAGCTAAAGCAACCCTTAAGATTGACGTGGTAGATGCAATTATTGATGCGATGTATCAGGCAATGTACCATTTTGAAGATTTTGGAATAGCTAATGATAAGTCAAGGCAAGTTGAATTAATGACAACCAAGCAAGTTGAAGATTGGTATATGAGCGATGAATCTGGATTATTAGGAGGTGATTTTGATGATTTTTAGACGAATTATAGGCTATTTATGGCAACTTTCAGACGTTTTATTGTTTATTTCAGCAATGATTGTGTTAGATTATACAGCCTTTAGAATTAACGCTACACTAGGTTGGTTTGTAATATCCTTAATATTATTTGTCTTAGGTTGGCTGGTTGAAGTCATCTCTGAACGAAAGCGAGGTGATAGTTAATGCCAATATTTAATATTAATAATGCTTTAAAAACGTCAACAATGAGTGTTCCATTTGGTTTTGGTGATGAAGAAGTTTTTAATGTCCTGACTGGTAAAGATAGTGATACTTATATTAGCGCTAAAGAAGCCTTAAAGAATTCAGATATATATTCAGCAATTTTTCAATTATCTGGAGACTTGGCATCTTCACGAATTATCAGTAGTAAGACCAGGTATCAAGGAATAATTGATAATCCAACTTTGACGTCAAATAAACATGCTTTTTGGCAAGCAATATTTGCTCAATTGTTGTTGGGTGGAGAAGCTTTTATATACCGTTGGCGAAATATTAACGGTATAGATCATCATTGGGAATATTTACGTCCTTCACAGGTTAGTGCATATCTACTAGATGACGGTTCAGGGCTAATTTACAATATTACCTTTGATGAACCAAAAATCGGAGTAAAAATGAACGTCCCACAAAATGACGTTTTACATTTTAGACTACTTTCCAAAAATGGTGGTATGACAGGTATTAGTCCTTTATCTGCCTTGTCTAACGAACTTAATATCAAAAATGACTCTAATAAATTAACTAGAGCTGCATTAAGCCAATCAATTATGGCACCTGGTATTTTAAAAATTACAAAAGAAGGTAAAGTAAATTGGAAAATAAAAGCAATGCGGGCTAAAGAATTTATGCGACAGACTCAGGTTGCAAATAATGGACCAGTTGTAATTGACGATTTAGAAGAATATTCACCTTTAGAAATAAAATCTGATATTGCTAAATTACTAGCACAAGCTGACTGGACTGGTAATCAAATTGCTAAAGTATATGGCATTCCTAATTCTTATTTAAACGGTCAAGGAGACCAGCAATCATCTTTAGACCAAATAAAAGGAATGTATGCTAATGCTTTATCTAGGTATATGGAATCAATCGTATCAGAGCTTAACAATAAATTAAGTACGACAATTCACTATAATATCAGACCGGCAATTGATCCACTACAAGATAGTTACGCTCAAGTGTTATCAGGATTAACTAAAGATGGAATGCTAGCACATAATCAAGCTAGATACCTATTACAAGGAACTGGATACTTGCCTGATGATTTACCAGAACCACAATCAGCATTATTGAACCCACCGAAAGGAGGTGATGCTAATGGTAAAGATACCGATTAGAGGAGCGATAGTTGATGATGATACTGCTATGTTTTATGACTATTTTGGCATGACTTGTACAAGTCCTAAAAAAGTATCAGCGATTTTAAATGAAGAAGTTGCTGAAGACGATGATATTGTTGTTGATATTGCTTCAAATGGTGGAGATGTATTTGTTGCTTCTGAAATTTACAGTATGCTTAAGAATAATGCATCTAATGTAAAAGTTAATGTTACAGGGTTAGCTGCATCTGCTGCATCAGTAATTGCAATGGCTGGAGATACAGTATCAATTGCACCAACAGCTCAAATCATGATACATAAAGCATGGACAAATATGGATGGTAACGCTGATGATTTAAATCATGAAGCAGGCGTTTTAAATAACATTGATAAATCGATTGCTAGTGCTTATGAGTTAAAAACAGGTATGAAACAGTCTGACCTTTTGCAAATGATGTCAAACGAAACATGGTTGACTGCTCAAGATGCAGTAGATAAAGGTTTCGCTGATGAAATTATGTTCGTTAATGAAGATGATGAACCAGTTATGAATTCTATGGAAGATATACCTAGTAAATCAGCTATTAATAAGTTAATGAATTTAATTTTAAAGGCAGATAAACAACAAAATAAAACAACAAGCCAGTTTAAAAATCCGAGCTTAAAGGATAAGAAACTGGCTATTTTAATGGAAAGAAGGAAAAATAATGAATATTAATGAACTTAATAATGCTTGGATTGAATCTGGACAAAAAGTAGCAGATTTAAACATGCAAATTAATGCTGCTTTAATTGATGATAATTATGATGAAGAAAAATTTGCTAATTTAAAAGCTCAACGTGATAAAGAAGTTACACGTCGTGATAATCTAAAAGAACAATTAGATACTGCACGAGCTGAAGAAGTTTATAACATACCAGATAAGGATAAAAAACCTTTAAGCGATAGCGAAAAGAATCTAAAAGATAAATTTGTAGAAAATTTTGTTGGCATGATGAATGGAAACTCTAAAATTGTGGATATGGTTACTTCTTCTGTTGATGATAACGGAGATAAGGCAGGATTAACAATCCCGTCTGATGTTCAAACTGCTATTCATCAATTAGTACGTCAATTCAATTCTTTAGAACAATACGTAAATCGTGAAGCGGTTTCTATGCCAACAGGTTCTCGTGTATACGAAAAATGGACTGACGTTACACCATTAGCTAATTTGGATGACGAAACTGCAGAGATTGGAGATAATGATGATCCAAAACTAACATTAATCAAGTTCGCAATTAAACGTTATGCAGGTATTACTACTGTCACAAATACTTTATTGAAAGATACTGCAGAAAATATCTTAGCTTGGTTATCTGCATGGATTGCTAAAAAAGTAGTAGTTACACGCAACAAGGCAATTATTGATGTAATGAATAAGGCACCTAAAAAACCAACCATCACAGATTTTGATGGAGTTATTGATTTAGTTAATACAGGAGTTGATCCTGCAATTAAAACAACATCATTCTTGATGACTAATACATCCGGCTTGAATACTTTATCTAAAGTTAAAGACGCAATGGGACACTACTTATTGCAACATGACCCTACACAACCAGATGTATACATGATTAAAGGTAAGAGAGTAATTGAAATTGCTGATCGTTGGTTACCAGATAATGCAGGAAGTCATCCATTGTATTATGGAGATTTAAAACAAGCAGTAACTTTGTTTGACCGTGAAAATATGTCTTTACTATCTACTAATATTGGTGATGGAGCATTTAAACGAGACTTAACAAAAGTACGTGTAATTGACCGTTTTGACGTAGTAGCGACTGATAGTGAAGCTTGGGTAGCCGGTTCATTCAAAACTATTAAAGATCAAACAGCCAACTTTGCAGCTACAGCAGCATCAAATGTCTAGAGGTGATTTAAATGGATAAGGAATTATTACTTGATGATTTGAAGTTATCTCTTAGAATCGATGGCGATGATGACGATAGATTACTAAATTCATATATTAATGCTGCTGAAGTTTATATTAAAACTGCAGTAGGTGGCGATGATGAATTTTGGCAACAAGAAGATGTTATTGCAGTTCAAAAAATAGCGATTTTGGCTTTAGCTGGTGCTTATTATGATTATAGAGTGGCTTTGCAAGATGTAATGACTTATCCTATTAATCTAACTTTAAATGCGATAATCTCACAATTACGTGGGAAATTAGCGTTATATGAAGAAGGTGATAACGATGCCTAAGAAGTTATTACATTCTTCATTTAATCAGCGTATCGAGTTCCAGACTGTTAGTTTTGCAGCTAATGATTTAACTGGAGATACAGTTGAAAAGCCAGTTAGCTTGTTTAAATGTTGGTGTGCACCGCAGAGACGAACCATGTCTCAACAGTTTCAATTAACAGGCTTAGGACTTGATGATACTTTAACTGTGGCAATCAGACACAATGATAAAGTTCAGGGATCTACATTAGCTAAATATAGAAATGAAACTTATGAAGTAGTGTCTATCTCTCCTGATGATACTAATAACTATATGGCTTATGATTATGTGGTTATTAGAAAAAAGAAAGGTTCTATGAAAAATGGATGATTTTATCAATCAGTTGCAAAACTATTCTGATAATTTAGATAGTTTAGTACCGAGCATCGAGCAAAAGCAAAGAATTACACAAGCTGGAGCGAAAGTATTAGAAAAAAATTTGCAAGAAGTAACACCAGTATCTAAGTTAAATCGTAAAAAAGATAAGCATTTAAAAGAATATGTCATGTCACAAGATACTAATGTTGACGGTCAAGAAGATGGTAGCTCAACAGTTGGTTTTGGTAAAAAGGCTTATATTGCTAGATTTTTAAATGACGGAACGGTAAAAATGCCAGCTACACATTTTGTTGATAATGCAGTCAACGAGTCTAAAAAAGAAGTTTTACTAGCTAATAAAGCTGAATATGACAAAATAATGCGAGGTGGTAAGTAATGGAAACACCAACCACGATAGCTAAAAGATTAATGAGTAATATCGCTTGGATAGACGAGTTATATTCTGGTTCTATTCCAAGTAATGTAGAAGTAAATACAAATAAGAATACAGTATTAATTACTGAGTATTTAAACGAACCTAGTCAATATGCCAATATGGAAATAAAGTATTGGCTTGTAGGTGTTGAAGTACAGATATTCTATAAACTTGATGGAGACGATTTCCAAAATCATGAATTACAAGTAGCTAAGCTATTTAATGATAATCGTTGGCACATTGATACTTCAAGAAATAGGATCAAGGACCCAGACACTAAACAATGGACCAAGGTTTTTTATTTTTCAAAAAATTTAGAAATGGAAGAAGGTATTTAATATGGCTAAATCAAGTACACACGGTGTACGTTATCTAGGCCTGGCAACTATTGATGATAATGGTAGCTTACTAAAAGGACAATTAGGCCTTAGTGAAAATGGCATTTATATCATTGATGGTAAAGGTGAAGGTACAATTACAGCTAATATTACTGGATTAGAGCAAGCGGGAACCCCAGTCTATGCAAATAATCAAGTTAAATTAATTCAACACGGAAAACAACAACCACAAGTAGCTTTGACAGTATTGAATATGAATAATGATGTTTTGAACAAGATTAAAGGTTATGTTTCTGATGGTAAAGGCGGATACGTTTTATCTTCTGGAGACAAACCTAACGTAGCTTTACTGTTATGTTCTGAAGATGTTGATGGGACTTTAATTTATGAAGGCTTTTCTCATGGTGAAGTTACTGAAACTGGACGTAACCACGGAACAGATAATAATAACTTAACTAGAGCTGATGCAACATTAACATTCCAAGCATTAGAACCATTAAAAGCAGATATTTTCATGGATGATAAAGGAGTTCAACAACCTTATAAAGTTTGGGCAGACGATGAACCCGGATTTGACTTAAATCTAATGTATAAAGAAGTATTTGGTGGTTTTTCTGATGTACAAAGTTTACGTATTCCTAAGAAGTTTAAAACTACTACAGTTACGCAAACAAGTGCTAGTTCTACTTCAGTGAATCAATAAAAATTAATAAAAAATAACAGAGACGATTAAAATGAGACGGATGGAAAGGATGAAATTAATGTCAGTTAGAATTAATACTAAGGCATTAGGACTAAAGAAACCTATTTTTATCGAACAAAGTGTAAGAAATGTAAAGCTTGCTAATGAAATGATGGATAAAATGCTTAAATTAGGTATTGAGCAAGAAAAAGTAGCGGCAATCAATTTTGATGAATTAGAAGAAAAAGAAACAACTGAAAAAATGTTGGAAATTAATACTTTAGAAGCAAGCTACATTGATGATGCATTTGTTTTTTTGCAAAATATCCTTAAGTTATCTAGCAAAGAAAAAGAACTTGCTGAAAGTACTTTAACGATGGAAAAATTAGGAGAATACCTAAATTATGTAGTAATGAGAGTTAAAGGAATTGAAGGAAAGCCAGAAGCAATATCAGAAAAAGATCCAAAAAAAGATTAAGGCTGTTATCCGATGAATATTACAAAAATAAGGATGAACAAGCCGATTTATTATTTTTACAAAAAACATTACTATTAGAATCCGGTATACCAGTATCAGTTAGTGATAAAGAAGATTTTCAATTATTAGTTGAAGTAATAAATGCTAAAGCTAAAGAAGACAGAGAAGTTTCGCCAAGAGAAATGTTGAGACGTTTTAGAGGACAATAATATTTCGTGTTATAATTAGGTAACTTATACGATCCGGGGTGACTAATTTGGTGAAATATGATGTAAAAAGAAAAGATATCAGATATTTTAGGTGCGGTAATGCTTATTTCAACGATAAATTACAGAAAATTTTGATTGTAAGTTTCTTTTTGAAAAATTGTAAAATATACGATTATAGCGATTTAAAGTACGGAAGAATTTATCTTAATGAACAATCCAGAAAGATTTATCATACCAGAGGGCTTAGCAGCGTTCCGGAAGAAGAAAAATATTACTATAATCCTCAAATGGTACTAGAATTTGGAGATGGTTTTACTTACGAAGAAATCATCAGGCATGGAAAAACTTTAAAAGAAAGTGTAGCTGGATTAAGTTTACAATATAAGAATGTTGATTTTGGAAGTAAGATGACTGAAATCAGCGAGCAAAATGGGGATTTATAAAAGTCAGTTTTGAACTGGCTTTTTTATTTTGGAGGAAAGGAGGTTAATTTATCAGTGAAAGTACAAAATGAAATGGCCACTAAAATAACCCTAGATACAATTGAAGCAGCTAGAAGTTTAAAGAGTTTCACATCTGGAATATCAGCATTAACTAATGGATGGAAAGCAAGCGAAGCAGCACATAAAGCGGTTGGAGATAGTTTAGGAGCTTTAAAAGCTAAATTTGATGGCATTGGAAATGTTATTGAAGTACAAAAGCAAAAAATAGAAGAGTTAAAAAGTCGTCAAGAAGGACTAGATAGAACTAATAAATCTCAAGCTGAAACTTGGCTAAAATTAGAAAAAGATATTCAAACGGCTACTAGACAATTAACAAGCTATGAAGCTCAACAGGAAAAAGCTAAATCATCAATGGAATATTACACATCTGGTTTAGCTGATTTACAAAAAGGATATCGAAATACACAAGCTTTATCTAAAAGTTATGCTGAAAGATTGCAGGCAGAAGGTAAAGCATTAGACGCTAAAAAGGTACAGTTAAGCGGGGTTAAGAACTCACTAACTAATTTAAGCAAGCAGTACCAACTGCAGGAAAAAGAGCTACAGTCTATTGCTGAAAAATCAGGGATGACAAGTGAAGCTTACATGAAACAGCAAATTAGGCTAAATGAAACTGCCACAGCAATGGCAAAAGCTAAATCATCAATAGGACAATTAAATGCAGAAATGAAAGTACTAAATCCAGGTGTATTTACCAGGATGAAAAATAAAGCTAATGAACTAAACGGAAGAATGGGCAAATTAAAAGAATCTGTCCTATCTTTTAAAGGATTAGTTGGGGTAAATCTTATTTCTAATGCGGTTACTAGTGGATTTACGCTTTTGACTTCTCAAATGAAAGGTATTATTTCTACAGGTATTCAAGTATCAAAAACTGCTGGAGCAATGAAGAAACGTTGGGAGAATTTAGGTGCAAGTGCTAATGATATAAAACAGTTAACAAATACGTTATCTGATTTAAAGACAAATTCGAACTTGACCGCAGAAGCAGTAAATAAAATGCAAACTAACTTTTATGGAATAACTGGATCTGTGGAAAAGACAAACACTTTAAGTAAAGGTGTTGCTAGCTTATCTTTACAATTAAAGTTATCTCAAGACCAAGCAAATAATTTTGCTACAGGGTTAGGTAAAATTGAAGCTTCAGGAAAAGTTACTAGGAGTTCTTTACAAAAATTAGAAAAACAAGCTCCTGGGTTAACTACAGCTCTACAAAAGGCATCTGGTAAAAGCAAAGAAGCATTTGACGCATTACTTGATTCGGGAAAAATGACAAGCGGCCAATTTAACGACATCTTAGAAAAAACTTCAGAAAATTATAAGAAAAACAGTAAGGCATTTGGTGAAACTTCTGGTGGTGCATTGAAGAAAATGCAAGAAAACTGGAAGAGTACACAAGCAAAACTGGCTGAACCATTAGTGAAAGTTCAAGCTACTGGACTAAATGAATTAAATAAAGCTTTAGATGATAAAGAAACGCAAAAAGGAATTCAACAAGTTGGTAAATATATTGCACAAGTTGCAGTACAATCGGCAAAGTTTATTGCGTATTTAGCTAAACACCAAAGTACAGTTAAATCTTTTGTTAAAGTAATAGGCTCGATGGTTATTTTGGTAAAAGTTACAGGGTGGATAAAGCAATTTGTGGCAGCAGCTGCAAGTGTAGCTGGAGCACTAGGACCTTGGGGATTAGCAATTACAGGTATTACATTAGCTTTAACGTATTTGTATACCCATAGTGATAAATTCAAGAAGTTTGTTGATGGTTTGGTAAAGGATGCTAAAAAAGCATTTAATAATATAGTCAAGTTCTTTAAAAACTTACCTAAAGAGATATCTAAAGTATGGAAGAACGTTACAGGTTTCTTCAGCAAAGGTTGGAAATCAATTAAAGATACAACTAACAAAGGTATCAAGAACACTCAAAAGAGTTGGAATAAGTTTAATAAAGATGTTGCTAAGTTTGCCAATAATATGTGGAAAGACACTAAGAAGAAGTTTAGCGATGGCTGGAATAGTTTAAAGAAGAATGCTGATAATGGTAAAGATAAGGTTGTAAAATCATGGAATAATCTTAATAATGCAACGCTTAATGTCGCTAAAAAAATGGCTAAAGAGAATCCTAAACAGTTTAAATCAGGCTATGATGCTATTCAATCCTACACTAATACTTGGAAAGATTTTACCAGTGGACATTGGGATAAATTAGGCGGTGATATTAACGATACTGCTAAAAATATCCGTAAATTTACTAAAAATATATTCAAGGATATGTATGATTGGTTGAATGATAAGACTGGTGGCAGATTAAGCGATATGGTAAATACTTTTACTGATAAATTCGGACAACTAAAAGATATTGTCGGTTCAGCAGTTAAAGGTGTTAAGCATAAAGCTGTAGATTTGGTAAATGGTGTGATTAAACCAGTTAATGATATGTTAGGTGGTTTAAAGAAAGGTATCAACTGGGTTCTTGATAAAGTTGGTGCTCCACAAATAAATGCTAGTTGGAAAATTCCAACAGTATCTTATGCTAAAGGTACACCTAATATGCAGGGCGTCAATGGAACTCACCAAGGTGGCTTAGCGCTAGTTAATGATGGTGTAGGTGAACATTATCGCGAAATGTTTAGACTACCTGACGGAAAAGTAGGTATTTTTCCTAAACAACGTAATATGGTGGTACCTTTACCTAAAGGATCAAGTGTATTAAATGGTGAAGATACTTATAAATTAACTACAATGTTAGGTATTCCAGCATATGCTAATGGTATTGGTAAATTCTTTAAAGGTGTTTGGAATAGTGCTGTTGATTTAGTTGATGAAGCAGAAGATATTTTGAAAAAGCCAGCAGAATTTTTAAAAGAAGTCTTTGAAAAACATATTGGTAATTTATCAGCTAAAGGCTTAGCTGGCGATATTATTACTAACTTTCCTAATAAATTAGCAAGTCTAGCAGTTGGCTGGGTAAAGAAATTATTTGAAGATTTTGGAGCTGGTGGCGATGGAAATAGTCCTGCTGGTAGAATGGCTAAATCTGAATTTGCCAAGATAGCTAAACACGCTGCTAGATTGATGCATCAAAAACTTAGTGAACGTGATATAGAGCATTTGTACTATCAAGCATCAACTGAATCTAGTGTAGATCCTGCTCAAAATGGTGGTTATGACGATCATGACGGAACAGGTTTACCAATTGGATTATTCCAATATAAACTTGGTACTTGGAGAAGTTGGGCGGTTCCAGGACATGCAAATATTCATTCTGCTTTAGACCAAATTATGGCAGTTTTAAATGATAGCAATTGGAGAAACGATTTTCCCCCAATTGGAGTAAAGAGAGGTTGGGGGCCTTCAGGTCATAGAATGATGGCTTATGGTGGAAGAATTGATACAAATCAATTAATCGAAGTTGCTGAAAATAATAAGCCAGAGTATATTATTCCAACTGATCCAGCTAAAAGGCCTAGAGCATGGCAGCTTATGCATGAATTAACCTCTGAATTTACTAATCAAGAACCACAACGCATAAATGTATCAGATAATAGAGATCTAAAAGAATTAAATGATAAGTTTGATTCACTATTAGCTATGTTCAGTCAATTATTAGGATTAAACAATCAACAAATTAAAGCTATTCGTGAGAGTGGATTTGATAAAATAAAACAGTATCAGCAACAAGCATTAGATCAAAGATTAGCTGATTATCAAGGTTATTAGGAGGCATAAATTATGGAAAATAATTTTTATATTAAGTATGGAAATAATCCAGAATTTAGTTTAAAAGATATTACTTCTAATTTAACCTTGTTAAAACTAGATGAAAACCCATCAATTTCAAATGTGTATCAAAATAACGTTATGCAAGATGGTGAAATGTGGAATTACACAACTTACCAACCTACAACGGTAAGCTGTACATTTTTATTATGGTTTTCAACATGGCAAGATTACTTGTTAGCAAAACATGATATAATGCAAGCTTTTATGCAAAAAGAGCTATTTAGAATTAGAACTGATATTGATAAACATCTAAGGTATGTTAGAACAGCACCTTTTACGATAGCTCCTAATGAAGACGGTTCACATTGGGCAACATTCACAGTAGCGTTTGAAAATCCTAGTGGCGTTAAATATAGCTATTTAAGGTCAGACCAAATTTCTCAATCTAATGGTTGGGGATATGGATTGAATTTAGCTGACGTTCCAAATTTAAACTATCATTTCAATAATCAAACGAGTTTTAGAATATTTAACGCTAGTGATATTGCAGTAGATCCATATTTTCAAAAGCACGATTTGAAGATAACAATTAAATCTGCAAATGGTGGACTAACGGTTAAAAATACGACAAATGAAACAAGTTGGACGTTCAAAGGGTCATTAAATAGCAATGATACAGTAGTTTTGGACGGTATCAATACTTATAAGAATAATAGTTATGATTCAATGGAAACTGATTTTGGATATATCAAACTAGAAAAAGGTTGGAACGAAATAACACTTGATAAAGTAGCAGATATAACATTTTCATTTCCATTTATCTATACATTCTAAAGGTGGTGGAAGTAGTTGAATGAAAGAATAGTTAAATTTAAACCTAGAAATCAAGATAAGATTTTTATTTTGAATAATATCTTATGGAATAGTTTTAACATTCAGTGGGCTGAAAATGATACCTATCAACTATCCTTTACAGTGTACGATGATGGTTCAGACTTGTTTAAGATAATTGCAGTAGAGTCTAGTATATTTTTTGACGGTCAAGAATATATTATTAAAACACTTGCAGTAGATTATGCTGCAGGAGTATCAACTATACAAATAACGGCGACACATGTATCTAATGAATTAGCTAATTTGTGGAAGTATGAGGTCAATAGTGGCGAAAAGACGTACACAGTTAATGATGTATTAGCATTTTATCTCAATGAAAATAACAAGGGTTTTTCATATCAAGTTATCGGTAATTTTGATAATCAACAAATAACGGATTTAGGAAATACTAACGGTAAAGATATGATATCTAAGATTTTATCTACTTGGGAAAATGCCATTTTTTATCCAGATAATAGAAATATACGAATTTATAACAAGAAAGATTTTTATCAAAATAAAGGTAAAAGATTAGACTACCTGCACGATACAAGTGAAGTTCAGTTAAATATTGATTCAACTGGAATTATTAACAAGATTAGAGCAATAGGGACTGAACATGAAGTTACAACCACCACAGAAATCGCAGTTACTGATGGTAGTAGTTGGGGTTGGCCTTTTCCAGACGTAGGTGAAGGAAAATTTATGGGAAGTCAATTATTCGGTGTTAATGCAGGTGGTGAATTTAGACCTAATGGATTCCATGACGGTTTAGATTTTGGCTCAGTAGATCACCCAGGAAGTGAAGTTCATGCAGTACATGGTGGAAAAGTTACAATCAAGTCCTATATGGGTGGGCTTGGAAATTATGTTGTTATTTCTGGTGGAGGGTATAATGTTGTTTATCAAGAGGCGTTTTCAAGTGCTAGTAAAATAACAGTTAATGTGGGAGATATTGTAAAAACAGGTGATGTAATAGGTTATCGTGATACAGATCATTTACATGTTGGGGTAACACGTCAAGACTTCAATGTTGCAGTTGGAAAATCTTTTACTAATGACGGGACTTGGTTAAATCCATTAGATTTAATTAAAAGTGGTGGTTCTACTACTCATACTGAAACAAAAGAAGAAACTCATACAGAAAAGTATTTTGATGATTTTATAGTTGAAGATAAAGATTCTATTGCAAAATGGGGAGAACATCCAGCGGCAGATATGTCAGATGACAGATTCCATGATAAAAATGCGATGGAGGCATATGTTAGAAGTAAATTCCAACTAGAACCATTAATATCTGGTACAGCTAATGAATCGAGTAATATTAAACCTGATATAGGGGAAATTAGAAGATTAGAAGTAAAGACAGTTAAATTAGTTACAGAGGTAATGATAGTTGGATTTACATGGTATCCATTTGATCCAACGCAGCAAACGCAACTAACATTAAATAATTTACCTTATTCTATTCTTAGAAATAATACTAATATTCTCCAAAAAATGAATGAAATCAGTACAAGTGTTACTAAAACTATTACAAAATTAAATGGTGGAAATACGCGAGAATTAGAAGAAACATTGAAGAAATACATTGACAATAAACTCAACAACAATACTCCAACAACTCCAGATATACCTAAACCACAACACATTGGCAAGATTATTGATGTCTCAGAGTGGCAAGGTGTAATTGATTGGAATAAGGTAATTGCTGATGATGTTACTTTAAGTATTATCAGAGTTCAACATGGTTCTGCTCACCAAGATTTAAAGTACATGGAGAATTTGCAACAATGTATTTCAGCTAGCGGAAAGTATGCAGTATATGCATATTTTGCTGCTACATCTACATCAGACGCTCAACAAGAAGCTAGAGATTTTTATAATCGAACTCAAAAGGTTGTCGCAGGTAAGCAACAGCCTATTTTTTATGCAATTGATGTTGAGAGTATTGAAATGAGTGGAGATGTTACTCAGATGAGAGCGGGAGTTGAGGCTTATATGTCACAACTCAATGCTTTAGGTGTGCCAGATAACAAGATTGTGTTGTATATTGCTAATCATTTGTACGATAAGTTCAATTTGAATGTAGCACGTCCTGGTGCGATTTGGATACCAAGTTACGGACAGAATGATGGAACATTGGCTAATAGTTTAAAACCTACACACCCATATGACTTGCATCAATTCACAAGTAAAGGTAGTGTTAAAGGTATATCTGGAAATGTAGATATGAGCGCAGAACCAAGCGAGAAGTTTAAGGAGTTGATATTTAGTGCTTAGTTGGAATGGCGATATACATGAATTTTTAAATGTATATCAGAAGAATATGACGGACTTTCAAGATGAGGTTAATAGCCATTTAAGTTGGTTGAATGATGATTTGTATTTGGATAATGATTTTAGATTAGCTTTAATTATTCAGAAACTAGATGCAAGTTTCTCACGGCTTTTGTATAACCAAATTTGTGAGAATACAAGGGTAATCAATATCATTTTGAAGAAACTGGCAAGCCTAGTAAATGAGTCTGATTACCAAGGATATGATGATTTGGGTAATTTGATAACAGTATCTTATGAAGCTTACTTGAATAACAAACTGGAGTTAGATAAGGATAATTTCAATCAGTATTATCAACAACTTCAAGTTATTTTAGATAAACTAGCGAAGTTTAAACAAGATAATGTTAGTGAACAATATTTGAAAGGTGGTGAGAATTAATGGCAGTAGCGAACAATCAGTATATTAATTTTGACTTATTGAGATACCAAAATGAAGTGCTAGATATTATGAATAAGTTTAAGGGGCGTGTTGGAGATACACAAGACTACATTAAGCTATTTGTGACTTCAAACAGTTATCCAGTTGATTTACGTAATATGAAGGCTATGTTTGGTGGTGTGGATCCAAAACAAGTAGCACATAGACACTATTTAG